>Ga0116193_1000280_pt1 | contig 50529 bp, 39 predicted proteins | sample AD_UKC115_MetaG_FD_89892 | JGI IMG/M metagenome (GOLD analysis project Ga0116193, IMG submission 89892) | Active sludge microbial communities of municipal wastewater-treating anaerobic digesters from Hong Kong - AD_UKC115_MetaG | ecosystem: Engineered > Bioreactor > Anaerobic > Digestate... | reverse complement strand
GGGAAATTTATTTTACCTCAAAATGTATTAACAGGAAATTTTAGCATTTATACAAAACAATTCAATAGGCATTACTTAAATTTTAAAGTAGAAGAATATAAAAGGCCTCAGTTTAATATTTCATTTGATACCTTGAAAAAAGCTTTTCAACTTAATGATACAATTCTTGTAACCGGCCGCGCTACAGCATTTGCAGGGAATGCCATTGATGAAGCTCAAGTAAAATATACCGTTACACGCAAAACAAGATTTATTTATCCATGGCTTTTCTGGCGTTTTCCACATTCCACTTCCCCGGACTTACAAATAACCAATGGAGTGACACAAACAGATATGGATGGAAATTTTCATATTCCTTTTTCTGCTATCCCGGATTCATCAGTTTCCAAAAATGAGAAACCCGTTTTTGATTATGAAGTTTCGGTTACTGTAACCGATAAAAATGGAGAAACCCATGATTTGAAAACGCTTATTTCCATTGGATATCAATCATTGATTTTAAATGTTCAAACCCCGGCAAGCACGGAAATTTCTACTTTCAAGAATATACAAGTGTCAGCAGAAAATTTTTCCGGCGAGAAGCAGCCAATAAATTTCCATTTCAAAATATCTCCATTAGAGGCGCCCGCTAAAGCCAAGAGAGAAAGGCTTTGGGAAGTTCCGGACGCGTTTATATACTCACAAGAAACATTTGAAACATATTTCCCTTATGATGAATATAAAAATGAAAATGATTATCATACCTGGAAGACACTTTCTCCGGTTTTAGATACAACCATTTTTACGCAAAGCATTTCAGATATTTCATTAGAAAATACGACATTAAAACAAGGCTGGTATTTAATTGAAGCTGTTACGACAGATAAAAACGGGGACTCTGTTATAGATAAAAAATATGTCCTGCTGAGTGATAAGAATAGAGATCAAATACCGGCGCCACAATATGCATGGTCCACAATATTAAATGACCAGGTGCAGCCCGGTGAAACTGCTGCTATGCAGGTAGGCAGTTCTGAAAAAAATCTATATCTCATTCAGGCCATTAATCATCAAAACGAAAATTTAGTAACCGCTCAATATAATTTTTTAAATGTCCCTTCGGGAAAAATAAAATTGAATTATACAACCAAAGAAACAGACAGGGCAGGAGTGGGCCTTTTTTATGCATTTGTAAAACATAATCGTTTTTTTACCGGAGGTATAAATATATTGATGCCTTACACGGATAAAAATTTAAACATCACTTATGAGACTTTTAGGAATAAAATGGAACCGGGTAGTAAAGAAACCTGGACTATAAAAGTAAGCGGAAATAATTCAGATAGAGTAACAGCAGAACTCTTAACAACCATGTATGATGCCTCACTTGACCAATTTATACCACATTCCTGGCAGATACCTTATCTATGGCCTCTGAAAAATATGTATAATCAGTGGAATAGTTTGAACTTGTTTAATACTGCAAGTGAATCACAGAATAATACAAATCGGGATATTCCATATTATCCTAAAAATTATGATCAATTAATTACCAATGCAGGTATGTATTGGTTTAAAAAGCCCTTTTTTGATAAAGCAAATTCATCTTTTGAAGGTGTTGAAATGACAGGTATGGTGAAAAAAGAAGCGCCTAAAATGTCATCAGTTTTTGATCAATCCTATAATCGGCTTGAGGTATCAGATGAAAATAAAATAGAGGATTCTATATCAGATAAACCTACCCTATACCAGGGAAAAGAGCTTATTCAAGTTCGACGGGATTTTAATGAAACAGCATTTTTCTTTCCGCAATTGCATGCCGACAGCAGCGGGCAATTCCGTTTTAGTTTTACAATGCCGGAATCACTTACTCAATGGAAATGGTTATCACTCGCCCATACCAAAGATCTGGCATTTGGCTACCAAATGGAAAATAATATCATCACTCAAAAAAAATTAATGGTACAGCCAAATATGCCGCGCTTTTTGAGAGAAGGCGACCGCATGGAGTTTGCTGTTAAAATCAGTAATATGAGTGATAGTATTACAAAAGGTGTTGTGACTTTACAGCTATTCGATGCTGAAACCATGCAACCCGTGGATGGCCTTTTTAATAATGTTTTTCCGGAGCAATATTTTTCAGCAGATGCCGGTAAAAGTATATCCATCCTGTTTCCTGTACAAATTCCATTCTCTTATCTGAAACCAGTAACCTGGCGCTTTGTGGCAAAAGCCAATGAATACAGCGATGGAGAAGAAAATACTTTACCTGTATTAAGCAATAGGATACTCGTAACTGAATCGTTACCCATATTTGTAAAAGGAGATACCACTCAACATTTTGTTTTTGATAAATTGGTTCACAATTCCAGTGCAACACTACAAACACAATCATTGACCGTAGAATATACCGCCTACCCGGTTTGGTATGCCGTTCAGGCGCTCCCATATCTTGCAGAATTTCCTTATGAATGTGCGGAGCAATTGTTCAACAGATTTTATGCGAACTCACTGGCAAGCCATCTTTTAGCCCAACATCCCAGGATAAAAGAGGTCATTCAACAATGGCAGGCAGATGCTGCTAATTCACAAAGTAGTTTACTCAGTAATCTTCAAAAAAATGAAGCTTTAAAACAAATCCTGTTAGAAGAAACACCCTGGGTATTGAATGCAGAAAATGAAAATGCACAGAAGAAAAATTTGGCTTTATTGTTTGATATGGAGAAGATGCAAAACGGCATGAATGCGGCTATTGCCAAACTTGAACAAAATCAAATGGCTAATGGAGCTTTTTCTTGGTTTAAAGGTGGCCGCGAAGACCGCTACATAACACAATACATTCTGACAGGTATTGGCCGGTTAAAAAAATTACTTGCAGTACCAGAGTCTGAAATGAATACATTAGATGAAATTTCCAGGAAAGCATTGACCTGGCTGGATGCCGTAATTGTGGATGAATATAATGAGCAAAAGAAAAATAATCTGAATAAAGATTTTATCAGCACATATCAAATTCAGTATATGTATATGCGCAGCTATTTTCCGGATATCCCTATTCTAAATAAAACAGCTTATAATTTTTATTTCCAACAATGCATGCGTACATGGAATGAACAGTCACACTATATGCAAGCCATGATCGGCATGATGCTTATACAAACCAACCAGGAGAAATTTGTGGCAGAAAAAATTTTTAAATCTATCCTGGAAAATGGCATTGAAACAAAGGATCGTGGTATGTATTGGAAAACAGCTCCCTATGCTTACTATTGGTATGATGCACCCATTGAAAGACAATCGCTTTTTATAGAATTAGGGAATGAAATGATCCGGTATAAAAAAGATCCCAAATATGTGGCTGCTGTAAATGAAATGAAAACCTGGCTGATTCTACAAAAGCAAACCAATAATTGGGAAACAACAAAAGCAACAGCTGATGCATGTTTCGCCTTACTTTGGAATAAGGGTCAATCACTGCCGGAAAGGTCTGTTAAAATAAAAATGGGAGATATCATCTTACCAGATACGACTACGCATAAAGAAGCCGGAAGCGGTTATTGGCAGGAAATTATAAAGGGAAAAAATGTTGTTCAAAACATGGGGAATATAAGTGTTACTACAACTTCAGAAAACAATCAGGATAAATCAACCGGCGTTTCCTATGGCGCTGTTTACTGGCAATATTTTGAAGATATGGATAAAATCACCAATGCGGAAACGCCTTTATCTCTCACTAAAAATCTATTTATTGAAAAAACCAGTGACGCCGGTAAAGTATTGGAGCCGGTAAATGAAAACGATATCGTACATGTAGGTGACAAAGTGGTTTTAAGAATGGTCCTTAAATCTGATCGTGATATGGAATACATTCACTTAAAAGATGGCAGGGCATCTTCCATGGAACCACTCAATGTACTAAGCGGTTATCGTTGGCAGGATGGACTTGGATATTATGAGGCAACTAAAGACGTAAGTACAGACTTTTTTATTAGTCACTTAAACAAAGGCACTTATGTTTTTGAATACCCTGTTTATATTACACAAAAAGGAACTTTTTCGGTAGGCATAGCGACCATTCAATGTATGTATGCGCCAGAATTTTCCGCCCATAGCAATGGCATCAAATTAGTAGTGGAATAGTTGATTGAAGAAACAAGATTCATTTTCCTGACCGTTTCTTTTATTTTTTACGTCATTTTAAAATTGATTAATTTTATACGATGCAATTACTATCCGCCCAACAGATGCAGCAATGGGATGCATGGACGATTAAAAATGAGCCGGTATCATCTATTGATCTTATGGAAAGAGCGGCCTTGGCTTGTGTTGCATTTTTAGAAGAAAATAATTTACTGAATTCATCAATTAAAATTTTTTGTGGCAAAGGAAACAATGGCGGAGATGGGCTTGCCATGGCCAGAATATTCATAGAGAAGGGTCTTCATCCCAAAATTTACATTGTAGAAATGGGCAGCATGGGCAGTGATGATTTCCAGGTAAATCTTCAAAGGCTACATCAATTATCAACAAATATTCATTTTTTACAATCCAAAGAATATTTTCCGGAGATTGATAAAAATGACCTCGTCATTGATGCCTTACTCGGCTTAGGTCTGGACAGACCTTTACAGGGTATCTATAAAGATCTGGTACAATTTATCAATCAATCACAGTCAATAGTCGTTTCCATTGATTTGCCAACCGGCATGTATTGTGATAAAAGCTCACTCGAAAATACGATCCTCAAAGCAAATTATACGCTCACATTCCAATCATTCAAATTATGCTTTTTAATGGCTGAGAATGCTCCATTCATGGGGCGCGTTTCAATCATGAATATTGGTTTATTGCCTGCATTTTTAGACGGCATACATTCAGATTACCAATTAATTGCTGAACAGTGGGTAAAAACATTTTATAAGCGAAGAGCCGATTTTGCCCATAAAGGATCCTGTGGCCATAGCCTCATCATTGCAGGCAGCCCCGGTAAAATGGGTGCTGCGGTACTTTGCACTAAAGCTTGTTTAAGAACAGGCGTAGGGCTTGTATCCGTAAAAACACCCAGGCGTGAAATCCCCATAGTTCAAATCAGCATTCCGGAAGCCATGTGTCTTATGGAAGATGAAATACAATTTGAAAAATTCCAATCCGCAGGAATTGGTCCCGGCCTGGGCTTAGAAAATGAAGCGCTGAATATTTTGAAATCCCTATTATCTTCATCATTGTCGAAATATGTCTTGGACGCAGATGCTTTAAACTTAATTTCCACTCACCCGGAATTGTTGAATTCTATATCAGATCAGGCCGTAATCACACCACACCCGAAAGAGTTTGATCGACTTTTTGGAACTTCTAAAAATGATTTTGAACGATTAGAAAAAGCTCTTGCCCTGTCCAAAAAATATGCTTTTATCATCATTTTAAAAGGCCATCATACCTGTATTGCTCATCAGGGAAAAGGATATATAAATCTTAGTGGCAATTCCGGCATGGCCACGGGAGGTATGGGAGATGTGTTAACCGGAATGATCACCTCATTCCTGGCACAGGGATATGATTCTTTAGCTGCTTCATTATTGGGTGTTTATCTTCATGGCCTTGCCGGAGATATAGGCCTTTATCATCAATCTATTGAAAGTCTATTGCCATCTGATTTAATTGAAAATATAGGCCCTTCTTTTATGCAATGGCATTTTACACACATGGAGTGAGTAAATTTTATTCAACGAAATCCAATTTAAACGCGTCTTTTTTACTCAATTACCCTATTTTTGCCGACCTAAATAAATAACCTTCTTAATTATGTTGTTTAATTCAATTATTCTCACGGTACCGGCAATGGGCCTGATTGGCTTACTTTATACTTTCCTTAAATTCAAATGGGTTGCCAGGCAGGATGCAGGAAATGAAAAAATGAAAGAAATCAGCAAGCATATTGCTGAAGGAGCAATGGCTTTTCTGAAAGCGGAATGGAAAGTCCTTACTTATTTTGTAATCATCATTGCCATATTGCTGGCATTTATGGCCACAACAAATCCTAACTCTCATTGGAGTATCGCTATTTCATTCATCATAGGAGCCATTTGTAGTGCTACAGCAGGATATATAGGGATGCGTGTAGCTACAAAAGCAAATACACGTACCGCTCATGCTGCAAGGACCAGTTTATCCAAAGCCTTATCCGTATCATTTACAGGAGGATCCGTTATGGGTCTTGGAGTAGCCGGATTGGCGGTATTAGGCCTCGGTGGTTTATTTATTATTTTAAAAGAAATTTTTGCCCCTGCATCAGGCGCTAATTCTGAAGAAATGGTTCGAACAATTGAAATCCTTACCGGTTTTTCATTGGGTGCAGAATCAATAGCATTATTTGCCCGTGTAGGAGGTGGTATTTATACAAAAGCAGCGGATGTAGGAGCTGATTTAGTAGGTAAAGTAGAAGCAGGCATCCCTGAAGATGATCCACGTAATCCGGCTACTATTGCTGATAATGTGGGTGATAATGTGGGTGATGTAGCTGGTATGGGAGCGGATTTATTTGGCTCTTATGTTGCGACCGTTTTAGCCACAATGGTATTGGGCCAGGAAACAATCTCCACTGATAAATTTGGTGGGTTTGCCCCCATATTATTACCTATGATGATTGCCGGTGTAGGAATTTTATTTTCAATTATTGGCACCTTCTTCGTACGCGTTAGTGACAAAGCCGGTATCAATACTTCCAGTGTTCAAAAAGCATTGAATATGGGTAACTGGGGCTCTATTATATTAACCGCATTAGCATGTATCGGCCTGGTTAATTATATTTTACCTGATAAAATGGTTTTAAGAAATTTAGAATTTACAAAATGGGGTGTATTGGGCGCCATTGGTGTTGGTCTTGCTGTGGGTGCTTTAATGAGTATCATTACGGAATATTATACCGCTATGGGTAAAAGACCTGTATTGAGTATCATCCGTCAATCTGCTACCGGTCATGCAACGAATGTAATTTCCGGTCTGGCGATTGGTATGGAATCTACTTTATTTCCCATTTTAGTTTTGGCAGGTGGTATCTGGGGCTCTTATGCCTGTGCAGGCCTTTATGGAGTGGCGATTGCTGCTGCCGGGATGATGGCTACAACAGCAATGCAATTAGCTATTGACGCATTTGGACCTATTGCTGACAATGCTGGTGGAATAGCAGAAATGAGTGAATTACCAAAAGAAGTACGCGAGAAAACGGACGTGCTCGATGCTGTAGGAAACACAACTGCAGCTACAGGTAAAGGCTTTGCCATTGCGTCTGCAGCACTAACGGCACTTGCTTTGTTTGCTGCTTATGTTGGAGTTATTCAGCATAATGGATATGCCATGACGGGAATTGATATTTATAAAGCTGATGTTTTAGCCAGTTTATTTGTTGGTGCCATGATACCGTTCATATTTTCTTCATTGGCTATTCGTGCTGTAGGAGAAGCGGCCATGTCAATGGTAGAAGAAGTTCGTCGTCAGTTCAGGACTATTCCCGGTATTATGGAAGGTACAGGAAAACCTGAATATGAAAAATGTGTGGCTATTTCTACGGATGCCTCCATTAAAAAAATGATGTGGCCGGGCGCTATTGCTATTGCTTCACCCATTATCGTTGGTTTTTTACTTGGTCCGGAAGCATTAGGTGGATTCCTGGCCGGCGCTACTGTAAGTGGCGTATTGATGGGCATGTTTCAAAATAATGCCGGAGGTGCATGGGATAATGCTAAAAAATCTTTTGAGAAAGGTGTAGAAATAAATGGCCAGATGTTTTATAAAAAATCGGATCCGCACAAAGCTTCTGTTTCTGGCGATACCGTTGGAGATCCATTTAAAGATACATCCGGACCATCCATGAATATCCTCATTAAATTAATGTCTATTGTTTCCCTGGTATTAGCCCCTACACTGGCGCAGGTCTTTATTGATAAGCAGCCGGCAACACAAGTGGTGTCTACGGTTTCAGAAGCGAATGGTTCTAATACCACCATTACAAATACAACTATGGAAGGCGCTTTAAATGCCTCCGGTGATTTTGTTTATAATGAAGGCGATACGATGAATGTAGATTTACCCGGTGGCGCTTCGGTTGCTCTTGGAAAAAATTCTTCTTTATATTCACTCGTGGATATGTTGAAAAATAATGACCAGAATTTACTAAATCCTTCAAAATGGTTTTCCTTACAAGGTGTATTTTTTGAATCAGGGAAAATGAATTTAAAACCGGGCTCTGAGCAGGTATTACAAAATGTTGCTTCTATATTAAAAGCATATCCATCAGTGAAATTAAAATTAGGCGGTTATACAGATAATACCGGAGATAGTTTAAACAATGTCACCTTAAGCGCTCAAAGAGCTGAGACTGCTATGAATGCTTTAGTGAAAATGGGTGTTGATCCATCCAGATTAAAGTCTGAAGGTTATGGCCCACAATTTCCTGTAGCAGATAATATGACTGCAGAAGGGAAAGCCAAAAACCGCCGCATAGATATACGTGTAACGGAAAAATAATTTCTTTTACTATTCATTTGAAAAACGGCCATACTTATTCAAAATTTTTTGATAAGTATTCTACAATGATAGAGTAAACAATATGATTCATCCTTACCATCATTTCGGTTTACTTTAAATACCTTTGTGTACTATGGAAAATATCCGTAATTTCTGCATTATTGCCCATATTGATCATGGTAAAAGTACCCTGGCAGACCGGCTTTTGGAATATACGCATACAATTGGTGAAAGGGATATGATGAACCAGGTGCTTGATGATATGGACCTGGAAAGAGAAAAAGGGATTACCATAAAAAGCCATGCAATTCAAATGCAATATATTTTTAAGGATAAACCTTATATCTTTAATCTTATAGACACACCCGGACACGTAGATTTTAGTTATGAAGTAAGTCGTGCACTGGCAGCCTGCGAAGGCGTTTTATTATTAGTAGATGCCACACAGGGAATACAGGCACAAACCATCAGTAATTTATACTTAGCCATAGAAAATGACCTGGAAATCATTCCAGTCATTAATAAAATTGATATGGATGGAGCCATGATTCCAGAAGTGAAAGATCAAATCACGGAACTTATCGGTTGTAAAGAAGAAGATATCTTATTGGCCAGTGGTAAGTCCGGAATAGGCATTGAAGAAATTCTCCAGGCCGTCATTGAGAAAATCCCGCCTCCTAAGGGTGATCCTGCTGCTCCGCTTCAGGCGCTCATATTTGACAGTGTATTTAATAGTTTCAGAGGGATCATTGCCTACTTCCGTGTTTTTAATGGCACTTTAAAGAAAGGAGACAAAATAGAATTTGTGGCTACAGGTGAAGAATATTTCGCCGATGAAGTGGGCGTTTTAAAGATGGGACTCGTTCCCACTAAAGACATCCAGGCCGGCAATGTTGGTTATATTATCACAGGCATAAAAAATGCCAAAGAAGTCAAAGTGGGCGATACCATTACACTTGCAGCAAATCCGGCTCCTATGATCCAGGGGTTTGAAGAAGTGAAACCAATGGTTTTTGCCGGTATCTTTCCTGTGGTTACAGAGGATTTTGAAGAATTGAGGGATTGTATGGACAAATTACAACTAAATGATGCGTCTCTCACTTTTGAACTGGAAACCTCGCAGGCACTGGGTTTTGGCTTCCGTTGTGGATTCCTGGGTTTGCTTCACATGGAGATTATCCAGGAAAGACTGGAAAGAGAGTTCAATCAAACGGTCATAACTACTGTTCCAAACGTAAGTTTTCATACCTATACAACCAGGCAGGAAAAGATCATTGTCAATAATCCGGCACAAATGCCGGACACTACGAAGGTGGATCATATTGATGAACCTTTTATTAGGGCACAGATCATTACCTTGCCTGACTATATTGGCAATATCATGACCTTATGCCTTAGCAAAAGAGGAATGCTTATCAACCAAAGCTACCTGACTGCTACCCGCGTAGAATTAATTTTTGAAATGCCCCTTACGGAAATTGTTTTTGATTTTTATGATAAATTAAAAAGTTCTACACGTGGGTATGCATCATTTGATTATCATCCGATAGGGTATAGGCCTGCTGATATTGTCAAAATGGATATTTTGCTCAATAATGAAAAAGTAGATGCGCTTAGTGCACTTATTCATCGAAGCAGAGCACAAGATTTTGGTAGAAAGCTTTGTGAAAAATTAAAAGAATTATTACCCCGTCAACAATTTCAAATAGCTATTCAGGCGGCCATTGGTGCCAAAATTATTGCTCGTGAAAATATCAGCGCCATGCGAAAAGATGTTACGGCCAAATGCTATGGTGGTGATATCAGCCGCAAGCGCAAACTCCTGGAGAAACAAAAAGAAGGCAAAAAAAGAATGCGGCAAATTGGCAATGTAGAAATTCCGCAGGAAGCTTTCCTGGCAGTTCTAAAATTGGATTAATTCCAGTTGTTATTCATTTTTCTTGGGCCAGATATAGCAGATAACTTCAAAATAAACTTACCCACCTATTTTATAATTGTGATATTTGATCTATGCATTTTCATTTTGAATGTAAAGCAGGGATCGGCAAATTTGTAAACGGCGAGGACATGCGTGTTGCGTATTCGACGGATGCTTCGCATGCTGAATGTATTTTTTTGTCAAATAATGGAACATGGAATTTAGTTCCTATGATTGGGATGATGGGAAAGAAAGATGATGTTTTCCCTATTAAGAAACAAGACCAATTTGTTTATTATCCACTTGACAATGGTTCACACGATGATTACATTTCTGAATCTTTCTGCTTAATAGATGCTCCTTTTAAGGTCTATAGTTTAATAGAAAAACAAAAATATAGGCTTGAATGCACTAATGATATCTATGCAATTTTAAAAGCACATGGTATTCCTACTTTACAATATTTGGATTGTAATATGAAACACGGACTGGCCCATGTTGACGGGGATTCTATATGTATCACGGATTTTGGTGCGTATGGCGATACAACTACACTCAATGAAGTGAATGAATACCTTGCCTCAAGAGCCTGTTTTTTCTTTCAATCTATCATGAATTTACCGACGGCATATCTGCAGGGAACAAGTAAATTTATTGATTGTCGGGATTACAGACACACAGATGGCAGTGGCAGTTGTACAACAACACCCAATAACGATAATTGTAATAATGCGGATACGTGCGACTAAAATATGATCCTATTTACTTTAATTAAAATTTACAAAATGAAACAAATAAATATCTTATTAACTTTTATTATCGTACTACTTTTTTGCAATCAAAAAACGTACGCACAGGCTGGAACATTAGATCCAACTTTTGGAGATGGCGGAATTGTCATCATTGACTCATTCACTTATAACAATAAATCCCTTTTACAGGAAGATGGGAAAATATTGTTATTTAGTTCAACTGGAATTCTTGATCGATTTAACTATGATGGAACTTATGATAATAGTTTTGGTAACAATGGCAGAATCACTCATACATTTGATGGTAAAGTTGGTGATGCAAATAATAATTTCGTTATACAAAATGATAGCAAAATTATTTATACTGGAGTGTATTATCAAAGCAATGGCAATATTGATGCTTGTACATTTCGTTGTAATTCAGATGGATCAATAGATAGCAGTTTTGGAATTAATGGCCTGGATATTATTGAAATTGATAAATTGAATTTAATTAGAGGTATTGTGGTACAGACCGACGGAAAGATAGTTGTTGCAGGAGATGTGCGTAAAGAATATAATGATCAATATAGAACCTTTATTTATCGTCTCATGCCAGATGGTGGTCTTGACTCAACTTTTGGAGTAAATGGAATTGTTATTAATCATTATGCAGATGAAACAACATCAGTTGGTTTTTTATTAACTTCTGATGGGAAATTTATACTTGGAAGCAATAATAATATACTGGGTTCACATCCTTATTATCAATTGGAAAAATTTAATTCAGATGGAAATGTTGATGCGGGTTTTGGTAACAATGGCAGCGCAAAGTTTATTTTTGGTGAAGGGCAAAGCGGTGACTGGAATACAAAAATGATTACATTGGTTTTACAAATAGATGGAAAAATTGTTTGTGCAGGTATGAGTGGCAAAGGAAATGAAGATATGGCACTTTGCCGCTTTAATCAGAATGGACTGATTGATAACAACTTTGGAGAAAATGGTAGTGTAATTAACCAATACCTGAATTATGATTCTAGAATACTCGATTTAACACTTCAATCTGATGGTAAAATTCTGACTTCCGGATATGCTGCTCGTTTCAGTTATACCCAAAAACCTATTTTACTAATTCAATATTTAGAAAATGGACATTTAGATTCACAATTTGGTAATAATGGTATGACAGTCACTCTCACTGATACTCTTTCTGCTTCAGCTTCTTCAGTTCATATTCTAAATGATGGTAAAATATTATTAACAGGTGCTCAAACGGGCCCAAAAATTTTGCTCGCTCGTTATAATGGTGACAACGTCCTTGCATCTAACTTCAAAGACATAAAAGCCACACAAAATAAGGATGCCATCACCATCACCTGGCAAACACTCAATGAAGATGGTACTAAATCTTTTACTGTGGAAAGAAGTATGAATGCAAATGATTATGTGGACATCAATACTATTCCAGCAAAAGGTGTTGCAAGTAAATATAGTTATACAGATAAAAATCCGTTGGATGGAATCAGTTATTATCGAATAAAAGAAAACACTGCCAATGGTACCAATACTTTCAGCCCGGTGGTAAAAGTAGTTTTCAATGATAACGGAGTCATTTCTTTATATCCAAATCCTGCAAAAAATACGGTAACGGTAAAGGGTTTAAATAAAAATACTACAGCCACTATTCGTATCACGGATATGAATGGAAGAGAAATCAGCAAACAATATTTTTCTCAAAGCAGCACAGCCATGCTCAATATCCGCACACTCGCACAAGGCAGTTATTTTGTGCTGGTAGAACAAAATGGAAAGATTACAAAGTTGAGGATAGTAAAAGAATAATTATGAATGGTTTATTGATCATGTTTTAAAACCGGGAGTAGATGATATTTCCGGTTTTTTTTCGCATTAAAGGGGATTAAAATTCTTTGGTCGCCGACCAACTATGGAAGAAATTTTTCGCACTTTATCAGGGAACAAAGGCCGAAGTCTCAGCTATTACGCAGCTTAATCAGCGCGTTGAAGAAAAGCGCTTCCCTTCTTTTATTTCTGAACTTTTGTTTACCTTTCTTTCCAGAGAAAAGTATCTTATATAAGATCTTTCCTCAAATGTAAATTCAGCATAACCTAAGAGGTACGTTTCAAATTATTTTTTTTCATCCAACGCATTTGGCGGTACTTTCTTTTTAGGTGCCGGTTGTTTTTCCTCATTTTGCTCTGATTGCTTTAACAATAGCTCTTCATCGGGGTTACCGGACTCATCAAAAAGTGGCTTAGGGCGTGGTTCATTCCCTAATTGAATCTGAACATGAAAAGCGGTATCTATATGTAGCCATCGGCCGCCTTGCCACTTAAATGCTTCAAAGTCTCCATCCGGCACAAGGGTAAATTTCTTTTGAGTTTCATTACTTTCACTCACCAGGTGATCAAAAAGAATCAGCTTCGTTTCAGGATCATAATTTAATCGTGTACCGGCATCTTTCTTAAATTCCAATAAAAATCTGTAAGCAGGTTGAGGACTTTTTAAACTGTCTTCCTTATAATCAAAATACTGTCCGCCGAAAACGGGCTGCCCGGTATCGTTAAAAGTCAATACTTCCAACCATTTTCGGGTGGACATAAAATTGTTATCATCAAAACCGAACAATGTATAATATTTTTTTCCTCTATTTTCCGTCATAATTAAATTATAATAGATAGCCCCAATCCAGTTTAAATTTGAGCGCACAGAATCTACCGGGTTTTCAGCATAATCACTCATATCCAGCAATGGAAAAAGCTTTAATGAACCATCCTTTGTTCTCATTTGAATGGCTCCCTTTTGCCGGAAATAACTTTCATCTCTTTTTAATTCCCAGGTAAAAATGCGAAAAGAACTATCCGGCGCCATCAATTTAGAAACGGTAATAATGGAATCAAATGGAAAATAAAATGAATTCCTGATTTTTAATGCTTTTACAAACTCTTTTGTAAAAACGCTATCCGCCTCAAACCGTGTACTGGCTTCTTCCGCAAATACCATATTTTTTGCCGGCGTGGACATTGCACTTTCCATAGACTCCAATTCTTTTAAATCATCTGGAGAAATCTTTTGGGCATATAACCGAAGGGATAAAAACAATAAAAAAACAAAACCAATTTTCTGCATGATATAATGTTGGTGGAAACAATGTTTATACGTAAACAAATGATTGAATATTTTCTAAAAAATAAATTTAAGTTTTTATTTTAAACGTCATAGTACTCATCCAAGGTATTGATCATCCTGAACACTATGGCCAAAGTCCCATAAACTTTCAAACCTTGCATCAATTGATTCATGAGGGTAGGGGGTTTCGGGGTGAGTAGTAGAAATAAAAACCGTATGCATCCCGGCATTCCGGCCAAAATACATATCACTTAACTTATTTCCGGCAATAATACTCCTTTGAAAATTTATTTCTGGGAAATCTGCCTGTGCCTGAAAAGCCATACCCGGATTTGGTTTTCTATTCATTGCAAGATCATCCAGATCCGGAGCAATATATATTTTATCTATGCCGCCGCCAGCTACCTGAATTTCTTCAAGCATATAATGATGAATATCGTTTAAATCTTCTGCGGTCATTACTTTTTTACCAATGCCACGTTGATTTGTAACAACAATTATTTTACCAAAAATATCTTTAAGAATTGCTATCGCTTCTTTTGCCTTCGGCAAAAAAATAAATTCATTTTTATGTAAAATATAGTTGTCCTTTTTTTCAGCATTGATCACGCCATCGCGGTCCAGAAAAAGAGTCCAATTTTTATTTATTTCTTTTAGATTCAACATATATCATTTATTTCAACTCTTCCTGCGCTCTTAAGTAATCTTCCGGAATACCAATATCAATGAAATAGGTATCTTGTATATCTCCATATAATTTTTTACCGGCAGAAGGGTTTTCTAAATAATCTTTTTCAAAAGAAAATTTTTCTGTCCAACTGCATTGCAAAAAGGACGGAATATTCAGGCAGTAAACACCTCCATTGATAAGCCCTTCAGCATATTTTCTTTTTTCATGAAACTGCACAATTCTTTTTTCTTCATCCATTTCCACAACCCCATACCGTTCAAAATGAACCATGGGCTTTAGAGCCAAAGTGCAATGGGCATTTTTCTCAAAATGTAATTTACTTAAGGAAGCCAAATTGATTTTAAATAATGTATCTCCATTTAATACCAGTACATTTTCATCTTTTACAGAATTAGCCGACAAATAAACAGCGCCACCGGTACCCAAAGGTTTTTCCTCAAAGATAAATGTGCTATCTAAATAAGGAAAAACATGTTGAATATGTGTTGAAATCGTTTCATGCATATAACCAACGGAAAAAATGAAGCGCTGTATTTTTTGCTGGCGCAAATAGTCAACGATATAATCTATAAAAGGCTTGCCATTTACAGGAGCCATGCATTTTGGTAAACCCGGCACCGCATCTCTAAGTCTTGTGCCTAAGCCTCCTGCTAATATGATTGCTTCCTTCATTGAAGTAGAGGATTTAAGAAAATAAATTTTCTTCTACCAATTCACAAATGATATGACCAAGTAAGATATGGCATTCCTGGATACGTGGCGTTATACTCGATGGGACATGGAAAATGAGCTGACAAAATTCATTCATTGTTCCTCCTTTTATTCCGGTAAATCCGATGGTGAGCATTTTTTTATTCTTCGCTGCTTTTAATGCCTTTACAATATTCGCAGAGTTTCCAGATGTACTGAATGCCACTAAAACATCCCCTTCATGGCCAGTTCCATTAATTATTCTTGCATATACTTCATCAAAGCCATAATCATTCCCAACTGCTGTGAGATAAGATGTATTACAGTGTAATGCTTCTGCAGGAAGGGCTTTACGATCCTTATAAAATCTGCCTGAGAACTCGGCAGCCAGATGTTGTGCATCTGCAGCGCTTCCGCCGTTTCCACAAAAAAGGACTTTACATCCTTTCTCAAAAGCACCTGAAATACTATTGACTGCTTCAATAATTTTATCATGCAGTTTTTCATCCTGGAGTAATTGTTTTTTCAATTCCAGGGAGTCAGAGAGGATATCTTTAATTTTTACTTTCATCATTTATTGATTGAGTCGTCCAACTATTCAATCCTTGTTTTGTGAAATGAAATGGTTTTACTTCGCCTCCAAATTGTGATAAGGATTGAATCACATTGAAGCGGGTATTTCCTGGGCAATAAAAGATCATAAAACCACCGCCTCCCGCGCCACTGATTTTACCGCCGTTAGCGCCTGCATTCATTGCTGTTTGATAAATCTCTTCGATTTTTTCATTCGAAATATTTTCAGCCATTTTTCTTTTTTGTATGAATCCAAAATTCAGGATTTCACCAATCTCATGTAACCGGCCTCTTAATAAGGCTTCTTTCATTCGGAATGCCTGTTCTTTCAGAGAATGCATGGCATCTAATGATTGCTGATTTTTTTGAACAACATTTTTTTGTTGTTCTTTAATAATGGTTGCGGATTCACGACTGGTGGATGTATAAAATAATACTAAGTTATTTTCTAATTCATTTAAATAATCCTGCTTAATGCGAAGCGGGTTTACAATCACTTTTTCATCTTTATAAAATTCCATAAAATTGATTCCGCCAAAAGTAGCAGCATACTGATCTTGCTTTCCTCCGGCAAGCCCAATATCTTTACGTTCTATTTCATAAGCATATTTTGCAATATCATATTCTCCTAAAGGCAACTTCAACATTTCCACAAATGCGCCAATGATTGCTACCACTAATGTAGAGGAGGTTCCAAGTCCGCTTCCGGCAGGTGCATCCACATAAGTACTCAGACGAAAAGCACTTTTAGGAAAGTGATAATCTTGGCAAATTCTATTATAAACTCCTTTCAACAAGTCAAGTTCACCGGTGAGAGGGATGGAATTAGAAATTGAGTATGACTGTATTTCGCGACGGTCAAGCGCTTCAAAAATGATTTCATTTCCGGAAATTTCTTCTATACTTGCGTAGGCATATAAAGATATACAAGCGTTTAATATGGCCCCGCCAAATTCTTCGCTGTATGGACTTACATCTGTACCACCACCCGCTAATCCAATTCGTAATGGCGCCCTGCTTCTATAAATCATATTAACAACTTTGCCTGGATCCATAAATAATTAATGTGCTAAACCGAGAATGGTCTCTACCAATATTTCCCAGCTGTATTTCTTTTTTTCATCACGAAGATGAGGCAAAAAAAAGTTTTCACCCAATGTATATAGTTCTTTAATTTTTTCAGCAATAGATTGAGCATTGGGTGCTGTCACCAAGCCACTTTGATAATCAGGTACCATATCCGGCAATCCTCCGACATTGGTAACTAACATGGGCTTTTCAAAATGATAGGCGAGGGGAGTGACTCCACTTTGCGTAGCATTTCGATATGGTTGAATGACAAAATCTGCGGCACATAAATAATACTTCACTTCTTCATCCGGGATGAAAGAAGTTTTTAATATCAATTGGGGCGCTATATCCAGCTTATCAATTAAATCCTTGTATGGTTTTTCATCTTCATAAAATTCGCCGGCTATTAATAATTTAATGTGTTTACTTTCTGGATCATCCTGTAAAATTTTCATAGCCTCTAATAGAATATCCAATCCCTTGTATTTTCTGATAAATCCAAAAAACAAAATTATTTTTTCATCGGGAAGAAGCCCTAAATTTTTCCTTGCATCCTCTTTGGAAATGCTATCTCCAAAATTATCATACAATGGATGTACTATACAACTTGCCGGCTTGTTTGTAAATGTCCTTAAATCTTTCATCACTTTTTCACTCATGGTGATGAAAGCATCAACAGGCTTTAAAAAATATTTTGTAAACTGAGTATCTCCGGGTCTTTTTTCATGTGGTATCACATTATCTGTGATAGCCATGATTTTTGAATGTTTATTTTTCTTTATGATTCGGAGTATGGTACCTAAAGCAGGGCCCATAAATGGAAGCCAGAAACGCACGACCACTATATCCGGTTTACTTTTTTTTAATTCCCTGCCAACGCTAAGCCAGTTTAAGGGATTGATCGAATTGATGCGAACATTGATCTGAATATCTTTAGGCTTTTCTCCACTCGAATATTGAGTCGTACCGGGAAAAAGAAAACCGGGGTATTGCAATGAAAATGTATAAATGATGGTTTCATGGCCTTCCTGCTGAAATGCCCTGGCAAGTCTTTCATCAAAAGAAGCTAGCCCTCCGCGTAGTGGAAAGGCAGGTCCTATAATAATCACTTTCTGCATAAGCAATAAGGAAATAATACTTAAAAAGAATAACTAATCCAGGCCGATTTTTTTTTCTATAAGATACGTATTCCTGTCTGCTGCACTTCTGGATATTAACTCTGCTAAGAAGCCGGCTAGAAATAATTGAAGCCCCAGGATCATGGCTGTAAGGCCAATATAAAATGCAGGCCTGTTGGTCAATGCAAAATTCGGATTGGCAAATTTTCCTACAACCAAGTAAATGCTGCTGATAAACCCGACAATAAAACAGATCATTCCATAAAGGCCAAAAAAATGCATCGGTCTCTTGCCAAATTTACTGACAAATGTTATGGTGGATAAATCGAGGAAGCCATTGATAAATCGCTCCCAACCAAATTTTGTAACACCATATTTTCTCGGCCGGTGTTCCACAATTTTCTCACCGATCTTTCGAAACCCGGCCCATTTAGCCAGCACAGGTATATATCGGTGCATTTCACCATACACTTCAATACTTTTCACCACCTTTTTTTTATAGGCTTTTAAACCACAATTAAAATCATGAAGTTTAATTCCTGAACTTCTGCGTGCAGTGGAATTAAATAATTTGGATGGCAGATTCTTGGTGAGCTTATTATCATAACGCTTTTTTTTCCACCCACTGACAAGATCATAATTTTCTTCAAGGATCATTTTTCTGAGTCCGGGAATTTCATCGGGGGAGTCCTGCATATCTGCATCCATGGTGATGACAATATCGCCAGAAGCTGCTTTAAAGCCTTCATTTAAAGCAGCCGATTTACCATAATTCCGTTGAAATCGAATGGCTTTAATTTGCGGATCTTTTTCGGAAAGTCTCTGGATCGTTTCCCAACTATCATCCGTACTTCCATCATCAATGAAAATAATTTCATGAGAGAGATGATTTTCATTAACAACTTTTTTGATCCATTCATATAATTCCGGAAGGGATTCTTCTTCATTCAATAAAGGGATCACTAATGAAATATCCATTCTTAAAAAATAAACGTACTATGAAAAAGGATTTTGAGGTTGCTTCTTTGCTACTGCCGCGCCAATTAAAGAGGCAATGGCGCCCATGATGGCAAACATGATCAATATACCACCAATAGCAAATGGAACAATAAATTTTTTGGTCATGTCCAGAGCGCTCTGCATTTGTTCTTCTGAAAGTTTTCCCTGTTGTTGCATTTGCTGCCTTGCAGTATTGATGATGGTGTCGAGCATATCCGGGAAAAGTACTTTAAGAGCCAAAACGGTATAGATTGATAACAATACAGCACAGACCATCGAAGTTTTAAATCCATGAGCAAAAACATTTCCAAAAGTAACATTGGCATTCATTTGTTTTGCAAAACTGGTGCAACTTAAAATAATTCCAATGATAAGAATTACATATTGAATATAGCTTAAGCCTTTATTAGTCATTTCACCGGCAAAATAAATTACCAGGCCAAATACAATAAGAATCAATGTAATCACGATACCTTTAATAATTGGAGAGATAATTTTATTTTCCATTATTGATAGTTTTTATTTAAAAATAGATAATTTATTTTTTGCAAAAATACCTTTGACTTTCCCATTTAGCTCTTTATGAAAAAATGCAGAATTTGCAGACTTACTTGCATTTGAAGCCGGTGAAAAATCGTTTTTCAAATCACGGTTGAATATGGTCAATTCTGCTTCTGTTCCTTCTTCAATTGTGGCAGGTGGTAAATTAAATAGCTTCCTAGCATTTAAAGAAAAAAGAGCTACCAACCCCTGATTTTCTAATGTGGGAAATAATGTGTTGATGACCGCAAAACAACTTTGCAAACCAATCATACCTGTTTTCGCATATTCGAACTCTTTTGTTTTTTCATCCCAATCATGTGGTTGATGATGAGTAGCGATGCAATCAATATCTCCACTTAAAACAGCTTTTCTCAAAGCAACCATATCAGACCTGCTTCGAAGGGGAGGTGACAATTTCAGGTTGGTATCATAATCTTGTAAATCTTCATCACAAAAAAATAAATGATATGGAGTAACTGAGCAGGAAATTCGCAAGCCTGATTTTTTGGCTTTTTTTATCAATGAAATGGATTCAGCAGTAGAAATGCCGGAGATATGTAATTTGGATTCCGTATAAGCCAATAATTCCAAATCTCGTTGAATGATAAGTTTTTCGGCCATGGCAGGGATTCCCGGAAGACCAAGTCTTGTAGAGATGATCCCTTCATGCATCAGACCAGCTTTTGCAATACTTTTATCAATGGGTAATTGAATCATGTTTGCATTGATGGCTTTAATATATTCAAGGCCTTTGATAAGTAATGCAGTTGATTGAAGTGGTTTATAGCCATCTGTAAAAGCAATAGCGCCACTCTTATGCATATCATACATTTCCGCCAGTTCCGTACCTTCTAATTTTTTAGAAACAGCTCCCAATGGGTGAATGAAAATGGGCAGATTTTTAGCTTTTTCAACCTGGTATTCTACGGCCGTTTTTTTATCGGTAACAGGGTTGGTTTCCGGCAGTGCAAAAACCCGGGTATAACCTCCATGTATGGCGGCTTTACTGCCAGTTTCCAGGGTTTCATTTTGTTCATAACCCGGATCGCAAAAATGAGAGAAAATATCAACCCAACCGGGGGAAACTGAGTATGATTTCAGATCAATCATTTCAGTTTTTCCACTTGGATTCTGAATATTTTTATTGATTTTTTTTATAATACCATTTTCAATCAGGATATCTTTAATAAAGCCGTTAGAGGTGGATTGGGAGTCAACAATTTTTACATTTTTCAGTAAAATAGTCATGCGATAGTTTAGAAAATTTGCTGCAAGATAAGATGAAATTTATTAAAAGCGTTTACATTTGCACGACATTTAAAAAACGGGTAGTGGCGCAGCCCGGTAGCGCACACGTCTGGGGGGCGTGGGGTCGCAAGTTCGAATCTTGTCTACCCGACTTTGGAAGTTGTCTTTAAGGCAACTTCTTTTTTTTTAGAATTCATTTTCCAAACCTGTTATAAAGGCTAACAAAGAAATAAAGGGAATTTTAATATAAAATGATTCTTATAATTAATATTATGTTAAGTAGTTGTTTTTAATATAAATAAAAAAGCTGCCCTTTTGGGGCAGCTTCCTTCTTTGCAATTCAATTTTATTGTTTGTATTTATCGTGTTCTGAATCATAAAGTTTAAATTTAGCATCAAATGCATCATAATCTTTTGAACTAACGCCTTTGCTTTTATCTCTTTTCCAAATATATAAATTGGCAAGATAATCTACAGCTCTGTTCAGACTGTTAGATTCAACTTTCGTGCGATCAGTCTTGGCTTTTAAGTTGCTATATGCCTGTTCCAGGTATTCAATTGATTTATTTGCATAAACCATTTGCTGAGCCACTACGGAATCTCTTTGCTTTTTTAAAGATGCAGATTCTCCTCTTAAGTCATAAAACCGTTGATCTAATACACCAAACAGGTTATATGTAAGTACACCGGCATTAAATAGGTAAATGCCATTGGGTTCCAGTGCGTATGCTTTTGCATAAGCATCAGCAGATAAAAGGTTCATATTTACCTGCTGCAGGCTATCCAAATTTTTCATTTTCTCTTTATCCGGTTGTGCAAACATTTCTGCATAAGCCACATAATCTTTCACCTTAAGGATACCCGCTTTTTCATCTTGTTGATATTTGTTCATGACCTCAGTCATATCAGCAGTTTCACCCATATAATTTACATCAAACTGGCTCCACATAGCATCATCAGCCGGATATAATTCTTTAGCTATGGCTAAATATTTTTTAAAATCTGCTTCAGTTTTTTTCTGAGTATCATAATTTAAAATGAATTTATAAATTTCTTCAAAGTCCTTTCCACCTATTTTTTCATCTGCCAATTTTTTATATCGTTGAACTGCTTCATCCGTTTTACCGGCATTTTGAGCCGCATAACCAGTATATAAAATAGTGGTGGTATCTACTTTAATTTTATTTTCACTAAAGCCATTCTCATTAGCAAATGCACTCATTTCTTCTGCAATTTTAAAATTATTGAAAGCTTCATCCCAGTTGCTTTCCATAAAATACTTTCTCCCATTATTGAATGCGGAAGAATACATAATGCCAATAGGTCTTGGGCCTTCTTCCTTAAGGTCTTTCAAAGTTGAGTCTTTGGCAACATATTCATGTAATGCGTCTATGGCTTTCTGTCCCGCATCAGGGTATTGTTGGTGTAATGCAGAATCTGCATATAATTCACTATATAATTGTAATGCAAAAAAATAGGTTTTAGGATTTTCCTTCCCTTTAGAATCTGCCATTAATTTGTCCAGTTCTATTTTGGCTTTATCAAATTTTTGCTGAGCAATAAATAAGGTAATCCCATTGTAGTTCTGGGAAAATACGACAGCAGAAAAAGAAATACATAAAATTGCCAGGATAAGTTTTTTCATTTTTTACATTTTATGGTTATAAAATTTTCAAGCGCCTGATGTGTCTCATTCATTTTTATCTGACTGAGTTGTCTCATTATTATGATTATTATCTTCTAAATTATTTTCTGTCTTTTCCAAAGAATTTTCTTGCATCTCATCCTCTTCCGGTTCTATCACTTTTGAAATAGCGGCAATGTCATCCCCGGAGTCTAAACGAATCAAAATTACGCCTTGTGTGGCTCTTCCGGATTCCTTAATATCTGCTACACGCGTTCTTAAAGTAATTCCTGATTTACAAGTGATGATCAGGTCTTCATTTTCCGCCACATCTAGAATTCCAACAAGTTTACCTGTTTTCTCGGTAATATTAATTGTTTTCACACCTTTACCTCCCCTATTTGTAACCCGGTATTCTTCCGGAGAGGTTCTTTTTCCATAGCCTTTTTCACTTACAACGAGAACCGTTTTTTCATTTTCTTCCTTTTGGACACATATCATGCCAATTACTTCGTCAGCATTGCTATCTACTTCTATGCCATTCACCCCTGTGGCACCACGTCCTGTAGGCCGCACTTTTTCTTCATTAAATCGTATAGCTCTGCCACTTCGTAAGGCCATCATAATTTGATGGGTTCCATTCGTCATACAGGCTTCCAGTAACTCATCGCCTTCATTGATATGAATTGCATTTATTCCATTTTGTCTTGGTCGGCTAAAGCCCTCCAATTTTGTCTTTTTAATGACCCCTTTCCGGGTACACAGAATGATATAATTATTTTCAATGAAATCCTTATCCTCCAAAGATTTTACTGAAATGATTGCCTTTACATTATCATCCTGGGGAATTTGAATTAAGTTTTGAATAGCTCTCCCTTTGCTTTGCTTTTCTCCTTCAGGGATTTCATATACTTTCATCCAGAAGCATTTTCCTTTTTCCGTAAAGAACAAAAGAGTGTGATGTGTAGAAGCTACAAATAAATGTTCCACATAATCTTCATTACGTGTTTTACTTCCGATGGCGCCACGCCCTCCCCTTCTTTGTTGCCTGTATTCTGATGCAGAAGTTCTTTTAATATAACCTAAGTTGGAAATGGTAATGACTACATCTTCTTCCGGGATCAGGTCTTCCATTTTCAACTCATCAGCCAGGTATTGAATTTCTGTTCTCCGCTTATCTCCAAATTTTTCCTTTATTTCAAAAAGTTCTTTTTTGATAAGATCATATCTCTGAGATTCATCACTGAGCAGACTTTCGAGTGCCCGGATTTGCAGCATGAGTTGTTCATATTCCTCTTTAATCTTTTCACGCTCCATCCCCGTTAAGCGCTGAAGCCTTAATTCCAGGATTGCTTTGGCTTGTATTTCGTCAATTCCCCAACCGGCATCCACCAGGTTTGCTTTGGCAATATCCGGGGTAGATGAAGCGCGAATCAATTTTATTACTTCATCCAAATGATCGAGTGCCAATAAATAACCGGATAGAATATGGGCTCTTTCCCGGGCTTTATTCAATTCATACTTTGCCCTGCGGATGATAACTTCCATTCGGAATTCGATAAATTCCGCTATTAAATCTTTTAAATTTAAAATCTTCGGACGTCCTTTAGAGAGTGCCACATTATTGATACCATAACTGGTCTGGAGTTCTGTGTACTTAAATAATTTATTGATGACTACATTGGCAACGGCATCTCTTTTAAGATCAATCACAATACGGGTACCCTCCCGGTTATTACTTTCATTATTTATATGAGCAATGCCATCTATGATTTTACCATTGACCAATTGTCCTATTTTATCAGTCAATGCATCCCTGTTAACCTGGTAGGGTACTTCTTTGATGATAATTTGTTCACGACCACTTGGTTTGGTTTCTATATTTGTTTTACCGCGAAGCACAACCCTGCCTCTACCTGTAATAAGGCCTGCCCGCACTCCTTCCATTCCATAAATAATTCCTCCTGTGGGGAAATCCGGTGCTTTTACATATTTAATTAAATCTTCGACAGCAATGTCTTTATTATCAATATATGCGATACATCCATCAATGACTTCTCCAAGATTGTGAGGCATCATATTAGTTGCCATTCCTACAGCAATGCCACTACTTCCATTAATTAATAATTGCGGAATTCGTGAAGGTAAAACAGTTGGCTCTTCCAGTGAATCATCAAAATTCAATTGCATATCCACGGTATCTTTTTCAATATCCTCCAACATGGCCTCTGCTAATTTCTCCAGTCTGACTTCAGTATAACGCATGGCAGCAGGCATATCTCCATCCTGATTACCAAAGTTACCCTGCCCATCCACCATAGTATAACGAACCGTCCAGTCCTGAGCCAATCTGACCAATGTATCATAAATGGAGGCATCTCCATGAGGGTGGTATTTACCCATCACCTCCCCCACTATACGTGCTGACTTTTTATAAGGACGGTTACTGTAATTGGCCAACTCTCTCATTCCAAATAAGACACGGCGGTGTACCGGCTTAAAGCCATCGCGCACATCAGGTAATGCACGACCCACAATTACAGACATCGAATAATCGATGTATGCTGTCTTCATTTGATCTTCAATATTTATTTGGATAACCCTATCTGAATCTTTGGTTTCCGGCGGGAGGTTTTGTTCTTCCATTATTAATTTTTAGAAAAAATTGGATGCCTTTTAAAAGGTTTGCAAATTTATGAATTTGACATTGAAAACAATCAATCATATCCTTGATTTTTTAAATGGTTTTCCACATTTAAAATTTTAAGCAAGAGGCGAGTTTGACAGGTTTATGGCTTCGAGATATATTTTATCATTAAATAATTGGTACGTTTATTGAATGTAACTAAAAAAAATAGTATTTCTTTTACAATAAATCGTTTTTTTACGCATTTATTTACTAAGGAAAATACCCTTAAAATTTTCAACTCAACTAAGCATCATGCAACAGTACCAACTTTTAAGAGATAATAAGGAAACAGGGCCTTATACTGCATCTGCTCTTATTGAAAAAGGTTTAAAACCATACGATTTAATTTGGGCCACCGGCAAAACTGCTGCATGGCAATATCCTAGTGAATTGGAAGAACTGAAAGCTTATGCTCCAATTGTTGAAGAGCAACCTTTTGACCGTTTTTATAAAAAGCCTCAAATTAAAAAAGTTGTGATAGCTGTTGAAGAAAATGTAACAGTATCAAATGAAAAAGCAACAGAAGTAGAGCCCATTGAAGTAGAGCCCATTATTGAGCAACCTGTAGCTAAGCCCCGTATTCGTATTCGTGCTGATTGGAAAAGGATTGAGGCAAATCCTGCTGAAGTGCCTGTTGAAAAAACAACATCTCCTATTGAAAAAAATAATGACCTGGTTCATCATGATCATTCCAATACTCCCGGCTGGCAATCAGTTTTAAGTGATTGGGAAAAAAATAAACAACAAGATGCACCTAAGTATGATCAAAAAACAAATGTGTTGCAATCTACTTCTACCGGTTTCTATAACCAACATGAGCAGGAAGAAGGAGGTGTACTTTTTAACAATAAACAGAAATCAAACTTTTTAAAAAGCAATAGAGCAGCGATCAGCATTGCCGCATCATTTATTCTTCTATTAGGTGGTGGTTATCTGGTTTCTGGTTATATACAAAACAAGAATGTGGTACCTGCTAAAGTAAGTCAGACAATAGTTCCTAAAAATGATGCTGCAACTATTCCACAAAATGAACCTACACAAAAATCCAATGAAACGGTTTCAACAAATCAGGAAAATACTCTTGCAAAAGCAACTGTATTAACTGTTCCAGTACAAAATACAAATGCTACCAATAATACTCAACTTATAAAAGTCACACAAAACATTCCGGCACAACCAATAAATAATAGTTTGAACAATGTAAAAACGTCAAACAAAAATATAGTTTCTAAACAATCAAATCCGAATATCCCTGTTACAAAATCCACCGCATCCATTGTAAAAAATGTTGCCACAAACAATGAAAATATTTCTTCAGCAAAAGAAGCAAGTACAAATTTAAACGCCCGGACTCCATCGGATAATAGTGCAATCAAGAATTACATTCAAATTCAACCATCCCGTGAAAATATCAATGGAGTGGTAAATTATCAATATCAAGTGAGTAATATCAGCCAAACAAAACTAGACCTGGTGATGATAGACCTTCAATACTTTGATGAAGCCGGCAAATTTCAAAAAGGCCAAACTGTCTATGTAAAAAACCTTGCCCCTGACCAGGCCGTTGTGGTATCGCCTCCGGAAGCCCAACAAGCTGCAAAAATAACCTGTAAAGTTTCTATGGTAAGTGCATCTCAAAAAAATCTCTACCTTATTGCTGATTAATTTTTTGAATTTCCGGCATTACCTTCGCTGCTTTCAAATAAATGTACCAATATGTTATCCTCATATCAGATTGTATTATTTGGCGCAGGGAAATCTGCCGGCGTATTAATTGAATATTTAAAAAATACCAGTAGCAAAAATAAGTGGAATGTTTTGGTAGCTGATTTTGATCTTTCGGTAGTTCAACAAAAAGTTGGCGATCATTCTTATGTCAAAGCAGCACAAATAAATATCCAGGATACCCATGCCCGTCAGGCCTTAGTACAGTCTGCTACGATCGTCATTTCGATGCTACCTCACGCAATGCATTATTTAGTAGCTCAAGATTGTGTTCTATTTTCAAAGCATTTATTGACTGCATCATATATTGATGAGAAGATCAGGGAAATGGAAAACCAGATACAAGAAAATGGATTAATTTTTCTTTGTGAAATGGGCCTTGATCCGGGTATTGATCACATGAGTGCCATGAAAATTCTTGATGCCATCAAAAAAGAGCAAGGCGAAATCACTTCATTTAAATCACACTGCGGAGGGCTGGTTGCACCGGAGAGTGATGATAATCCCTGGCACTATAAAATAAGTTGGAATCCCCGAAATATTGTTCTTGCCGGAAAAGCGGGTGCCATTTATATTGAAAATGGCCAGGAAAAATCCTGCTCCTATCAAGAAGTTTTTTCAGGCAATTCCCATGTAAAAATCAATGCCGAAATGGATTTGGCATATTACCCAAACCGGGATTCGCTCAGTTACATTTCACTTTATCAATTGCATGAAGCACAAACTTTTGTACGTACTACATTAAGATACCCGGAATTTATTAATGGCTGGAAATACATCGTGGCGCTAAGATTCACAGATGAACAACTCATGCATGATACCACTAAAATGACTATTGCCGGGTTTTTCCGGATTCATTTAGAACAATTTGGATTTTCAAACCCTGATTTTCCATTTACCAAAAAAGATTTTGAAACGGGAAATGACAATCCTGAAACTCAAAGCTTATTTGTAAAGCAAATGGAATTTTTAGGCTTACATGATCAGCAAAACATTGGGAAAGGTTATTGCAGTGCGGCAGATATATTTCAATTTATCCTTGAAAACAAGTTAAAATTAAATTCCGAGGATAAAGATATGATTGTTATGCTGCATGAAATTGAGTATAACATTCATGACAAGTCAAAGAAAATCCATAGCTGCCTTGTAGTCAAAGGAGAAAACAGCATTCATACGGCGATGGCAAAAACCGTTGGCTTACCACTTGGCATTGCCGCCACATTAATATTAGAAAACAAATTGAATTTAACAGGTTTACATATTCCGATCCTGCCGGAAATTTATAACCCTGTTTTAGAAAGGCTGGAAGAAGAAGGGATCCAATTTCATGAAACGATTTCATAATCCTACACGGTTTATGGTTTCAATTGGTCTAAATAATTTTTCAGAATTTTAATTCCTTTCGTTGCCGGTTGTTCAATAGTTACGAGGTTATTCATTTGTGGTGTGTAAGGAATCTTTTTATCAACCAGGAATTTGGGTATTCCATATAAGGCATGATGCACTAAACTTGCAGCAGGATATACGACTAAAGAAGTTCCTATTACAACAAATATTTCCGCCAGTGATGTAATGCGAATGGCCTCAGCTATCATAGGGACTGCTTCTCCAAACCATACCACATGAGGCCTCAATTGCCCACCATCTGCTGCCTTATCTCCATAATGAATATCGTTTTTTATTTCAAAACATGCTTCATCATTTTTTTCACTACGCATTTTAAAAATCTCTCCATGTAAATGAAGCACTTTGCTGCTACCGGCTCTTTCATGCAAATCATCAATGTTTTGTGTGATGATCGTGATATCATACTCCTCCTGCCAATCAGCTAATGCCTGGTGTCCTTCATGAGGTTTTGCTAAAGCTACATCTCGCCTTCTTTGATTATAAAAATCAAGTACCGTTTTCGGATCTTTGTGCCAGGCTTCGGGTGTAGCCACATCTTCTATTCGAAAACCATTCCATAAGCCATCCGAATCCCGGAAAGTCTTCAACCCACTTTCTGCGCTGACACCTGCACCTGTAAATACTACCAGCTTTTTCTTCTGCACGGTTTTTATTAGATTTTTGTATGGCTCATTTCCAATACTTTTTCCCATTCCTTTTTTTGTACTTTTTGTACGGAAAGCCTGCCCAATCTTACGAGATCCATTTGAGCCAAGTCTTTTTCATTCTTGATTGCTGCCAGTGCTACGGGGTTGTGAAGTTTTTTAAAAGGCTTTACACAAACGCTTACCCAGCGTTCATCTTCGGTACTAGGATCCTGAAAATATGTTTTCGAAATTTTCACAATACCTACAATTTCCATTCCTGCATTGCTATGGTAAAAAAAAGCCATATCTCCTTTTTTCATCCCCATCAAATTCAATCTTGCTGCATAATTGCGTACTCCATCCCAGATAGTTTCTTTGTCATGGACCAATTGCTCCCAACTATATACATTGGGTTCAGATTTTAAAAGCCAGTACTCCATATAGATAAAATTTAAGGTAAAAATATTAAATCATTTGCCGGGATTTGATTTCTAAATATTTATTAATCACATTCACCGTTAATTTTTCAGGTTCTGTGAGAATGGACATAATCCCTGACTGGGAAAGTTCTTTTACTATTTGTCTTTTCCCGGACATAAAATTTTCTGCAAGTGTTTTTTTATATACGTCCTCAATATCCTCATTCTTTTGATTCGCCAATTTTTCCAATTCCGTATTTTCAAAAAAAACGATGAGGAGTAAATGATATGAAGAAATCTTTTTCAAATAAGGCAATTGCCTTCTCATGCTATTGATAGATTCAAAGTTGGTATATAAAATAATCAAGCTTCGCTGTGATACACGCCGCCTGAGTAAAATAAACAACTTTTCAAAATCACTTTCGAGGTAGCGCGTTTTTTGCCGGTACAAGGTTTCAAGGATGCGTTGCATTTGAAAACCTTTTTTATCAGCAGGTATAAAAGAACTAATATTTTCAGCAAAAGTAACCAGGCCGGCCCTGTCTTGTTTTAATAAGGCAATATTACTAAGTACCAGGGATGCATTGATCGCATAGTCAAGTAAACTTAAGCCTTCAAATGGCATTTTCATTACCCGGCTTTTATCAATAACATTATAGACTTGTTGGCTTTTCTCTTCCGTGAAATTATTGATCATAAACTGACCTTTGCGAGCAGTTGCTTTCCAGTTCATCGTGCGAAAATCATCCCCTGCTACATACTCTTTTATTTGCTCAAATTCCATACTATGACCGATCTTTCGAATTAATTTCAAGCCTGAATCCACCAGTTTATTACTGATGGCAAATAGCTGGAATTTATGCAATTGCAAATAAGAAGGATATACAGGTACCTGATAAGATTCACCATATTGAAAACGGCGGTTTAATAAACCAATGGGTCCACTCACAAATAAATTGATTTTTCCAAAATCATATTCTCCTCTTTTCACAGGACGTAAATGATACATTAAGTTCTTTGATTCTCCCCCTTTCATTTCGAAATGATATTGTATATCTCTTCGCTGAAACTGGTGTGGCACTTCATCAATTACTTCTAATTGAATTGGAAATGAGTATTTATTTTCAATACTCAATTTGATTTCATTGGAATCACCATTACTCATCCTTTTTGCATGGCTTCGCTTTGCAAAAACAAAAGCCTTTGTAAAAAACAATTGCACATAATCCAAAATGACGAAAAGAATAAAAATCCCCAGAAAAATAAATGGTAAAACACCCAACCATTGTATAAAAAACCGAATCACAAAAAAGATAATGCAAACGGTGAGCAGTACAAAGAATCTTTTCTTTGTATACAAATCGCCAAAATATTTTTTAAAAAAATTACTCAAAATATTTCTATAAACTTTTAAACTGATCTTACCTGGGCACTTCTATTTTCTTCACTATTTCTTCTAAAACACCTCCTTCATCTGCCCCTTCCATTTCTTTTTCAGGAGTTAGAATAATACGATGTGATAAAACCGGATTAAGCACTTCCACAATATCATCAGGTGTTACAAAACTTCGACCCTTCAATGCTGCAGAGGCTTTGGCACAATGCAGAATTGCAATGGATGCACGTGGGCTTGCACCGAGAAATAATCCGCTATTGTTTCTGGTTTCCTGCACTATTTCTGCAATAAATTTCAGCATATTTTCTTCTACATGAATATTATTAACCTGATCTCTGAACTGTATAACCTGGCTTCCATTCAAAACTTTTGCTACGCCATTTAAAAGTTCATGCGCATTCCCTGAAAGAGAATTTTTCAATATACCTATTTCATCCTGCAACGTAGGATAAGGTACGACAATTTTGAGCAGGAAGCGGTCAAGTTGTGCTTCCGGTAAACGATATGTTCCTTCATGCTCAATGGGGTTTTGCGTAGCGCATACCATGTAGGGCTCTTCCATTTTATAAGTAACTCCGTCATAGCTGATTTGCCTTTCTTCCATCACCTCAAATAATGCTGCTTGAGTCTTTGCTGGAGCTCGATTGATTTCATCTATTAATATCAACTGCCCAAAAACAGGCCCTTTTCTGAAATTAAATTGAGCAGTTTGTGGATTAAAAACTGAAGTACCGATTACATCACTCGGCATCAGGTCCGGAGTAAACTGGATTCTGTTAAATGGCACATCCAGAGTACGTGCTAATAATTTTGCCGTAAGGGTCTTAGCCACTCCAGGTACACCTTCAATGAGTACATGACCATCAGCTAATAAGGCCACCATCAACAGGTGAACCATATTTTCCTGGCCCACAATGACTTTAGCAATTTCTCTTTTGATTTGTTGAATGGTTTCAAATAAATTATTTTGTTCCGATTGCATATCTATTTTTTAATTTTTGTGTAGTTATAAAATTCATCTATCTGATTTGATAATTGAACTAATTCTTCCCGGGAAATAGACTGATCATTTTCAAATTTCAAAATCATACCGGTGATAGACTGGATCAACGTTTTATCTATCCCACTTTTTTTATTTAATTTGATAACAAAAAAGTCATCCGTTTTTTGAGTAGATAAAAAGTATTTATTACGGATAAATTCCAGCCAGTAAGCAATTTTCTTTTGCGCAATAGAACGATGATCATTTTTGTTTAAATATACTCCGGCAACGGTTTGTACAAAATCAATCGTTGTATTGCGTAAAGGGTCCAGTAGCGGGATAATCCGTTGTTTTCTTTTAATCTCAACAAATACATATATCAACATGGCTATTATGGATAACCATAATGCCCATTTCAAAAATTCATTATCCAGGAAAAATCGCAAGGGTGTCGTTGCACCTTCCCTACCCGATTTATAATACTCATCCCAGAGAATGGTTTCGGCATCATTATTTAAATAGGATAAAGCTATGGAAGTATATTGTGCATTATCCCTTTTTAGCATAAAATAGTTTGAAAAACAAATGGGTGATATATGTAAAAATATTTTGCCACTGCCCATATTCAATTGTATAAAGTCCGGTTCGTTCATCGAATTTACGCCTAAGATTCTCGCGGTATCTCCGGATGGGATTTTTTTAAAATAATTGGCCACCGTTGAATGATCAAAATAATAATTCTTTTTACTTCTTAAAGTGGGATTTGTAAAATTTACCCCGATGGAATCATTTGTAAATAAATTCATGCCGGTTGACTCTTCTATATGCAGTGAATCTGAAAATGCCTTTCCAAATGAAAGCGCCGCTATGAAAACGGTATTACCACTTTTTACAAAATTCAATAAGGCTTCTATATCTAATTTTTCAAAATCAATTTCCGGTTCTATTAACAAGTAACCTGTATGAGTGAAATTTTGATCATGTAATACATTATAAATCGGTGTTTGTTGGAGTTGAATTTCTTTCTCAGGAAAAAGATGATGCAATTGGTCAAAAAGAATGGAGGTACCATAAGGTTCTTTACTCTTCTTTTCCAGAGATAGCGTCCAGTCAAATTCATGGGGTTTATAATATTGAGCAATTATGTAAATGACCGTCAGGCTAATAAAAATGACGACAAAAAATTTATATCCTTTCATAGATCAGATTTGCTCTTTGAGTTTTATAAATTTCTCATTCATTTGGTCAAAATCTTTTTTCTCACAAAATTCATTTCCATAATAAGCCCTTTCAAAATATTGAGTTAATGCTTCAAATGGTAGTTGGATAGATGGTTTTTCCAATTCACGCAAATAAGTTGTATTGGTTTTATTAATTTGAAAATTGATCAGTTGTTTTTCCGATAAAATTTTGAGGCTTTTTAAGTACAACAACCTGATACACCTGCTATAATTCCCTTCGGATAAAGCCGTTTGAATGGCTTCATCAAAATTGATTTGATGTAATTCTTCTGTCTCCAAAGAAAAAGTATTCTTTCTTTTTTTATGAGCTTCAAAAACGGGGCTACTATCCCCTCTGAAAATTTTGTAAATGATAAAAAGGATTACAGATAAACCAATTATAATAAAAAAAATATTCCTGGTGAGTAATCCATATTTCGTCCGCATCAGTTGATCATATCGTTCCCATAACCAATCCATGACACGCTCCATAAAAGACTTCTCTTTGGGAATTACTTTTTCATAATCATAAATTGGATTTTTTTTATATGCATTGATGACACTCTCTGGTATGGTGGTAATCTGTATGGATGACGAATCATTGGCTGGCATTTGCCTGGAGAAAAGGGCAAAGCCACTAAGCATAAAAAACAGAAAAAATAGGATATATTTCATTAATATTCTTCTTCCAGGTCTTTATACAAATCTGTTTTCTTTCCCAATGTTTCCAGTCTTTCCAGCAGACCAGTACCGTCTCGGCTTTCCATAAGGCTGCCGTAATTTAAAAAAGCGGAAATTAAAAATACCAGGTAAAAGACATACCCTACCACATTGAAAACACCCATTACCATTCCAGCAGTTGAACTCCATTCTTTCGTAGTAAAATAAGATGCCAAGCCTGCTAAAGCGGCTACCACAAAGCCTATGATACCTGATGAAAAGGAGTATATTATATAAGACACAATATAAATTCCTATGGACATCCAAAAATTTCTTTTGATGAGATCAAAACAACGGCGAAAAGCAGCAGTAAAACCCTTATTTTCAAATACGATGATAAACTGGAAAGGAACGAATACAAATGCCAGGTAAATTCCCGGAAGGATACAAAAAATAAAACCTGTTAAGATAAGCAATGTCACCGGAATAGTATAAATGATTACCCGGGGAAAATACTGAATAAAGTTGTGCCATACCTCCTCCGTAGTGGGGGAATTATTTTTCTCTATGTATGATTTCATGTAACAGGCAACAACCGTTTTCATGGCAATCAAACTTAACATGGTGAGGAAAATAGTAATGAAATAAACGGGTGTAAATAAAGTGCTCATCATTTGCATTTCATCCCCTATCCTTCCTGTAGTCATTGAATCCAGAAAACTAAAAGCTGTCTTCTGGTAAAGGCCGCTCATAATAGCATTGGCCAAAAGGAATACACCGGCAATCAAAATAAAAGATTTCAAAAGCGGTTTAAATTCTATCCGGATAAATTTAAAAGAATCGCTCAGGTTGTCACTGAGATCCCTTATTTTTCTTAACTCGATTTTCTGCTGTACCATTGAATAAAATTTGATTGGAAAAAATCCGAATTGTCGTGACTATTTTTTTGCAGTATTCTTTTATGTAATTTATTTGGATAAATAATAAAATACCAAATGATAAAAAACAGAGATGCCGCCAAGATAATGATATTAAAAATTATCGGCATTTCTGTATGCCTGGTTACAAAACTCTCCAGGAAAGCCGCTGTTAAAAAAAGTGGTATAAGGCCAACAACAATTTTTAACCCGTCTTTTGCACCTCTTAAAATAGATACACTTCTTTTATAAGTGCCGGGAAACAAAATACTATTCCCAAGTATCAGCCCTGCCGCACCGGCAATAATGATGCTCCACAATTCTAATGTTCCATGTATAAAAACGACCGAAAGAAATTGCATACCAAGCCCCTTTGAAATAAAAAAATATTGAAATGATCCCATCATAATGCCATTACGCAAAAGCATCCAGATACTTCCCACGGAAAAAAATATTCCTAATACATACCCGACAAATGCCACTGAAATATTGTTATACGCAATAAAGAAAAACATGCTTATGGAATCCTCATTTTTATATACGCCAAAGGGATCCCCTGTTTCAATATTATGTGTAGTCATATTGACATATCCGTCACCCAAAATAAGCCGTACAAAATTTTCATCATATTTTGCAGATAAAGCGCCCATGAGGGCAAATACTAAAAAAAATAAAAAAGAGATGAAAAATTGTTTTTGATATTTCTTAAATAAAACAGGTAGTTCAAATTGCCAGAACCAAAATATCCGCCCACGCTTTTCTTTTTTATTTTTATAAATTTTCTGGTGAAAACTGGCTGCTAAACCATTTAGGTATCTGACCGAATTACTTCCCGGATAAAAAGTTCTGGCATAGGCCAGATCATCCGTTAAATCAATAAATGCATTTGCCATTTCATCAGTGGCCGAGCCGGAAACTAATATGGTTTCATATTGCTTCCATTTATCTGCATTTTGTTTTAAAAACTGGGCTTCGCGCATATCATATCCGGAAAGGTATCAAAGAAACAATTTTTTTTTTCATCTTTGGCAAATGGGAACAATTTCCGTTACAACCACACAAAATATCGAACTGGAATATGAACTGGCCGGTTTATCTGACCGGATCTTTGCCCGCCTTATTGACTTATTTTGCCTGGGAGGTTATATTGTACTCTTCGTGGCCATCATTGGCTTTGGAAATATTGATCCTTTCTTTTCAAATAACCCCTGGCTCGCCATCATACTTTTGATCGTTCCTATAATTTTCTATCACTTGTATTGTGAGACTTTTTTTAATGGACAAAGTATTGGAAAAATGGCTTTAAAAATTCGTGTGATAAGCCTTAATGGAAACCAGCCTGCACTTTCGCAATACCTGATACGTTGGCTTTTTAGAATTGTAGATTTCCCATTAACCGGCAATTTGCTGGCCGTGATTTTAGTAGCTGCATCTGAAAAGCAACAGCGGCTGGGGGATATGTTAGCAGGCACGGCCGTTATTAAAACAAAGCCTAAGACAAATCTCTCACACACCATTTATGAACCCGTAGATATGCCTGTATATAACCCGGTATATCCCGAAGTGATTCAATTATCAGATAATGATATTCGCTTAGTTAAAGAAGTGATATTGAATGCGCATCGTTATACAAATACCAATATCGTTTTTGATACAATGAAAAAAATAGAGTCCATATTACATATTCAAAATAAAAATGAATCGGCCATTCAATTTTTATATACCATTGTTCAGGATTATAATTACCTGGCTTCAAAATTATAGGTTATGATAAAGGAGCCAGTAAAGAAAAGGGCATGGATGGAATATTTCTCAGGATTGTAAAAATTATTACACAAGTCAGAACGGTCCAAACAAACCAGGAAGTATAAAAAAAAGGGAGCTTCATTTTTTCTTCGCGGAAAAAATTTACTAAATAATAGAAGGCTGAAAGAAATAAAAAAGGTAGGCTTATCATGGCCAGGAGATTATCATGCAATGCCTCCATGAAATCTCCATGAAGCAATGCAGACAATGCCCTTTGAGAACCACATCCCGGGCAATACAATCCTGTAAGGGCATGAAAAGGACATTCGGGAAAAAAGGATCCGGGGCCCCGTGCATCAAAAATTAGGTATAGCAATATCACCATCAATATTGCTATACCCTTTAGGAAGACCGGGAAAATACCCTGTCTTTGCGACATGATCATGAAAGGATATATTAATAGTTGTTATTCAAGATGGATCTTGAAGTCCAGAATGCTGTTAAGCCAAATGCAAACACTGCTATTATATAAAGAACAATTCCTGCGATACCAATAAAAAAGCCGATTTTAGTCCATTTACCTGCATCTTTTGATGCCTGTAAAGCGCCTGCATAATCGCCCACTTGAAACTTGGTATTTACTTGAGTGGCAAATATTATTCCGGCAATTCCAAAAGGAAGGCAACAAAAAAGTGTTACCAAAATAGATTCAACGAGCCAGTTCTTTGGTGGTGGCATTCCGGGTTGTGGTGGTTGTTGTGGCATGTAACCGGGTGTAGTTTGTTCCATAAATGAGTATTTAATAGATGAATTTTGTTGAAAATTACTAAAAAAGAGTAACAATAGTAAAAGGAGATACTATTTTCGTACAAAATATCACCCGGTTTTTAACCCCAGGAAAAATTTAAAACCTATACTTAATAAGCCCTGGCAAATAAAACCCTTTGGGTGGAAGGATTTCCGGTAAAAATACAACTCCCAGCTTCCTCATTATTATTCAATGGAATACAACGGATGGTCGCTTTGGTTAAATCTTTAATTTTTTCTTCTGTTTCTGAAGTTCCGTCCCAATGAGCTGAAATAAAGCCGCCTTGATCCAATGCAGTCGTAAACTCATCGAAGGTGTTTACTTGGATAATATTTTCATCACGGAATTTTTTTGCTTTTTGATAAATGGATTGTTGAATATCTCCAAGCAAATTTTGAATAAGAACATCAATATTTTCTAAAGAAGCATTTATTTTTTCACGAGTATCGCGTCTGACTAGTTCTGCCGAATTATTTTCTAGATCTCTTGCTCCAATGGCCATACGCAAGGGAACACCTTTCATCTCATATTCTGCAAATTTCCAACCAGGTCTGTTATTTTCTGTATCATCATACTTCACGGTAATGTGTAAAGCTTTCAATGAAGTCAGGATGACTGCAATTTTTTCATCAATTAATTTTTTTTGTTCTTTCGTTTTATATATCGGAATAATGACCACTTGTATTGGAGAAAGGCTCGGTGGTAATACTAATCCATCATCATCGCTATGGGCCATCACCAAAGCGCCAATGAGCCTGGTACTTACACCCCAGCTCGTAGCCCAAACATAGTCCAGCTTATTTTCTTTATCGCTAAATTTCACATCAAATGCTTTGGCAAAATTTTGCCCGAGGAAATGAGAAGTCCCTGCTTGTAATGCTTTGCCATCCTGCATAAGTGCTTCAATGCAATAAGTATCAATAGCGCCGGCAAATCGTTCATTGGCTGTTTTTACGCCTTTAATAACAGGTAGCGCCATATAATTTTCAGCGAAATCTGCATACACATTCAACATTTGAACTGTTTCATCTTCCGCTTCCTTTTGTGTTGCATGAGCCGTATGCCCTTCCTGCCATAAAAACTCTGTTGTACGTAAAAATAACCTGGTGCGCATTTCCCAACGAACTACATTAGCCCATTGATTGATCAGTAATGGGAGATCCCGATAAGACTGAATCCATGTTTTATAAGTACTCCAGATAATGGTTTCAGATGTAGGCCTTACGATCAATTCTTCTTCAAGTTTTGCTTCCGGGTCAACAATGATACCATCACCGTTTTCATCATTCTTTAAACGATAATGTGTTACGACTGCACATTCTTTAGCAAAGCCTTCCACATGAGCTGCTTCCCGGCTTAAAAAACTCTTGGGGATAAATAAGGGGAAATAAGCATTAACATGTCCGGTTTCTTTGAACATTTTATCTAGTTGCTGTTGCATCTTTTCCCAAATAGCAAAGCCATAAGGTTTTATGACCATACAACCACGGACTGCACTGTAGTCGGCTAGTCCGGCCTTTAAAATAATATCATTATACCATTGAGCATAATCCGTTTTTTGCGAAGTGATTTCTTTTGCCATAAAAAATTTTTATCAATCCTATTTTGCTAAAACAATCATTATTTTTGCAAAATAATTTTAACAGGCTCAACAAAAATGCCCCCTTCTTTTTTAGTACCTTTAGTGCATTAATAATAGCCTGAATGCGGCAAATGTAATTACTTCATTTTTCATGTGCAATAAACTTATGATTATGTATAAAAATCTTTTCCTGCTTTTCGTAACAGCGATTCTTTTTGCCAGCTGTTCTACTTATCGCAGTAGCCAAACACCCGACGATGTGTATTATTCACCGTCTAATAATCAAGATGATGCGGATCATTACATTACGCCGGATGAAAATAACTATTTACGCATGAAAGTGCAAAATAATAGCAGGTGGAGCACATTAGATGATTTTGATTATTGGTACGATAGTCGATACTATGGAAATCATTTCTATGCTTTCAACAATCCTTATTCTTTCAATAGTCCCTTTTCATATTGGGGTTTTGGATTCTATTCTCCCTTTTCATTCTGGAACACATTCAGCTATTCACCATGGGGATTTAACCCTTGGGGTTACAATCCCTGGGGATTCTATTCACCTTATACTACCATTGTTTATTACAAAAACAGGCGTTTGTATTCCGGAAATGTATTTAATGCGAATATGAATGGTTATAATAATATGTATTATAACAATGAAAATTATAACTTAACGAATGGTCAGAAAACCGATAAAAAAAGTTTCGGATCTTTATTTAAAAGCAATTTTTCCTCCCGCGAACAAAATTCAAATTATACACCACAGAATGGTAGCCGTACACAGCCGGTACGCGTTTTCCAGCCTGCGCCACGCGTCAACAATATCAACGAGGGTTCACGTAGTGGTGGATTCAAAAGCAGTGGAAATAATAATATGGGAAGCAGACCCCCAAAGAATAATTGATCCTTTATTACAGTAATTGAGTGATTCCATAAATTCTAATAAATGGAAAAAATATTGATTTTCCTTATAGCCGGCCTTTGCTCTTACCCTATTTATGCACAGGTGCCGGAAGATGCTTTAAGAAATGCCTGGTATATACCGATGGGTAGTGCACGTTCTATGGCCATCGGAGGCGCTGTAGGAGCACTTGGTGGTGATATAAGCGCAAACAACATAAATCCTGCAGGAATTGGGTTGTACAAAACCCGGGAAATCGTTTTCTCCCCTGGTTTTTTAATGAATCATAATAAAATCAATTTTCGGGGCACAGAAAATGAAAAGCAAGATGCCGGCTTGTCTTACGGTTCCTCAGGTATTGTTATTGGTGGATATAATATCAGTAATCGATTGGGAAATATTACCAGTAGTTCATTCTCTTTTTCCATAACACAAATTACCAGTTTTAATAATCACACCTATTATTCAGGCTTTAATAATGTCTCTTCCTTTTCAGAACAATATTTGGAAGAATTGGCACAATCAGGTGCCAATATACAATCGGCTGAAAATGATTATATATTTGGTTCTTCTTTAGCATATCGGACTTTCCTCATAGATACTTTTAATATCAATGGACAGCTTGCCGGTTATAAAAGCATGGTACCTGTGGCGAGTGGTATTTTCCAGGAAAGAACGGAAGATACACGCGGTGGATTTCATGAAGCCTCATTTGCCTTTGCCAGAAATAATGCAGATCAGTTATATCTTGGCATATCCGTAAATATCCCATTTTCCGTTTACAACCGTGACCTTACTTATACAGAAAAAGATGCAAGCGAGGATCCTGATAACAATTTTGATTATTTTACTTTCACGCAAAAATATTCTTCAACCGGCGTAGGGATCAATGCAAAATTAGGTTTGATCTATAAGGTTTCTCCATTATTTCGTTGGGGGCTTGCCATTCATACACCTTCATTTATTTCTTTTCATGACCAGCTGAGGGCAGCTATGACAACCAATACGGAAAACTATGCAGGCATTGTCTCTGAAAGCAGCGACCATTTGAATAACGGTTATCCCGGTGAAGTGAATTATCTTTTACAAACCCCCTGGCGTGCAATAGCTAGTGGTGCTTTTGTCATCAGTAATAATAGCGATACCAAATTACAGCACGGTTTCATTAGTGCAGACCTGGAATATGTAAATTACAAAGGCTCCCGTTTTTATACGGCATCGGATGATGCCGGCCAAAAAACATACTATGACCAGGTCAATGCAGTGATAAAAGATTATTATCAGGGCGCGCTCAATTTCCGAATTGGTGGTGAACTGAAATTCGATCCCTGGATGTTTCGTTTAGGGGCTGCATATTATGGAAGCCCCTATGCGGACAAAATGCTAAAAGCCAGTCGAATTCAGGCTTCAGGAGGAATTGGTTACCGACAACATGGATTTTTTATTGACTTGACTTATGCTGCATTTTTTAACAGGGATGTAAATTTTCCATACCGTCTTACGGGTATACCAAACACCTTTGCCGAAATGAAGAATACCCAAGGAAATCTTTTACTCACATTGGGAATAAAAATTTAAAGCCGGTTTATTAAAATACTTTCCTTTAATTGCAAAAAACAAGAAATGGGCATTGTATCCTGCCACTTATCTGTTTAACTTTGCACTCATTTTTGAGAATATGGAGATGACAAAAAATTATGAACCAGGAAGTATTGAGCCCGGCTGGTATCAGCATTGGATGGATAAAGGATATTTTAAAAGTATTCCTGATGGTCGAGAGCCATACACTATTACGATGCCGCCTCCCAATGTTACGGGCTTTTTACACATGGGCCATTGCCTGAATGGAACCATTCAAGACATTCTGATCCGTCATGCCAGGATGAACGGGAAAAATGCTTGTTGGGTACCCGGGATGGATCATGCATCCATTGCTACTGAAGCAAAAGTGGTAAGTATGCTGCGTGAAAAAGGCATCAAAAAATCATCACTCAGCAGGGAAACTTTTTTGGAATATGCCTGGGAGTGGAAAGAAAAATATGGAGGGATTATCCTGGAACAATTAAAAAAGTTAGGGTGTAGTGCAGATTGGGAAAGAACGACTTTCACTCTTGATCAGGACTATTCTCAAGCAGTCTATCAAACTTTTGTGGATTTATATGAGAAAGGGTTAATATATCGTGGGAAGCGAATGATTCACTGGGATGTAAAAGCTAAAACCGCTTTGAGTGATGAAGAAGTTATTTATAAAGAAACGCAATCTACTTTGTATTATGTTCAGTATAAAGTTGATACAACAAATGAAGAATATATTCAAATCGCCACGGTTAGACCTGAAACAATTCCGGGTGATACAGCTATTTGCGTAAACCCAAAAGATAAACGATATACACATTTACATGGTAAATATGTTTTTGTTCCATTAATTCATCGTCGTATTCCCATTATTACGGATGAATATGTGGAAATGGATTTTGGAACCGGCGCATTAAAGATTACCCCGGCTCATGATATCAATGATTATCAAATAGGTTTAAAACATCATTTAGATATTGTTGAAATATTAAATGAAGATGGCACTTTAAATGATGCAGCCGAAATTTTGATCGGTGAGGATCGCTTTGATGCACGCAAGAAAATTGTTGCATTATTAGAGAAAGAAAATCATATTGTAAAAACCGAGCCTTATGCCAATCAAATTGGCTTTTCGGAAAGAACAGATGCCATCATAGAACCTAGGCTTAGTATGCAATGGTGGGTGAGTATGAAAAAACTGGCAGATCCTGCTTTACTACCGGTATTAAAGAATGAAATCAATTTTTATCCATCAAAATATAAGAATTTATACAGGCACTGGATGGAAAATATCAAGGATTGGTGTATCAGCCGGCAATTGTGGTGGGGGCATCGCATTCCTGCATGGTATGATGATGAGGGGCAGATTTATGTTGCTGAAAATGAAGAAGCGCTTTTTAAAAAATATCCTGAATTAAAAAATAAAAACCTTTCACGGGATGAAGATGTTTTAGATACCTGGTTTTCATCCTGGTTATGGCCGATGGAAGTTTTTAAAGGCATTTCATCACCCGGCAATGCTGATTTTACTTATTACTATCCAACCAATACACTGGTAACAGCACCTGAAATTATTTTTTTCTGGGTTGCACGTATGATCATGGCAGGCTATGCTTTTGAAAATGAAAAGCCTTTTAAAGATGTCTATTTCACGGGTATTGTAAGAGATAAAGCCGGCAGAAAAATGAGTAAGAGCCTGGGAAATTCACCGGATCTGCTCGGCCTGATTGATACGTATGGAGCAGATGCTGTCCGTTTTGGTATCATTGTATCCTCTCCTGCGGGGAATGATCTGTTATTTGATGAAAGCAGTTTAGAACAGGGAAGAAATTTTAATAATAAAATATGGAACGTAGTCAAATTACTTAAAATTTGGGAAGCACAAAATCAGCCATCTGATACCAAAAACATCGAAAATTTTGCCATTCAGTGGTTTAAAAACAGGTTACTTGAAAGTAAAAAAAATATTGCAGATCAAATGCAACATTTCCAGGTGAGCGAAGCTTTAAAAACAATTTATTCACTTATCTGGGATGACTTCTGTAGTTGGTATATAGAATGGGTAAAACCTGCCCAGGGAAAAAGCATTGAAAAATATATTGTAGATCAGTCTATGATATTTTTAGATGAATTAATGCATATACTCCATCCTTTTATGCCTTTTATTACAGAAGAAATTTATCATTTAGTAAAGGAAAGAAATGAAGGAGATGATTTATGCATCAAACAATCAGAAAATTTAATTGATCCTGATATTTTGATTTTGCAAAATGGTATTGCATTAAAGAAAATCATCACGGCAATGAGGGATTTACGGAATAAGCAAAGCCTGAAAGCCAAAGAAGAGGTTCGCATTTTTATTAAAACAGAAAATGAAAAACAATTTGAACCAATATTGAGCCTTTTACATAAACAATTATATGCAACAGAAATTTCTTTTATCCGGGAACCGGTAAAAGATGCTTTGGTGTTGACAATTGAAAATGACCACTTCTTTATAACGACCTCTCATATCATTCATAATGAATCTCAAAGAGAAGACTTGGAGAAAGACCTGGCATATCAAAGAAATTTTTTAGCTTCTGTCTTGAAAAAGTTACAAAATGAGAAATTTATTCAACATGCCAAAGCTGAAGTAATAGCTCTGGAACAAAAAAAACATGATGATGCCCAAGCGCGCATTGAAGCCATTGAAGCCAGCCTCAAACTTTTATAAATGAAAATAAAAAGCAAAATTCAAAAAACCGTTTCAGTTTTTATACTTCTTTTTGGAGTGTTCATTATGGCGCCCACACATGCGCAAAACTGGGATATTCATTTATTGGATAACATCAATCCCGATCAGCCAAAATCGGGAGTTTGGACGGCAGCTACTTCTTCTGCATACCCGGTAAGTGGCGCCTTACCTGCAGGCCTGCTCCTCGTTGGTTATATTGATAAAAATAAAAAATTACAGGAAGAAGGCTGGCAGGCTGCCGGCGCTTTAGCCATTAACCTGGTAGTAACGGAAGGTTTAAAATTAACGATCAACCGGGAAAGGCCTTATGAAAAATATGCATTTATTCATCCATATGATGGTTCAGAATTCGGTAAATCATTTCCCTCAGGTCATGTTTCCATGGCCTTTGCTACTGCTACGACCCTTACCCTGGAAAGCAAAAAATGGTATGTAATTGTACCGGCCTATTTATGGGCAACGGGTGTGGGCTATTCCCGATTATACCTTGGAGAACACTACCCAACAGATGTTATAGCCGGCGCTGCTGTTGGCGCAGGCAGCGCCCTGTTAAGTCATTGGCTGTCCAAAAAAATTTTCAAAAAATAATTGATCCCCTAAGAATCCATAAGATCGAGATTTTCAATGATGGTATTTTCCCCGCAAATGGAATATCTATAGTTTGGTATCATTCTTTGAATGGCTCTGAAAAAAATTTCACCACAACCGGGACAAAGCCAGTCATGCAATTCAATAACAATCATTTTTGTTTTAGACAACCATGCTTCATAGTGATGTGCAAACAATTCTTTTTCACTGCATTCAATATCAATTTTTAAAATATCAATTTTATCAACGTTAAATTTTGACATGATTGATTGAATAGAATAGCCTTGAATAGTGCCGGTTTCCATATCTTTTTTAAGCATCACACCTGATTTTCCCCTGTCCTTATCATCTATCATGGCCAATAAAGCATCTTCACTCCAAACCCCCGCATGAACAAATTTGATATCAGGATAAGCATGTAAATTTTTTTTCATGAATTCAAAGTTCTCCTTATCAGGTTCTATGGAAATGATGGTTGCACTTGGAAATTTATTTTTCATGAGGATTGAAAAAAGGCCAATATTAGCCCCGGCGTCCACTATCACTTGTGGTGTGAAAGGCACATTAAAATGATACTCTTGTGATAAAAAAACTTGGTCAAAAACTGCTTTATCCGTGGTGTTTTTTCGGAGGCATATTGGATAAAAGATTCCCGGAATTCGAATTTTATGCAGCCTATTGAGTTTCAGTTTTAAATATATAATGATGCCATACCTCAATCCATATTGATCTATCAAATGAGCAATACGACTGAAGGAAAAATGCATAATCTATTTGCAGAATGAAATATTAATTCACTAAAAATTCAACTCGAATGGTAAGAGATCCGGTTTTCTCTTTACTACTGGTATTAAATGTACCGCCAAAGCTATAGTCTTCGTTGCTATTTTTACCCGTGATTTGGAAAACACCCATTGTTGCTTTCTTCATAGCGCCCAGTTTGCTACCTGCATTTTTAGCAATCGTTTCAGCCCTCGCCTTTGCATCGGCACTGGCTTTTGCCAGTAAGTCCATTTTGACCTGGGTGAGGTGTGTATTATAATAAGCCGGAGCTGCTGAGTTTAATTCAATGCCATTTTGTATAAGTTCTGTTACTTCCCTGGATATTTTCTCGATCTTATTTACATCTTTTGATTCTACTTTTACATTTTGAGTCAATGTATAGCCTGTAAACACAGCACCTAATGACCTTCCATTAATATCTTGTTTATAATCAAAATCTTTACTAATATCTACGGATGAAAAAATAATACTGCTATCCTCTAAACCTTTACTATGCAAATAATTTCGTATGGCTGTTTCATCTTCCTTTAATGTGGAGTAGGCAGTTTTTAATTCAAATGACTTCCTGGAAAAACTTGCATTCCATACAATCAGGTCACTGGAGAAATCCTGCTCTGCGAGGCCGGTTACCACAATGGTATCCATGGTAGTAGAGCGAAATTTATATGCATTGGCAGCTATGATGATGGCAATAATAAAGGATATACCTACGATGATCGCTACTAAAGTAGAACGCATAATTTTTTTTTAAAAGTATGAATAACCTTGCTTGAATCAAAGAATTTTTAAAATAAATTTCTATAATTCGGTGGCAATAGGAATCTAAAATTGAAGAACATCTACTCGGTTATTTTTATTCATTGCTGCAAGCTCCAAAACCTTTACGGCTGTATTGATGTACCTATCTGAGCGCATAAATTTCAACCATTCCTGATAACGCAGCGCTTTACTGGAATCTGGATTATTGTAATATTTATTATTATCTACTTGCATGAATTGCATATCCATAGGAGCTTTTAGCCTACCCATACTGTCATCTGCTTTTACCAATTCTTTAATTGTTGACTGGGTCTCTTTATAGGCTTTTAACCCAAGGTTCGTTTCTGCATCAGATAATTTTGATAACAACAGGGTGTTCTTTTTTATAACATTAAAGGCACTGTCTTTTTCAACCAAATCATTTGCATCACGAACGATTTTTGAAAATGCATCAGGGTTCATCACGATACCATATTGAGCCGGTGGTACATTATCCCATTTCAGCGCATCCGGGTTATCTTTCTCACGAAGTTTTAAATATTCGTATGTATCCGGAATCACCACATCGGAAGAAACGCCTTTTATTTGAGTGGAACCGCCATTTACTCTGTAAAATTTTTCGAAAGTCAGTTTCAAAGCGCCATATTCGGTTGCATCAGTCTTGAAATCTGTTGGCCTGCCAAGAGGTAAAGTTTTCTGAACTGTTCCTTTTCCAAAAGTAGAAGTACTGCCAATTATTATTCCTCTTTTGTAATCCTGAATAGCTGCTGCAAAAATTTCTGAAGCAGATGCACTCAGTTCATTTACCATTACAGCCAATGGTCCATCGTATAAAACGGAATGGTCATCATCATTCAGGCTTTGCGCCTGTCCATCCCTGTCACGAACCTGTACAACGGGCCCGGAAGGAATAAATAATCCCACCATGCGCACTACTTCGTATAATGAACCACCACCATTATTTCGTAAATCTATAATAATGCCATCTACATGTTCCGCTTTTAATTTAACTACTTCTGCAGCCACATCTTCAGAGCATTTATTACCATCCGGGCGTTGATAATCTGCATAAAATTCGGGCAGGAAGATATACCCGATCTTTTTATTTCCTTCATTGATAACCGTACTTCTTGCAAATATTTCATCTTGTACGATTTCATCCCGAATTAAAGAAACAACTTTTGTAGTGCCATCTGCTTTCTTAAAAGTAATCTTAACTACAGCGCCTTTATTGCCCCGGATCAATTTCACCACATCTTCCAGTTCATAACCGGTCACATCTACAGGCTCTTTATCCCCCTGCCCCACTTTTGTAATGATGTCATTTACATCTACTTCTTTACTCTTCCAGGCCGGGCTACCCGTTACAAGGCTCACAACCATTGTCTGGCCATCCTGTTGTTTCAATTGGGCGCCAATGCCATAAAAACGGCCTGTTAATTCTTCATCAAAAGCTCTTTTTTCTACCGGCGGAAAATACTCCGTATGCGGATCCATAATCATAGTAATGGTATTCACAAAAGAATTAAATTGTTCCTCAGGTGTAAGTTTAGTTTTAATGCGGCTATAAAATCTGTCTAATGATGATAGCACCCTTTCCCGGGCCATTTTTTCGAGTTGTGCATCCGTTTTAGTAGCCATGGTGTCTTTGGAATTTGCTTTGTTGCGTTGCTCTTGCAAGTCCACAAAGCGTGTCAACGTTGCATATTTCAATTTGTTATTCCAGCGGGTAATACGTTCCTCATTGTTTGCAGGATAATCCATTTTATCGGGGTTCATTTGCACTTTTTCATTGACGGAGAAATCAAAAGGCCTGGATAGGATATCTCTGTAAATAGATATAATTTCATCTACCCTTTTAAAATATAATTCACCCACAGCAGGGTAAAATGTAAGCGGGGCGCCATGAATTTCATCATCTATTTTTGTTTCATATATTTTTAAGTCATCAATATCTTGTTTTAATAAAATGATTTTTTCTGGATCCGTATTGTCAATATATTCATTAAAAACTTTTTTTGAAAAGTCATCATTGATTATTTGTGGATCATAATGTTTTTGTTCCAAGATATTACCAATTGCCATGAGTAATTGTTGTTGTCTTTCATCAGCAGGCGTGGCAGATGAGTTATATTTAAATGCGAAGAAAACAATACTAAATACAAGTACTAAAAGAAAAGGGAGGCCTTTTTTACTAATCATAAATGTGCAAATTTTTTTAAACATTTTTCAAAAATAAGTCAATTCAAATTGATACAAATTCCATCTTTCCTTATTAACAAGTATTTCGGTGTTTCTTAAAACTTTCTTTTGATACATACCTGAATTAAATTATTTTTGCTGCTGTTATTCAAATAGCAAATGGAGGTTGTAGCTCAGTTGGTTAGAGCGTCAGATTGTGGTTCTGAAAGTCGAGGGTTCGATCCCCTTCAATCTCCCTGAAAATCTGCCTGGCATTTTTGCCGGCAGATTTTTTTTAAGCAACTATTGAACTTCTGCCTTTTCCTTTGCAATTGCTCTTTACCACTTTAAACAAGTATCCCATTTTAATCCGATCCTTCAAAATTCACTGAAAGGGGGAAAAATTTCCTTAAAGAAACAAGAAAATGAATATAGATTGTTAAACTTATCGTTTTTTCAAGTTGGTTTGCTGACTTCCTAATAAAAACATAAAATACGGTTTTAATAGCCTTTGTTTTACCGTTTATCCTGAATTGATTTTCAACTACGAACGTTATTGTAGAAATTTGCGCATTAAATTAAACGTATGAAAAATAGTCTCCTAATAGGCTTCATTTTAACAGCTTTCAGTGCAATGGCCCAATATCCACAAGGTGGTGGCCAGGGAGCCAGGAAAGGCATGAATGCAGGTCATTTTTATGGAAAAATTGTTGATAGCAAAACGAATAAGGGGATTGAATTGGCGTCCGTGCAACTCATTGGACAAAAGTTTGATTCCGTTACAAAGAAAATGGAAACAGGTATTATTGCTACCGTTCTTTCCCGCTCCAATGGAGATTTTAGTCTGGAAAATATTCCTGTTTTTGGCGATTTTAATATGAATGTTTCAGCTATTGGATATGCAGATAATAGCACAAAGGTTTCATTTGGTGTTTCCATGAAAGGTAATAAAAGCGAAAGTAACCAGGCAAGTCAAATGATGCAAATGATGAGTAATATTGATAAAGACCTGGGAAATATCAAAATGGAGCCTACTGAAAATACATTGGCCGGTGTAACCATTCAAACGGCAGCTAAACCTTTCTTTGAAATGGGTGTGGACCGTAAAGTTTTTAATGTAGATAAAAATATTGTGAGCCAGGGACAAACTGCTACAGAGGTGATGCGCCAAATACCTACTTTAAATGTTGATATTGATGGTAAAGTAACGATGCGTAATGCGACACCCCAATTATTTATTGATGGAAGGCCAACCACTTTAACCTATGATCAAATACCCGCCGATCTAATAGATAAAGTAGAATTGATTACAAATCCCTCTGCAAAATTCGACGCATCCGGCGGTGGCGCAGGTATCCTGAATATTGTATTGAAGAAAAATATAAAAACAGGCTATAATGGCGGTGTTAGAGCGGGTATTGATTCAAAGGGAAGTGTTACTATGGGTGGTGATCTCAGTTATCGTCAAAATAAAATTAATGTTAGCTTAAGTGCAGGATATAATCAAAGAAAATCCAATTCTAATTCCATTACAGACCGGAATAATATTTCTGACACGCCCATGAATATATACTCCACAGATGATGGCACTTCTAAAGGGCATTTCGCTTATGTACGTGCCAGCCTGGATTATTTAATAGATATACGAAATACACTTTCCTTTTCTTATAGTAAAGCCCAGGGGAAATTTAATTCATTGGATGACCAGGTTATTGACTCCATTGTCAATAATAATTTAGCTTCATATAGTTCCCGCTTGTCTAATTCCGAATTTACGTTTAATAGTAACCGGTATGGATTAAGCTTTAAACATCTTTTTACAAAAGCAGGACATGATATTACGGCAGACATTAATTATAATGCCAGTACAAATACAAATAATGGAAATTATATAACGAATACTTATTATCCCGATAGTAATCCCAAAGGTTTGCCGGTTAAACAACTCAGTGAAGGCAATGGT
>Ga0116193_1000277_pt1 | contig 50768 bp, 45 predicted proteins | sample AD_UKC115_MetaG_FD_89892 | JGI IMG/M metagenome (GOLD analysis project Ga0116193, IMG submission 89892) | Active sludge microbial communities of municipal wastewater-treating anaerobic digesters from Hong Kong - AD_UKC115_MetaG | ecosystem: Engineered > Bioreactor > Anaerobic > Digestate... | reverse complement strand
TCCGTCTTATTATTCGTGTCATTCGCGCGGTTTGTAATACCGTTATATGCCACAATCACAATCGCTGCCAAAATACCGATGACCACGATGACGATGAGGAGTTCGACGATGGTGAAACCACGTGTGGATAAATGGCTAAATTTACCTATGTTATTAGTTGTGTCTTGATACATTGCTAAGTGATGCCCCTTCTAGCTTGTAATATATGCCACCAGATTAGCACGAAATGCTTATGATTACAAAGGTGAGCTTAGCTCGAGTGGCTCTTGCTCAAGCGTAATACGGAATTTATCGCGCACGGCACTAATGATCTCTTGGCGGGCATCTGCCAGGTCTTGATAGCTTGTGGCTGATTCGTTGATGAGTACCACGGCGTTGTCGTCGTGCACCTTCATGCCGTGGAGTATCTGGCCTTTGAGCTCGCATTGTTCGATCAGCCAACCAGCAGGAATTTTGACATGCTTTTCATCCATGGCATATACGGGTACGTCTTGGTGATATTCGGCGACGATTGGGTCTGATTGCCAAGACTCAACTATGGGATTTTTAAAGAATGACCCAGCATTTGGTAGCTTGGCCGGGTCGGGTAGCTTGTTGGAACGAATAGCTAGTACTGCATCTCGTATGATCGAGGCGCTATAGAGCGTCACACCTGCATCGTCAAAATATTGTTGTAAGCTACCATAAAAGGGTGGTTCAAGCGACTTTTTAAGCAGACGAAGGGTGATGTAGGTAATAATATACCTTCCTGAGGCATCACCGCGGAAAACGCTGTGACGATATGAAAAACCACAATCTTCGCCCGTCAATAGCACAAAAGTATCAGTTGCAGTGTCGTAGGCTTCAAGTGACACAAAAGTATCTGCAAGTTCCTGGCCATAGGCACCGATATTTTGTACGGGTGCTGCACCAACGGATCCCGGTATGCCAGACATCGCCTCTATGCCAGACAGATTTTTCTCAACAGCAAACATCACCAACTTATCCCATAATTCACCGGCACCTGCTTTTATGGTGGTTCCCATGGAGTCGTCACTGACTACAGTAATACTCGGGATCTTATTGTGAAGTATGACACCAGCAAAACCATCATCATGCGCTATGAGGTTACTGCCTCCACCTACGACATATATGGGCTGACCGATATTTTTGGCATTTAGGTAAACCTGTCGGACTTCGTTCGCGCTTGTTACATCAGCAACATAACTTGCGTTGCCACCGAGACGCATAGTAGTGAGTGATGAAAGGGCGATGTTTGTTTGGATGTTCACGGTAACATTATTATAGCTTAAAACAGGGATAAATGGTACAATAACGGATGCGCATTCTGCACGCACCGGTAGCTCAGTGGATTAGAGCATCTGTCTTCGGAACAGAGGGCCGTAGGTTCGAATCCTACCCGGTGTACCAAGATTTTATGACCTTAAGATGGTAAGTAGCGCATTGACAAACACCCCTGTAAAATGCTACTCTTACGTAGTTAGTCCAAGCTTCAGCTCGGACCCGCATTACCAAACCAAGCGCAAAACTTGTTTGGCGCTGTTTGGAAATGCGAAAGGAGAAGCGACAGAGCAAGGGTGATTTACGACGTAAATCAACCACGCGAAGTGAGCTTCGACGCGGGCCAGTAGCTCAGCTGGTTAGAGCACCTGCCTCTTAAGCAGGGTGTCGAGAGTTCAAGTCTCTCCTGGCCCTCCAAGAAAATCGTCAGACCTTTTGGTCTGGCGTTTTTCTTTTGTGTTCCAGGAGGGACTCGATCTCTCCTAACTTCTCATACGCTCTACTAGTACAACGGCCCCTTACAGCTGAAGTCGTCACAAGAGCCAGCCACGCGGTAACCACTAATAATTGTCGGGACTGCTCTGTTTGCCCATCCATTGTCACCAATCTGGCCATACAGTCCCGCGCCCCAGCAGAGTATAGTACCGTTCGAAGCACTACACGTACCATCGTCACCAGCCACAACGTTGTACGATGCTTTTCCAACTATATCACCACTGTCAACGGTGCCGTTATGATCGGTATCACCGGCAAGAACTGGAGTTCGGCTATTGATACTTGTACCGTCACCAAGTTTGCCATTTGTGTTATCACCCCAGCAATACACCTTGCCTTGGAGTACTGCACAGGCGTGGTTATTGCCAGCTGATACAACATCTGCCTGTAAATTGAGTTTACCCGATGCCGTGCCATCCGAAAGCAGGGTGGGTTGGCTCACGTCGCCCGTGTCCGAGGGGCTAGTGCCAGTCTGGCCGACGCCAGTGTCATTTTTGCCCCAGCAGCTTGCCATGCCATTAATAATTGCGCAGCTAAAGCCGTTGCCTGCAGTGATTGACGTGAAGGCGCCGGTCGAAAGGTTGCCATAGGCAGTTGCTGCGGTTCCTGTAGTAATCTTGCCACCTGCGGCGGTAATAATAGTGCTATTGCACGGCGTGTGGCCAGTTTCACAGTTTGCATTCTTGCCCCAGCAGTAGCCATCGCCATTTACAACTGCACAGACATGACTAGTGCCAACCCCTACCGCAGTTACCTGCTTGCCAGCAAAGGCGCTCACTAGCTGAGGTGTATTTTGCTGCGCTCCCGCTCCCGATCCCAATTGACCATAAGTATTATCTCCCCAGCAATACAGTTGGTTAGTAACGATTGCACAAGAATTCTTTGGTCCGGTACTTACTTCTCTTGCCACTTGTTTTTGGTCGGTCCCCCAGCTCCCGGAAGTAGAGTCACTGGATGCCGTAGGTTTGTTTTTGCTCACGGTGTCATTGGTGCCCAATTGACCATAAGTATTATCTCCCCAGCAGTACACATCGTTGAATGAGATCATGCACGAATGATCGCTTCCAGACGCAATCTTTTCTGGCGGGGTAAACGGTACATTGAGAGTGTCCATTTCGAATGAGAGCGGTAGGGTCGATTCATCGGTTTTAGTGGGCTGCCCTTGCTCTACTGTGGTGGTGCCACCCAGTCCCAGTTGTGTCTTGTCGTTTTTACCCCAGCAGAACAGTATGCCGTTGGCTCCACCGCAACGGAAACCATTGCCCGCACTGAGCGGCCCTGGCGCGGCAAAGCGAAAGTATGAACCATCCGCTGATTGATCAATGCCGATCCCGGAATTGCCGTAGCCCACAAACGCCGGTGTGCGAAGATAGCCGGTAGACCCGCTGTTGGCGAGCTGACCATTAGTATTTTCGCCCCAGCAGGCAAGACTACCGTTCGTCACGATACATCCATATTTTTCGCCTACGCCTACCTTTGTGGTAACGCGCAGGTCGATACCCGTTGCGGCAAACGGGGTCCGCCAGTCGGCAAAAGGAAAGTCGACACCTGTATAGTGGCCAGCACCGTGACACACCGCAAACCCTACATCAACAACACACATCATGCCATCAGTCATCGACGTATAATCATCGCTGTCATAGTTTGATATGCCGCGTAGTGTGAAGTTACCATTTACAGTGGGCGTAATGTTTGTCCTGTATCCGGACAACAGGTCAAACGTACCCATTCCGTAGCAAATAGGTATGTCGTTGATTGTACACATGCCGTTGCCAACGACTTGCACGGCCCATGGGGCGGCGAGTGGGGCAGATGCATAGTCACCAGGGCCAATGGTTCGAATGGCGTTACCATTCCAGAATCCAATACTAGGGTTGCCCCAACAGTGGGTAACTCCTTGAGCAAGTGCGCAGCCAAAAAGCTTTCCAACACTTGCAGATGTACTTTTTTTGCCGTACAGTTTTGCGTACGTACCGGTATCGCCAGCATGATACCCCCAGACTGACGTGGGTTTATTACGGTTCGTGGTATCGGTCTTTGTTGTTATACCAAAAAGCCCAGACTCGTATTGCCCCAGCTGTCCCACACTGTTCGCTCCCCAGCAATACGTCACGCCATTCGCAACAGCGCAGGCAGATTTGGTGCTAGTACTACTTTGGCTGAGTGCAATGCTGGTAACTTTAAACTCAGCTAAAGTACCGAGATCGTCTGGTTTGGTTACTTTTTGCGGCGTGTTGTAGGAGCCGCCTATTGCTGCGGGGGAATTACCCACCTGACCATAGGTATTATCTCCCCAACACCACAGTTCACCATCGGCAACAGCACAAGTGTTGCTGGTGCCCACTGCCACCTGGGTAACTATTTTGCCAGAAAAGGCGGCAACAAGAGTCGGTTTATTTTTTGCTACTGTTGTGCCGTCGCCAAGTTGACCAGAGCCATTGATACCCCAGCAATAGAGTTGACCATTGGCGATCACACAGCTGTGAGAATCACTCGAGATATCAGAAATAAACTTATCGGTCGCCCGAGGTACGTTCACTTGTGTAAGCGTTGTTGATATAACAACACTTCTTGTCGCCGTAATGGTTGCCCCCGACGCGAGTGTGACGGTGCCGGTGGCGGTTATTCGAGTACCACTCAGTGCACTGTAGGGAGCAACGCTAAAGGTTGATTTCCATTCTCCCCCTGGTGACTGCGATACTATATTTGGTGTGCTTGCATTGTCAACAATTCCTGCACACGTAGTATTTGGTGCAAGGGGTGTTGACCATGCCGCAGAGGCGGCGGCAACACAGCCCACGCCATACGAAAGCCCAGAGTAGGCTGCCTCTTGGGCGATGCTATTGTACGATTGATTGTTGAGCGTCTCGCTTGACCACACAATGTACTGTGCAGCGACCGCAGCGATGATAGACACGGCTAGCCCTAGTAGAATTGTCGCGGGGAGTATAAAGCCGCTAGTTTTATGCCATTTCATCATGATCCAGATCCATTCATTCTTGTGATTCTCATTGTAGCAGTCGACTTGAGACCATTTTTATTCTTCGTTGTAAGTTCCAGAACGACTGTCCATGCGCCGGTTGGGGCATCTGATCCCGTTCTTGCGTCTTCGAGCTTGTCGATGGACTTCGTGAAGTAACTTATGGTAAAGCTATCAACATCCGTGATAATCTTCGCGTCACGGCCCTCGCAGTTGGCGGGGCTTAATGAAACGGCATAGCAGGTTCTTTTTTGAGATATAGAGGCGCCAGCGCATCCAGCAGGGGTGGGCACGGTCTTGAGTGTTCGCCTGTAAAGTGTTCTATCGTAAACAAAGTAGACATAGTTAACCGTGATAGGCGTGGTACATGCGGGAGCCGCCATGACAACGTCGCCAGTGGCAGATGGTAAGTCTAGGGCGTAATTTTCTGTGATGAGTACGTTTGACGTACCATTCCACTTGTTGACGTAAGGGGTATCACCGTTGATGTCCATCGTACTCTCCTTCAGAAAGCCTTTGCTAATCGTGATTTCCCGCTCGATCTGTCGCAGAGCACCCCTGGTGTCGGTTGTTTGTACGATCGTTTGGAGGCTTTGAGAGTTCGCCCAGTATAGGTCGTCGAAGGGCCCAAAAATGAGCCCAATTAATACACCGATCACGCTGATTACAACGATGAGCTCGGGTATTGTAAATCCGCTTGAACGCTTAGTTAACATAGCCTGCATGAACAACACTTTCCCCTGATCCATAGGTAACGATAGATATAATCTTGGCAGGCATTAAAGTGGTGCAACCTCTTGGGTAGGAAACGCGTAATGTCTGTTTTGTCGTGGCTGTAGGTAGGCCAGTGCCCGTTATTGGCTCTTTTGCAGGTTTTGTGGGCGTACTGGCATCGACTCCCCATGCGGGTGCACCTGGGAAGTTAGTGCTGTCGTCTGTTGCGATGATGCTGCCGCTGTTTACATTGAGGCTTGGATTGAATATTAGATTGTTCGGGTTGCCACCACCGCTTGTTGTGCCATCGCATGCAGCAGAAGGTGAGGCGTCTACTACTTGAGTTTTTGCCGTAATCTTACGCAAATTACTCTGAGCAATGTCGTTGGCGGCGGCTCGCTGGATCACGGCTACGCGTTGTGATTGCGACACAAGAAATAGCTGAAAAAAGAGCGTCAAGAACAAAGAGATGATCACAAGCGTGACAACAACCTCAACAACCGTAAATCCTGCATCCACCCGATGTTTCATCATAATGCTTACGCTCAATAATACCAGAGATGGGGTGATTACAAAAGATAAAAGATAGGTAAAGGCATAAAGTAGCTATGCTGTTTTTGCAGCTGGTTTTTTAGCGGGCGTTGTTGCTTTTGCGCCTGCCCACTTGGAATCGTCGAATGCCAGCCAAATAAGCCACACGAGTGGCAGGAAGATGGCAAGAATAACAAACCAGTCTTCTTTACCAAGCTTTTTGCCTATGTTGTGCATAGCGATATAGACAAAAATCGCTGAAACAATATTGACGAATGGTACAAGTGCGAGCACCGCCCAAAAGCCTTGTTGTCCACCAATTTCAAGCAGTTTCCATGTGTTGTAGACGGGCACCCATGCCACCCATTGTTCCACGCCCGCCTTTTTGAAAATCCGGCCAAGCAACCAAGCGGTTACTACGTAAGAAATAACGGCAAATATGAAGAAAAAGAACAAAAGACCCATAACGACGGCGACTGCAGCGGCCGAATCGCCTCCTGAGGCCGATGTTGTATAAGAGTAATCGTAGTTATAGCCGTTCATGCACACTCCTTATTCTATTAGATGCTTTTATTGTACCACGCGTTGGGATTTGTTAGGCTAATAGAGATGACAAAGAGTCTTAATGGCCGCGAACTGGCTGATTACATAAAAGAGCGCCAGGCCCATCAGGTGCGGGCGCTCCGTCAGGCGCATCATGTGGCACCCACGCTTGCGATTGTGCAGACGGTCGATAATCCGGTGATCGATGCTTACGTGGCACTAAAAAAAGCCTACGGAGCCGATATTCTTGTCGATGTTCAGGTGTATAAGGTTGATCAGTCGCAACTTGCAGGAGTGATCGAGCGCTTAAATACCGATAACTCGGTGCACGGCATCATCATACAGTTGCCTCTTGCAGATGAATCGGCCACGCAGACTGCGGTCGATGCAGTGGCGCCACAAAAAGATGTCGATGGCCTTGGGGCACGGGCGACGCTTGATCCTGCAACGCCGCTTGCAATTAACTGGCTTGTCGCTGGGTATAACATCAATCTTGTAGGCAAAAAGATCGCCATTGTTGGCAATGGTCGATTAGTTGGTGCACCGCTAGCGAAGTTGTGGCGTGAAAGCGGCTACGATGTCACTGTATATGACGAAACAAGCGAAGACATGGATGAGCTACTACTCGATTTTGACGTAATCGTGACAGCCGCGGGCGTACCCGGACTTATCAAGAGTAGTTCGGTGAAGTTTGGTGCCGTGGTGATCGATGCGGGTACCGCTGCCGAGCATGGCAAAATTGTCGGTGATGTTGCCACAGAGGTTCGTGCGCGTGACGATATAGCAATCACTCCAGAAAAAGGCGGTGTTGGTCCGCTGACTGTGACGGCTTTATTTGATAATGTGATTCGCGCAGCAGACGCGTTAGGAAAATCGCACTTATAGACCAAGTGCTTGCTTGACCTGCGCCACTACCTGGCTAGGTGTTACCTCGGCTTTTACTATGTAGCTATGGATGCCTAGGTCTTTAAGATTTTTTGGTGATTCTTCGACGCCAAGATTTGTCAGTATGATCACCGGTATACGCGAGCCCCAGGTTTGCCCTCGAATCTTTTTAAGTGCTTCATCGCCAGTCATTTCGGGCATCTGCAGATCAAGCAAAATGATATCCGGACCAAACGCCTCGACCATAGCAATACCTGACTTGCCGTTGTCTGCAACCTGCACATCAAAACCGTCGGCTTCAAACTTCATGCGATACATTTGGTTAATAACGGCGTCGTCTTCGATGATAGCGATTTTTGTCATACAATAGGAGTATAACACAGTGACAGAACACAAAATAATTGACATATATATAATAATATGATATCATAAACATAGATATGACGAATGGTAATTTCTTGAATTTGGCCGATGAAAAACAGCCTCAGACGGTAGCATCTGGCTCGTCACGAGTTGTTGAATGCCGTCAGCTGGTAGCAAGTCGCTATAATGACGAACACTACATATCAAAGGATGACATTGATGATGTAACTGGATTCATGAATGATGAAATTGATCCATATTATGGCAATTCAGAATACTTCTGGACTCTAGATGGAGAAGGTAGAGTGGAAGCTACAATTCGAGTGATTACTTATCCACATCATGAAGGTGAGGGCTGGGAGTTCCCATTACAGAAAGCTTTTGAGCTTGATGACGAGGTGCGGCAGTATATTGAAGATTTTAGTGCGACAAGTCCTGAACGAATAATAGAGATATCAGGGCTTGCTGAGCGTTATCGCGCTAACGAGCTTGCATCACTCGACATGTATAGGCGTTTTTGGCAACACTCAAAGCGTTCGGGTTATGATCTGTGTCTTATCTCCGCTGATGAGCGTCTCGACAAGAAGCTTTCGACACTGTTTGGCGACGCCATTCGACAGGTTGGTGAGAGTAAATTTATGATGGGATCTCAGACGGTCCCTTCGATTTTACTACCAAACAGCTGCGTTCAGGCAATGAGTGACATATATGTCGACAAGCTTGAGAAGGAAGGGCAACAGGCTGCCGATATGTATCGGGCAGTATTCCGTTACCTTATTGATGGTCTTGAGCCGACATACTTTTCCGATGAGGAAAAAAACAACATGCGGCGCATGGATGTATCTATTGACTAGATTATAGAAATAGTTTACAATAATATTGTCCGAATCGTTTCCATTCACAAGGGGAGCAGGGTGACTGCTATGTTCGAGACGCTCAAGAGTAGTCTCAAGCGCATTGGTGCGGTGATTACAAGGGAGACAAATTCCAAGTGGTTTCTGAGCGGTGCGATACTAGGAGTTTTCGCGTTTGCTGTCGCACGAGGGCTAACGGCCCTCCCGTTGAGCCAGTATGGTTTCAATATCTGGATATTCATTCTGATCGACCTGATCACGACGCCGCCATACGTTCTATGTATCAATCGGGTCGTCAGGGGAATTCGCACAATGCCGATGAGGAAACTGATATTTGACGGTGTGGTGATTGCTTTGTCGTTCATTGCACCGTACTGGTATCTTTTTTGGTCGGCAGGGCAACAGATGCCGACATGGACGCTCGTTTTTGCGCTTTGTGTGATTGTTGGACTGGCTGCGGTTGGTCCGATCAGAAAGCTCATCAGGGCATGGAAAGGAGCTCGGTAAGCCTGCGCATAATGCGCAGGCTTGCTTTTTTTTGGCAAGCCTCTGATATACTTATGCTTAAAAGATGGTAGTATTTCTGCAATTAGTGTCAGTGCTGTTTCTAACGATATTGGGAGGTGTCGTGTGGCGGCAGCGGCCAAAAGATCGTATTCATCAAATATTTCTTCTCTTTACGGTATCGTTAAGCCTTTGGGTACTGACCGGTATCCTCTCTAATTTGGAAACAGCTCGTGCTCTTTTGTTAAATAAGCTGGTCTTTATTTTTCCGCTTATAGTGGTGTGGAGTGCGATGTATCTAACAATTCTTCTTTCCAAGAATAAGACTAGAGCTTACATTGTATCGCTGACAGGAATATCTGTTGTTGTTGCTAGTGCACTGATTTTGGTATCACAATATGTTGTTCAAGGAATTATCGCGCGGCATAGCGCAACCCAGTTTGTTGCATATGATATTGAGAGAGGGAGCGGCTATCCTCTCTACGTTATTTACCTAACAGCAATTGCCATAATTGCTCTTGTAGTTCTATCTTTGCGATGGAAACGAGCCAGCCGAAGGGAGAAGGATCAGTTGTCGCTTGTTGGCTTTGGGCTGCTTGGTTGTTTGCTGAGTGGGCTGTTCACTTCTGTCTTCCTGCCTATTGTTACAGGTAGCTCTGAATTTGCGAGTTATAGTTTTTTGTCGGGATTGATAGCGACAGTTTTCTTTGCGTATGCAATCGTAAAATATGACCTCTTTGATATCAAGCTGGTTGCTGTCCGCAGTGTGGCATACGGTGCTGCATTAATTTTGTTGTCAGCGATCTACTATCTTGCTGCGTATCTGCTAACGATCATTTTCTTCCATGATAAGGTGACGTCATCCGTCAGTGTTAGTCCAGTAAATATTTTACTCGCTCTTGTTTTGGCCTTTGCATTCCAACCTATTAAAAGTTTCTTTGATCAGCTTACGGATAGTATATTCTATAGGGGGCATTACAGTGCAGAAGATTTCTTTGCAAATATCAGTCAACGTCTGACGAATTCTCACGATCTTCGACTTATGCTTGAACAGGTCTCTGATGAAATTGCTGTGACTATCAAGGCTGAGTATGCGCAGTTCTTTGTATACTACCAAAATGAGCGACGCCACCACTTGTCGGCGGGAACATTGCGGCACCGTAAGATCCCACTTTCTGATGCTCGTATGCTCGATAAATATTTCGCGAACAATAGGAAGATAAAATTTCTTCAGACGGATTTTGTTGATGATGGCCATACGCGGAGGATGCTTGTTAGTCATGGCATCAATCTAGTCGTATCTCTTCATAGTGACAAACAAGTCGGGTATCTTATCCTTGGTGATCAGCAGAGCAGTGGCTATAAAGATAGAGATATTAAGATTTTGTTGAATATTACAGACGAACTGGTAATTGGTATACAAAACGCTTTATCTTTGCACCAAGTCAAAGAACTCAACGCAACGTTGCAGCAGCGTATCGATGTCGCCACAAAAGAGTTGCGTTCGAGCAATGCCCAGCTGAAGCATCTTGATGAGGTAAAAGATGAGTTTATGAGTATGGCAAGCCATCAGCTGCGCACACCACTGACGAGTATTAAGGGCTACCTGAGCATGGTGCTTGATGGTGACGTTGGTAAGATTTCACCGCAGCAACGCACCGTGCTTTCAGAAGCGTTTAATAGTAGCGAGCGTATGGTGCATCTTATATCGGACTTTTTGAATGTATCGCGACTACAAACGGGCAAGTTTGTGATCGAAAAAGCACTCGTTGACTTTGGCGAACTTGTACGTCAAGAAATTGCCGACCTAGAAGGCATGGCAAAGGGTCGTGAACTACACCTGGAATTCAAAAGTGTAAACGGTGAGCTGCAGATCAATGCCGATGCCGCCAAACTGCGTGAAGTCGTGACAAATTTCATCGACAACGCCATCTACTATTCGCCCGAACATACAAAGATTACTGTGCATGTAGAAAAGGACCATCAGGCGCTGTACTTTAGCGTGGTTGATCAAGGCATAGGAGTGCCAGAAGCAGAACAGGCGAGACTATTCAACAAGTTTTTCCGAGCCACCAATGCCCGCAAGCAGCGGCCAGATGGTACAGGCGTGGGGTTGTATCTCGCACGGAAAGTCATCACTGCACATGGTGGAGCGGTCGTATTTGAATCAAAAGAAGGCAAGGGGAGTACGTTTGGCTTCCGCCTGCCATTGGCAAAATCTACCAAATAAGATCGATCACACCGATCAGCACGATCACTACAGCGACCGCGATGCCTGCGATAATCAGCACGGGCTTTGCCATCTGTTTGTGATCTACCCACCATTGATGTACAGGGTGACGATTGACGGCGTTCACCCGAGTGATCGTGGGACGAGCTGGAACACTCCCTTTGTACTGCTTATTGCGTTTTTTCTTGGAACTCATTGTATATATAGTAACAAAATCTAGTAACAAAATCAGTGACTGAGTGCATAGGCTATAAGTACAAGGCCGCAGCAGGTGAGGGCAAATGGTACGGCATGGCTGTCTGATTCGCGGGCGTTACGCATTGCCGCCTGGGCTTTTGTCATCCATGATTTCATGCGTCCAGACGCTTGGCGACTACTTGCAACGATAACAAATGGCGCGACGGCGCACACGCAAATAGCCACAATAGTAGCGAGTGTCATGAGTGGTCGATCGCCGATGGTTGCAAACACCGTAGAGGCAACCAGTGCCGCTGCAATGCTGCTGGCGGCAAATATGGTTTTGGTGAAACCAATTACAGCAAATGTGAGAGGCGAAGCCGTCGATTTGTTTTTCTTTTTACCAAGTCGTGGCGGCCCATTGAGCCAACGGCGTACGGCAATTCCAATCAATGCACCGCCAGCCACCGCTATGACAACCCTGTACACCATGCTGTTTGTGGCGTAGTAATACAACATGCCAATTGCGGCACCCGACGCTAGCAGCACGAGTGTGCCAAGTGTAATACCCCCAAGCAGTGTAGTCTGCAGTTTTTTGCGTTGGGGTTGCTTGTGAGTGAGTGTCGACACAAAAGCAGCGTATATCAGAGGGCTAAACCCAATCGCAAGGCCAAGTGTCAGGACGGTAATGATCGCGCTGGTGATACTCAATATGCTGTCGACGATAAACATGGTTCTTCTATTGTACCGCAGCAGCGTGATGGTATGATGTAAGAATATGGCAAAAGAAGCAGCACCAAAGGTATGGGTGGCAACGATTATCATCGCAGGTATCGCAGCGGTGTGGTTTTTGTGGCCGCAGCTGAGCGTGCTTGTCTTTTCGGCGCTCATGGCGTTTTTGTTCTACCCATTGTTCGTACGGCTCCGTCGCCGTAAGGGGCATATGGCTGCCGTGACAACGCTATTGGCGTCGTTTTTGGTAGTGCTCATACCGCTTGCCGTCGTGGTAATCGCGACCATCGGCCAGCTGATTGTGGCCGCCGAAGAGCTAGGCCGTACCAATGCGTGGCAGCACGTACCGGAGTTTTCGGGGCATTTCATTGGTTCGGTAAATAGCGCGCTGGCAGCGATTACTGGCTCCAGCTCTACGCTCACCGAGCAGGGGGTCGTCGACTTTTTACGCACTGCCATACCAGCGGCAGCACGGGCACTTGCGAGCATCATCGTAGGGTTTGCAACCAGCTTGCCGCAGCTTGGTATTGCACTTATTATTTACCTGTTTGTGTTTGTAGAATTGCTGCTCCATGGGCCAAAGCTCATAGCAAAACTGTATCAACTTAGCCCATACGGCCGTGCGGTGACCCAGCGTTACATTGAGCGTATAGGGCTCATGGCAAATGCCATGATGAAAGGTCAGTTAGTGATTTCCATGATCATTTCGGCGCTATCGGCGTTGCTGCTCATACCACTTGGATTCGGCGACTACTTTTTCATACTGTTCATACTGTTTACGGTGCTCAACATGATTCCGCTCGGCTGTGGCGTGGTGATGTTTCCAGTGGCGATTTACTGTATGTTTACGGGGCAGTTTTGGCCAGGACTCGTGGTGCTATTGTTGTACCTACTTGTCAGTAACTTCGACTCGTTCCTGCGACCACGTTTTGTACCAAAAACCATTCAGCTTTCGACTGCACTTATGACCGTGGCGACATTTTGCGGCATCGCCTACTTTGGCATATTGGGCGTCGTGTACGGGCCAATCATCATGATCGTGCTCATCACCACTGCCGACATGTATATTGAAGCCAAAAACAAATAACCCCGCTTTTCAAAGGCGGGGTTATTCGTGAGTGTTTGAGCCGAGGCTCGCGAGACTGATCGTCTCCTGGAGAGCGGTCAGACTCGATTAGCGTCGTAGTAGGTTACGAATGCGCGAGCTGCGTGCGGCGTACATAGTAGCGGCAGTCAGCGTACCGATGCCAGCGAAGGCAACGATGCTTGTGTCGATACCAGTCTGAGGTAGCTCAGATGGTGTACTCTGGCAATCAGCAAGATTCTTTGAGTATTTACTACTGTCAAAATCACTCTCATTGATTGTCACGATCTTGCGGGTAGCAAGCTCACAAACATTGATCTGGCCAGGGGCACAGGTGCGTGTGACAGTGATGTCGGCTGTATCCTCTTTCGAGTTCTGGCCTTCTGGCGTCACAATCGCTTTGTTTGTCAGTGTGTTAACACCACAGAGTGGCAGGTTATCGTTGTCGGCAACCTTTGCCTTAAACGAAACACGTGCATTGGTGCCGCCCCCGGCGTAACTACCAATGTTGACACCTCCACTAACGAGGTTGTCGCCATTTTCTAGCAGTGCACCAGTAGTGTGATTTGCGTTGACAATCTGCACTGATCCAGGGATAAGACTTACGCCGTTTGGTAGTTGATCTTGAAGATCAACATTGTCAAGCTCGGCAGAGCCAGTATTCTTGAACTCAATGCGGTAGAAAACAGTATCGCCAGGGTTGACGGCTGCCGTTTTCTTGTAGCCGGTTGTATCGTCTGACTTACGAACCTGCTTAGTGAGGGTAAAGTCAGTCGTTTCATCGGCAAATTGTGGCTGGACTTTAAAGTACACATAGCCACTGTATTCGTAACAACCAGGTATATTGCCATCGAGTTGTTCGTAGCCGAGCTGTGTACCAGTGCTAGTAGCCAAGCTGTCAGGCAATTTAGCGCCTTCCATCTTGTTGTTATAGTATTCACCAGAACCTGCAACGTAGATAAGGTTGAAATCCTTGTTTGACGTTAGGTTAACATCGTCCCAAATCTTGTTTGGTGATGCGTTATCAGCGGTGATGTACGAGCTAATACCAACTGATTTGCCGGTATTGCTACCGATCGCAGCTGTAGCGCGAACATTCTTTGCGACAAGACCAAGATTACTTGCAGCGTTGTTGTGGACATACATACGTACAACGTAGGTGTGGCCTGGCTCGGCTGTCACAGTATCTTTCCAGCCACCGTCAGATGTATTGCTAACATCTTTGATAGTGGCAAAATTGCGCTCATCACCATAAAACGAGTTATTGGTGATTGAGTCAAATGTTACGTAATTTGCTGGGTGTTCTTCCGTAAATGTTGTACGGCTAGGACCCCAAGCCAGCAGAGTGGCTGGCAACACGACTGCTGCAACAGCAGCAATCAATATAGCAGCGCTACGCTTAGGTGCGTGGCGCAGACGGGTGAGTAGGTTACTCATGAGTTGCTCCTTTTCCTCGGCATGTGAGCCGATGAAATATTAGGTATATAAATGGACTATGGGTTGTGACAACTTGCGCATTCGTATTGTTAAGCTGCGACAGGGTAAAAATCAGGTTATGTCTAGGTTGTAAGCGCGCAAAGTATAAAGCTTACATGGTGAACGACTGCGTGAAGCAGAGCGGGGGCTAAAAGCTCCCCCGCTCTGCTTGCACAAACAGCTACCCGCAATCGGTGTTGTCGACAGGGCATGCGCCGCTGTCGACCGATTGTGTGGGCACGACGCCCGTGGGTACCGGATCGGCAGTTACCGTTGCGGTTGACGTTGGGCCTGCCGCTGGCAGGCTTGCTGTCGCCGTCACTGTCGGTGCCGCCGTTGCGGTTGACGATGGCTTGGGCTGGGAGGTTGGAGCCTCTGTCGCCGTCGCCTCCTGTGTCGGAGCGGACGCCGGAGCAGTCACCTGCTGCCGATCGTCGCCCGTCCCACCGTAGACCGTACTTCCACCGCTGCCGTCCCCACCATTGCCGGGTGCCCGAGTCGCCTCGGGCCCCTTGGGGCAGGCACCGTTATTGTCCGGCCACGTTCCACCTTCGCACGGAGGCGGCGGTGTTGTGGTGGTCGTCGTCTCCGTCGTCCGCGTGGTTGTCGTCCGCGTGGTTGTCGTCCGCGTGGTCGGTGTGGTGGTCGTCTCCGTCGTCCGCGTCCGCGGCGGCGGAGCCGTCGTGGTAGCCGTCACATGGGTGGTGCCCGTCGATGGAATCGACGTCACCGATGCCGGCGCGGTAACATTGACGAACTTCTTCACCGACGGCTGCAGGTCACACGTGACGCGCAGCAGACGGATCTGTCCGTTCTTCAGATGTAACACCAGTACCTGGTTCAGTGCGGGCTCCACCCCGAACTTCGTCAGGGTAGGCTGCACCGAGGGGTTTGCACCCCACGCCATGCCGAGCGAGTCGTACTGAATCGAACCGGCATCGGCGAGCTCGTAGCTCACGATGCCGTATTCGGGATCAGTGTTGATCTCATCGACAACGGTCTTCCACTTGGCGTCATCGCTTCCGAGGCTGGTTGCCAATTGCTCGGCAATTCCTGGATCGAAAGCTTCTCCGCCATCTTCGGCACGTACGAACATCCAGATGGTCGCGGCGTACAGCCGGTCGCACCCCAGCTTCTGCTGGAAGCGATCGACCCCCTGGCCGACATTGTCGAACTTCTGCCTCGGCCCCATTTCATGGGAGTCCGAAGAGATTGCCTTGTAGGCGTAGAACTCGCGCCCGGTTGGGCACGAGAATGCGTGGGGCGTCTGGTCCTGCGAGGACGAGACGGCCAGTTCGATGTCCGCAGTAGAGGTGTCGCCTTGCGGCCATAGGGTGACCCCGATGGCAATAACGCCTGCGACTCCACAAACGGTGAGTCCCAGAGTTTTCGCTCCACTTCCACTGCGATTGACTGCTGGCGGTTCGACCACCTTGGTCTTCTTGATGACCCGATGGCTGTAGTCCGGCCTTTGGCTGTCCATGATTACTCCATTCCCCCCTTCTCGAGGGATAGTTGCTGGTGACCTTGTGTCACTAGTCTTCCGGCCCCTCGATTTGGGGATTGTCGGCACACTGCCGACCACGCGTGGTAAGCAAGGTGCCGACAATCCAATGAGAAATGGAGTTGATATTGCTTTATACTTTGCGCAACGTGATCGCTATAACGACCACGGCTGCAAGTGCAGCACTGTGCCCACCACCCCTGTGATAGACAAGGTGCCACACTCGCATGTTAAGTACAAACAAGACATAACCTGATTTTTAAATTCCCATAGTAAACCGAGATCATCACAATCTCGCCTCACTTTGTCACCATTCTATCACAAAAACATAAAAAAGTCAATGATCAAAGCATATTATTTCCATAAACACAATAAAGAGTGATTATATTTATGGTTTTGTACAAATAACGGGGGTAGACAAAGGGCTTTTGCTCTGGTATAGTGACTGGAGTTGTCGTATAGCAACGTATGGTCTTGTATAGATCATTGCGGGACGGATCAAGTCTCCTATGGATGCTGAAGCACCATATGAGACTTCGACGCCTCGGAATACCAGTGATCTCATATGGATTCTAAAGAACCATATGAGATCCAAATTTCTCGGAATAGCACGAAAATGAGTAAACTAATTTTCGCTGCTCTTCACTCAAAATTTGGTCTCATCGTCTAACGGTTAGGACACCAGGTTTTCATCCTGGCAATCCGGGTTCGATTCCCGGTGAGATCACCATAGAAAATAGCCCATACCCCGGTATGGGCTATTTTCTATGAGCGAATTTATTCGCTGGAATCGAACGCCGAAGGGTTCGACCACTGTCATAATCTCTGATTTGACAGGGGTTAGCTGATGTTCGCGGCTAGAATAGCCAGAACATCAAAGCGTCGTCCCGGTGAGATCCTCATAAGCACGTAGTATTTTCTTTTGCGAATGAACGGAGGGGCCAGCTTGATGGCGATGACTTGGTGAGTTAACTCATCACCCCTTGTCGTCCCGGTGAGATCACCTCTCAAACACCCCCATCTCACAGTTGACATTAAGCTTCCGCGGGATAATAATAAAACCACAAGCAAAAGGAGAAACCGTGAATAAGAGGTGGCTCGGTGCAAAAGAGCAATCAAAGGTGGTTCTGATGGCTTGTGTCTGGAACTAGCAGATGTCGATCAGTGATCGGCATTTTTTATACCAGACCCATAAATAACAGCGTAAAAGGTAAAAGGAGGAATTTACCATGTCTCTACGCGAAGAAGAAACGTATCTGACCGGCCAGTGGTGGGTGCTGACGGTACAGGGTATCGCTGCTATACTATTTGGCATTGCGGCGGTGTTTTGGCCTGGGCTCACGCTCGTGTCGTTTATTTACCTATTTGGGCTGTACCTGCTTGTAGCAGGTGTTGTCACGGTGCTTGGTGGTCTCTTTTCGATCAACAAGCGTGGTACCTGGGTTCTCAGTGTGCTGCTCGGAATCGTGCTGCTCGGAATCGGTGTGTATCTGTTGCGTCACCCAGCAACGTCATTTGCGCTGCTTATCATCCTAACCGGCTCGTCGCTTGTTGCATGGGGTGTCGTTGATGTTGTCGTCGCGCTTTCTAGAAGCGGACTTTCGGCAACGAGCCGTCTCTTGTCAATTATTGGCGGCGTCGTAGCAGTAGCCGCTGGTGTACTGCTGTTTTTCCAACCGGTTTCAGCGGGCGTGGCATTTGTGTGGGTGATCGGTCTGTTTGCGCTCATCGATGGCGCGATATGGATTGCACTTTCACTCGACGTCAAGCAAGTGCATGACGAGCTTGTACTAGACAAAAAACGCTAAAAAATAAATGTATATGAAGGGGCTGCATAAACACATGCGGCCTCTTTTCATTTTCATCTTTACCGAAACAAAGCATAAATGGTATGATGGAGGCATATAGAGACTGACTGGGGTGGGCAGAAATGACATTTTTCAAAAAAACAATCCGTGATGTGCCATTAGGGAAACATACGGTACTCGTGAGAGTTGATTACAACGTACCTCTGGCGGCAGACGGCAGTATAAGTGACGATTTGCGCATACGGGCAAGCTTGCCCACGATCGAGCTTTTACTGAAAAAAGGCTGTAAAGTGGTATTGATTAGCCATTTGGGGCGACCAGAGGGGCATGATCTGCAATTTAGCCTCGAGCCAACTGCCTTGCGGCTTGGCGAACTCTTGGGGCAACCAGTGACGTTTGTTGATGATCTTATAGGCGATGCAGCCTATCAAACAGTCCGAAAAGCACCCGGCGGCAGCGTGGTGATGCTGCAAAACTTGCGCTTTGACCCCCGTGAAGAAGCTGACGATCATGAATTTGCAAAGGCAATTGCCAAAGCTTCGCAGGCTGATTTTTTTGTGCAAGATGGATTTGGGGTGGTACATAGGGCGCATGCCAGTACCCACGCAATCACGTTGTGCTTGCCAAGTGTGTCTGGGCTGTTGCTTGAGCATGAATATGTAACGATCACCGAGACGATGGAAAAGCCAAAACGACCCCTTATAGCGGTAATGGGTGGTGCAAAGGTGAGTGATAAGATAAGTCTTGTAGAGCGGTTTGTTGGCATAGCCGACAAAATCATCATTGGTGGTGCTATGGCAAATACCTTTTTGAAATATAAAGGGGTGGACGTCGGTGCCAGCAAAGTAGAAACCGATCAAGACGCCACGCTCGACAAAATTTACGCTGCTGCTCGCAAAAAGGTCGGTGATGCTACCGATGACTTTATACTACTCCCTACAGACGTAGCGGTAGCAAAATCAGTTGATGCAGATCAGCCACGTGAAGAGCGTGCAATAGACGGTATTGCCAGCAATGAACTAGCCCTCGATATTGGCTCAAAAACGATTGATCGCTACTGCAGCGAGCTCGAAGCAGCGCAGTCGGTGATATGGAATGGCACTATGGGCATGGCGGAGCTACAGAATTTTGCGCATGGTTCAGCTCGAGTGGCACTCACTCTTGCGACCCACCCCAAGATCACATCGATTGTCGGTGGGGGAGATACGGCCGATTTTGTACTGAAATGGGATGCCAAAGAAGGTGGAAGCTTTACGCACGTGTCAACCGGCGGCGGCGCGAGTCTTGACCTTATGGCAGGCAAAAAGCTACCGGGCATAGAAAGCCTTATGGATGCGTAGAAAAAAATGACAAAATACGCTACACTAAATCACAAGAAAGCATAAGCGAGATGTCGTCCACCAAGAAGTTAATTATAGGGAACTGGAAGATGAATCTGACCGTGCACGAGGCCAGTGTGTTGGTGCATGGTTTGGCGCAGTCGATAGCGGTGCATCGTGACGTAGAGGTCGTACTTGCACCAACACTTCTGGCACTCCAGCCTATTAGCTTGCAGGTAGATCGTCGGCAGTTCAAGCTGGCGGCACAAAACTTTTACTGGCGCGATCAGGGCGCCTACACTGGTGAGGTTTCGGCAGCGCAACTGCGTGGTCTGGTTGAATACGCTTTGGTCGGTCATAGTGAGCGTCGCCATGTGTTCCACGAGCACGCCAAAGATCTTCGGAGTAAAGTTCAGGCAGCTATACGATCGGGTATACATCCGGTCCTGTGTATAGGCGAAACAGCGCATGAGCGTGCGGCAGGTGAAACCAACGACGTGCTACACGATCAGGTGCTTGGCGGACTTGCCAATATTACCAGTGATGAATTCGACAAAGTTGTTATAGCCTACGAGCCAGTTTGGGCAATAGGCACGGGCAACAACGCCACGCCGCACGATGTTGCAAAAGCGGTACGAGCGGTTCGTCGACAGATCACCCACCTATACGGTGAAAAGGCAGCCGGAAGCGTACGGGTACTCTACGGTGGCAGTGTGACGCCAGATTCAGCACCAACGTATCTTGCGACCGAAGGTGTCGATGGGCTCTTGGTTGGCGGCGCAAGCCTATCGGTACCTGCGTTTACCGCTATTGTGCAGGCTGCGCATCATGAAAGTGAGCGCGCATGAATGACATCGATTTCGATGAGCTTGATAAAGCAGTCAGCAATTTAATGGGCGGAGTCGGCCCCACAAAAGATAAAGACGAAGCTGAGCCAAAGCAAAAAACACTGAGTATCAGTGCAACACTTGAGCCCGGCCAGGCACCCACCTACAACAAGCTCGACGAGGCTGCACGGAGTATTGGTGATGAAACGCTCGTCACGAGCACGGAAGCATCAGTTGTACCAACGATCGATGATGCTTCGCTTGCATCGGCGATACCGAGTATTGGAGAGCCCGCCGTTACTACGCCCAAGCCGCTATCATCTGAGCCGCAAGCTCCTGCTAAAAAGCGAGATGCACTTGTGACGCCACGTAACGATACCGGGCGATTTATGGATGTTATGCATAGCTCTTCAGATATGCGCATTGGGTCCAAAGACACAGTAAAACCTCCCCTTGTCCAGTCGGAAGAAAAAGAGGATACAGCGGAGACTGAGTCACTTGCTGCTCCTACCCCTGAACAGCCAACAGAACCAGAAAAGAGCAACGATGCGCCCACTGAAGCAATCTCACCATTTTTATCTGATGCAAAGGTAGAAAAACGTCCCTTGGGCACGCCACTCGCGGTTAGTGCTACTCCGGCACCTGCTATTAGTGCACCAAGCGAGCCGCAGGAATCGGCAAAAAATGAAAAAACACCAGTACCTACCGAACCGATTGTTGAAGAAGCACCAGAAGAAATTATCGCGATCAACTCCGATGCACCCAAAAAACAAGAAGAGACAAAAGACGCTCAGGCGATGATTGATCCAACGAAGATTGAGTTGCAAGACGACGAGTCACGACAACTACAAGCTATTGAATCAAGCGAGGCAATGACGCTAGTAGCCTCTCAACCAGTTGCGGGAGTAGATAATCCTAGCGCGACACCGGCTGCATCTGTAGCAATTGACCAAGTGAGTGGCAGTACGAGTGCTATTTATGATACTCAGGAATATCACCAACCACTCGGTCACCCTGCAAAAAAGAAGTCGGGCTGGGGGCTTGTCGTCGTCATTATTGTTATCATTGTGCTTGCTGCAGCACTTGGTGCGGCTGCGTATTTCATACTCGGACTTGGTGTATAAAGTCCTGTATACTTGGATAAATGAAGAATAGTCTTGAGGGTCTGAACGAGGCACAGTTGGCTGCCGTCAAACAAACGAACGGGCCAATACTTATTTTGGCGGGTGCGGGGAGTGGTAAGACAAAAACGCTTGCGCATCGTATCGCCTATTTGCTTGAACATGAGGCACTGTGGCCAAACGAGATCCTGGCAGTGACATTTACCAACAAAGCTGCTCGTGAACTACGCGAACGCGTGTGGCAGCTAACAAATGGCGCGGGCCCTCAGCGTGTTGATGCAGTCGAGGTACCAAGGGGTTACATGCCATGGATGGGCACATTCCACGGCATTTGCGTAAAGCTATTACGTATCGATGGTAATGCAATCGACATTGCTCCAAACTACGTTATCTATGATGAAGATGATCGCCAGAGCCTCATAAAACAGGCCATGAAAGAACTGTCGATCGATGCGCAGCAGATAAAACCGCGCGCGGTGAGCAGTATCGTTAGCAATGCAAAAAACGAGCTTAAAACACCGGCTGATTTTGAAGCCGCTGCTACGTATCCACATATGCAGGCCATTGCCAAAATTTATGCACGCTACGAACGGCTACGAAAAACGGCAGGTGCACTTGATTTTGATGACTTGCTAATCGAAACCGTACGATTACTACGTGATCACCCAGACATTCGTACAAAATGGCAACAACACTTTAAGCATATCTTGATCGACGAATATCAAGACACAAATGCTGCACAATACGCCATCGTGAATTATCTGGTGAATGATCAGCAGAATATTTGTGTTGTTGGTGACGACTGGCAGAGTGTGTATTCGTGGAGGGGCGCTGACTTTACTAACATACTGAACTTTGAGCGCGACTACCCGGCTGCAATGGTGGTCAAACTTGAGCAGAATTATCGTTCGACCAGTGCAATCTTGAATGCAGCGCAGACGGTGATCAGTAAAAACAAGGTTCGAACTGACAAAAAACTATGGACAGACAAAGGCGAAGGCGCGCCAGTAGAGGTACATCAAACATACGACGAAGCTGAAGAAGCAAGCCTTGTTGCGGGGCGAATCAGCACGCAGGTAGCAATTCGCGCAAGATCGTACAGCGACTTTGCCATACTTTACCGTATGAACGCTCAGTCGGCACCGCTCGAACGTGCGCTGCGTCTTGCACGCGTGCCGTATCAGCTGGTTGGCGGAGTGCGTTTTTATGATCGCAAAGAAATCAAAGACATTATTGCCTATTTGCGAATTGTGTATCAGCCAAGTGATCGGCTGAGTTTTAGCCGGATTGTGAATGTGCCAACGCGGGGTATTGGCGCCACGAGTCTTGAGCGTTTTTTGACATGGCAGGGTGCGTCAGGTGACGACGTGATTACGGCTCTCTGTCATGCGCATGATGCAGATAATCTGATGCCGAAGGCCAAAAAAGCTCTTGGTGCACTTGGGTCACATCTCAAAGAGCTACAGTCAATGGTACAAGATGGTGCAGCGCCAGCCGATGTGATAGAGCGCTTGCTACTGCTTACGGGCTACAAACAATATCTTCGTGACGGTACGCCGCAGGCAGAAGAGCGCGAAGAAAACGTTGGTCAGTTACTCAGTGATGTACGGGTATTCGCTGACTTGTCGGAGTTTCTCGAAGAAACAGCGCTCATCGCCAGTAGCGACACTGCAGCGGGCGATGACAAAGTGACACTTATGACGCTTCATGCAGCAAAAGGTCTGGAATTCCCTGTAGTGTTCATGGTGGGCATGGAAGAGGGCATCTTCCCACACAGTCGGGTTTACGAGTCTGGCCCAGCTGAGCTCGAAGAGGAGAGGCGGCTATGCTATGTAGGCATGACTCGTGCCCAACAAGAGCTGCACCTCACTTACGCACGCAGCAGGCTACAGTTTGGGCAACGTGCATACAACCATGTGTCACGATTTATTGCCGACATGGGTGACCAAGTGGCAGCCGTCGATGAACCGACGTACCAAGCTGATAGTGAGGACTACTACAGTGACGAGTTACCATTTGTAGTGGGTGATCAGGTGCGAACTGCGGCCTTTGGTGTTGGCGAGGTGATAGACATCGACGGACTCGCCGTGACGCTCAGACTCGAAGACGGCATTGTCAAAAAACTTAATGCCGAGTACGCACGGCTGGAAAAACTATGACCCTCGCTCGGCGTTTTTACCTTTCAGCGACAAGGGCCCTGCAGCCTGTTTTGCTGCTTGGCGTTCGGGTATATTCACGAATCACTGGCAACCCTCGCGCTCGAATCGTTGTGTTTAACGAATATGGCGAAGTGTTGCTGCTCAAGAATGTTTTGTCGCACGATGGTAAATGGGTGGTGCCCGGCGGTGGCGTCAAACGCGGTGAGCCGTGGGCAGCAGGAGCGCGGCGTGAGCTTCACGAAGAAACGGGGATTGATAAGCCGCTTGAGTCGTTTCGGTCGCTCGGCTCGGTCAGCCCGCAAGCGATGAAAAACATGCATTTTACCGCAGTTGTCTTTGCTCTCGTAGTGAAAAAGTACGAGCTTCCGCCTGAACTTTATAATCCACGAGAGATTGTATGTACTGGCTGGTTCTTGCCAGATGCCTTGCCAGACGACACAAACGAGCTTGTTCCATTACTGCTTGAACGAGCAAAACAGGGGTAGAAGATTGTCCTCGCGATAGAAGTGAGATACAATAGAGTAAAGTCGCATGCGACAATCATTTTATGAATAGGACTAATCATTTTATCCAAGCAAGGAGGTACGCTGTTACCCTATTTGCTGCATTGCTGCTTATCTTTACTATCGTTACAATCTCTAGCGTTGGAGCAAGCACAAAGGACGATGCAAAAAATGGCCGCCTGATTACAATCCATGATCGGGGCGATGAAAAGGTAATCCTGACGCATGCGCAGACCGTACGCGATGCACTCACCGATGCAGGTGTGCAGGTTACGGCAGAAGATCAAGTAGAGCCGCAACTCGACAACTCGCTAGTGGCGACTGACTACACTGTGAATATTTACCGCGCACGCCCAGTCATAGTTGTTGATGGCATGGTTCGTCAAAAAGTCATGACAGCCGCACAGACGCCAGAAGGTATTAGCAAAGCGGCGGGCGTTACTCTGCACCACGAAGACAAAACAGCACTTGGCACTAGCGAAGATATCGTGAGTGATGGTGCAAGTGTCATGCTCACGATTGATCGAGCAACCGAGTTCACGTTGAATTTATATGGTACAGAAACGACCGCCTACAGTCATGAGAAAACCGTGGGTGCCATGCTTGAAAAGAAAGGCATAAAACTCGGCAACAATGATAGTCTTTCAGTGTCAGCCTCTACGCCTCTGACAGCCAATATGGCAGTTGAGATTTGGCGCAATGGTGTACAGACGACGACTGTCGAAGAAGACATCGCTTTTACGACTCGTCAAACCCAAGATGCCGATCAGCCGACTAGCTATAAAAAGGTTCAGACTGCAGGTGTAAAAGGTAAAAAGACAGTCACCTACGAGATAACCATGCAGAACGGTAAAGAAGTGAGCCGTAAGGTGATCCAGAGTGTCACGACTGTCCAGCCGCAAGAGCAGGTAGAAGTTGTCGGCGCCAAACCGTCGTTTAGTGGTGATTTTGCAGCTGCACTTGCCAAGCTTCGTGCGTGTGAATCAGGTGGTAATTATGCAAATAAAAAGAATCCTAACTATCGTGGTGCGTATCAGTTTGGGTACACGACATGGGGTAACAAATATGGTATATATGATCCGGCCGATGCATCACCTGCACAGCAAGATCAAGCCGCTCGTGAGCTATATGTGCGTCGTGGTTGGCAGCCATGGCCAAATTGCGGTGCCAATTTACCGGATACCTATCGCTAATGCCAAATAAGTCGCTTGGCCAGCACTGGTTGCATGATCGCAGTGTTTTAGAACACATTGCTGATTGCGCTGACATACAGCCGACCGACACGGTGCTCGAGATTGGGCCAGGTTTGGGCACGCTCACATCCGAACTCCTCCGTCGGGCGCAGCAAGTGATTGCGGTAGAGTTCGACAGTGAGCTTGCTCGCAAACTACCTGGGCAATTCCCAGGCAAAAATCTTACCGTGATGCACGAGGATATTTTGCAGTTTGACCTATTGCAGTTACCGGCTGGCTACAAGGTTGTGGCCAATGTGCCGTACTATATCACAAGCAAAATTGTGCAAAAGCTTATGACAGCAGACAATAAGCCATCGATTGCCGTGCTACTGGTACAAAAAGAAGTTGCAGAGCGCATTGCAGCTGAGCCTGGCGACATGAGTATCCTTGCTATTAGCGCCCAGGTATATGCACAGGCTTCTTTGGGCGGTGTGGTCCCTGCTGAACTCTTTACGCCACCACCAAAAGTAGACAGCCAGGTGGTGATACTAAAAACCCGTGAGCAGCCGCTTGTTGCACTGGTAGACGAAAAAGCATTTTTCCGCATGGTCAAAGCTGGCTTTTCGGCAAAGCGCAAAAAGCTCAGATCATCATTATCGGGTGGCCTTGGCATTTCAAAGCAAGAAACAGAAGATCTTTTGGCAAACGCCAATATATCGCCCGACGCTCGTGCCGAAGATTTAGGCATCGAAGACTGGCTTCGGTTAGCCTAAATTCTTTTTAATCCAAACTATTTCATGGGCCAGTGAGTCTACATCCATTAACGATGGATCAACAAATGCGATTTCGGAGCTGTCTCTGCCAACGCTGAAATCCATATTCTCTGGGGTTACCTCATATACGAGCCATAGCAAATAGGCTTGTTTTGATTCAAGCCAGAAAACCTCAGTGCCAATAATTTGCGCCGAAAAGTCTCCATTATAACCAACCTCTTCAAGCAACTCTCTAGCGAGAGCCTCATGTTCTGTTTCTCCATGGTCCCATCCACCACCGGGCAAGCTCCATGCATCCGAGGATCCTTCCTTGCACAGGAGCACGTTGCCCATTTTATCGCGAATAATGGCCTTGAGTGACACGCGGTAGAATGTGCTGGGGTATTGGCTCACGTGATTCATACTGACGTATTATACTCTACATCTGTTATAATGAGCTGCAATGGGAAAAAACCTCTACATCACTACAGCTATCCCCTATGCCAATGCTAAGCCGCATATTGGCAATGCACTCGATTACTTACTGGCTGATATATGGTCAAGGTATCAAAAGCAAAATGGTCGCGCAGTAAGGTTTCAGGTAGGTACCGACGAGCATGGCAATAAAATCGCAGCCAAAGCCGCCGAAGCTGGACTGGAACCAAAAGCCTACACGGATCAGATGGTTGGTAACTTCGTGACACTCATGCAAAAAGTGGGTGCTGAGTATACTGATTTTGTACGCACTACTGACGATCATCATGTAGCGGCCGTACAGTGGATATGGCAACAGCTTGCGCCATACATCTACAAGGGCAAGTATGAGGGCTGGTATTGTACTGGCCACGAAGCGTTCTTTACCGACAAAGAAGTTGAGGCTACAAATGGTATTTGCCCCGATCACCAAAAGCCATATGAGCGTGTAAGCGAAGAAAACTATTATCTGAAAACGAGTGCATTTACCGACAAAATCCGTGAAGCAATTGAGAAAAATAAAATGCAGATCGTGCCAGAATTTCGTAAAAAAGAATTCTTGGAGCTCATCAAAGACGGACTTAAAGATGTCAGTATTAGTCGCCCGCGTAAAAATTTGACGTGGGGTATACCAGTGCCAAATGATCCCGATCAAGTAATGTATGTATGGCTCGATGCACTCGCGAATTATTTGACGGTGCTTGGGTATCCAGATCACGCTGAATGGCAAGACTATTGGCCTGCTGATGTGCAGGTGATTGGCAAAGATATTTTACGCTTTCATGCGGGTATATGGCCTGCGATGTTGCTTGGGCTAAATATCTCATTACCCAAAAAATTGCTCGTGCATGGCTTTATTAACATAGGTGGTGCGAAGATCAGTAAATCGGTCGGTAACGTCGTTGATCCAGTTGAAATTATCGATGGTTACGGTGCTGATGCATTTCGCTATTTCTTTGCGCGTCATATTCCTACTCAGGATGACGGCGATTTTACTTGGGAAAAGTTCGAAACCGCCTACAATACAGAGCTTGGTAACGATCTTGGCAATGTGGTGCAACGTGTTGCCATGATGATTAGTCGCTACCAAGCGGGTGTGATTGGTGATGCTCCGCAAACCGAGCATGATATGCGTGCTTACCACCAAGCCATGAGTGATCTCAAATTCAATGAGGCGCTCGATCAAGTGTGGCTCATGGTCCGTAGTCTCAATCAATATCTCGAAACAGTAAAGCCTTGGGAAGTCGCTAAGCAGCGTGAAAAAGATGAGGATGCTAACGCTCATTTGAGTGAGATTCTTGCTACAAGCGTCGGCACACTTATGCAAATCGCCGATCTACTGGTACCATTTATGCCGCACACAGCCGATGTTATTCATAAGACGTTCGAGACTGGCGTGGTTGTTGATCAAGGTGGCGTACTATTTCCGAAAATCTACAATCACACACCGGATCCAAAAGTACCTAGTGCACCCGCTGCGGCCAAGGCGGAGTAATGCTGGTCGATACTCATTGCCATATTCACGACCGTGAGTTTTTTACTGCGGCCGTGGCCGAGGAGGTGTATGCCAGGGCCCGAGATGCGAACGTGGCGATGCTCTGCATCGGTACCAGCCAGTCTGATTCACGAGCTGCTATAGAATTCGTGGCTAAGCACGATCAAACATGGGCCGTTGTGGGTGTGCATCCACACGAGGCCAAAGATGGCGTGGCAGATATCGGTGCACTGCTCGCAGAAAGCCACGTCAAAGTAGTTGGCATTGGTGAGATCGGGCTTGACTACTATTATGATCATTCTCCACGCGACGTGCAGATCGAGGTATTGGAGCAGCAGTTGCAATGGGCTTCAGACTATAACTTGCCAGTTAGCTTTCATGTGCGCGAAGCGTATGATGACTTCTGGCCTATTTTTGATAACTTCTCAGGTATCAGGGGGACGCTCCATAGTTTTACTGACTCGCAGGCAAATCTCGACAAAGGATTCGAACGCGGGCTCTATGTGAGCGTAAATGGCATCAGTACGTTTACGAAAGACCCAATGCAGCAACAACTCTATGCAGCAATTCCTCTCGAGAAAATGCTACTCGAAACAGATGCGCCATTCTTGACACCAGTACCATATCGTGGTACTATAAATGAGCCAGCATTTGTGAGTGAGGTAGCAAAACATTATGCTGCTCTAAGGGGTATAAGTCTTGAGGAAGTTGCTCAGGCGACAACAGCCAATGCACGCTCACTATTTGGGTTATAGTTGCGGCTCAATACACCTCATTGCGAATAAAAATCAACCACCAGGATTTTTACATGCAGCGCACAGATTCTCTTATACATCATCACGACATTGCAGCGACACAATACGATGCCGCTGTTCGTGATGCAGTGGCATTGGCGGCACCAAAGCGTGTCGACGATACTTTTCGATTTCCGAGCCGCACGCCCGAAGCACAACGCCTGCGCCAGGTAGCCGCGCGTACTGCACGTGCGCCGCGCACATCAGACGCCATTCGTGATCAGCACATAGACAGTGCTGTGCAAAATGCCTTTAAGCAGGCGCAAAAACAACAGGCAAATTCCGACGAAATGCGTGTCTATGCGCAGTGGGTGCTTCATGCGAATGCAGCGCTCGAGGGCATGCGCCAAAAAGCTGTGCGAGGTGAGCGATGAGCTTCTTCGTAAGCGCCAGTAAAATGCTGTTTGGCTCGAGCGATCCTCTGGCCGTATTTCGTACGCGCCCTACTCGTCGGCAACTTATACAACGTGAAAGCGAACTAGGCGGCCAGTTGTTTGGACCCGTACCAGCTGGGCATCATCGTCAGTTCTTCAATCTCGATACCACAACGTGGATCTGGTATGAAGAGTGGATGAACGAAAAAGGCGAGCTAGAAAGCACAACCACCCGCTATGAAGTGCATGAAAACGGCATACTCAAAGTGCAAGATAACGCGCCCTACTATTTCATTGAAGGCCAAGAGTTGGTCAATCTGACGGCCGCCATACAGACGTATTATCAGCGCGTGAGTCGTGAGATTTACCACCGCGATCCAGCAACAGCACAGCCACTGGCCGCTTGAGAACTTGATCCAACTCTTCGAATTCAGCCTAAAAATCACCTGCTCTCCGGATAGAATAGACGCAAAGTTTCGCTAGGTAGCTCTGGCTACCTCTTGTCACCTTGCGTCCATTCTATCTCGGGATCAGACGATTTCGGCGATATTGAAGAATTAGAACAAGTTCTTAATTGGTATAATAAATAAAGTAAGATGAGTATCTATCTTGATCATGCGGCCGCAACGCCGCTCGACCCGCGTGTTGTCACGGCTATGATGCCGTATTTTTCCGAAGCTTTTTATAATCCCTCGAGTCCTTATGCGCCTGCAGTGACTGTGCGGCGTGACTACGAGGCTGCAAAAGCAAAGATAGCCGGTGTGTTGGGTGCGCAGGCAGGCGAACTGACTATGACTGCTGGCGCAACAGAGTCAATAAACTTAGCATTTTCTGGCCACACGGGGCATGTCGTGACAACGACAATTGAGCATCAGGCGGTACTTGCTGCAGCCACTCGTTATGATCACACACTTGTGGCAGTAGATGCTCATGGGCGTGTCGATCCCGCAGCGATTAAAGACGCGATTCGTCCCGACACGTGGCTCATCAGCGTAGGACTAGCAAACAACGAGATTGGCACCGTGCAGCCTCTCGTGAGAATTGCAGAAATTATGCGCGGGGTAAGGGCGGAGCGACTGGAACAAGGCAACGGCACACCACTCTACCTCCACAGCGATGCATCACAGGGTGTGGGGCAGGTGGATGTGAATGTTGCGCGACTTGGTGTTGATATGCTGACGCTCAACGCAGCAAAAATTTATGGCCCAAAGCAGGTTGGACTGCTCTATGCCGCGCGCTCTGTAGAGCTTGCACCGCAAATCGTTGGTGGTGGGCAAGAACAAGGTAGGCGAAGTGGCACAGAAAACGTAGCGGGTGTGATCGGTATGGCAGTGGCATTGCAACATGCCGATGCTCTGCGCAAAACAGAAGCGCACAGATTAGCAGGGTTGCGTGATGAATTGCAAAAACGTCTTTTGGCGGCATTGCCTAGCGCAGTTGTGTCTGGGCATGCGAAGCATCGCTTGGCTGGTCACTTGCACATATCATTTCCTGGAATCGATGCAGAGCGGCTTGTGTTTGGACTGGAAAGTCGTGGTGTGCTGGTAGCGACTGGCAGTGCTTGTGCGGCAAACAAAGGTACGCGTTCGCACGTGCTTACGGCAATTGGTCTTGCCGCGGATGTTGCCGATGGTAGTCTGCGTATGACACTGGGCAAGTCGACAGACGAAGCGGCGATACACGAAGCAGCCTCATCTGTTATTGATGTCGTGAATACCGAGATAGCGAGGCGGAAGCGATGATAAAACTTTTTGCAGGTATTGCAGCTGCGGTGATTTTTTGTGCAGTAATCATCACGGGAATTGGAGCTTATTTGGCACCTGATGGCTTGAGTCATTGTGGTAATCAGCCATCGGCGCAGGCAGACTGCAGCAAAGTAGATGCCATCGTGGCGATTAGTGGCGGAGACACATCGGCACGTACGGCACAGGCGATCGAATTGTACCAAAACGGCTGGGCGGATCTGTTGATTTTCTCGGGTGCGGCGGCAGACAAATCGGGGCCAAGTAATGCCGAGGCTATGAAACAACAAGCGGTTGCGGCTGGCATACCATCAGTAAACATATTGCTGGACGAGACGAGCGAAAATACGAGTGAAAATGCTGCCAATGCGACGAATTTATTTACCAAGCACGATATTCATTCGGTGATTTTGGTGACGTCGGCCTATCATCAACGGCGGGCAGGGCTGGAATTTGGTCAGCGTGCAGGTATGAGCATTAAGATCGTGAATCATCCTGTGACGACGGACAAACAGTGGTCCGCTTGGTGGTGGACAACGCCAACGGGCTGGTTCTTGGCGATCAGTGAGCTGGTGAAGATTGCAGCATTTTATATAGGAGGCAGCCGATAGTGACGAAGGTTTACGTAGGTATGAGCGGTGGTGTTGACAGCAGCCTAACGGCTGCATTACTGGTTGAGCAGGGTTACGATGTCACCGGCGTGTATATGAAAAACTGGACGCAGGATTTGCCGGGGCTGAAATGCCCGTGGGCAGATGACCTTGCAGATGCCAAGCGTGTGGCGGTGCAGCTAGGTATTGATTTTGAAGTGTTTGATTTTGAAAATGAATACAAGCAAAAAGTAGTTGATTATATGATCGACGAGTATAAGCGCGGTCGTACGCCCAATCCTGACATTATGTGTAATCAAGAAGTAAAGTTTCGGCTGTTTTTGGACGCAGCTTTGGAGCATGGCGCAGATATGATCGCAACAGGCCACTATGCAAAAGTTAAAGATGGCGTGCTGCAACTTGCACAGGACACCAATAAAGATCAAACATACTTTTTGTACCGGGTAACTGGCGAAGCGCTCGAAAAAACCTTATTCCCACTTGGTGGTTATACCAAGCCCGAGGTGCGTAAAATGGCCGAAGGCCGCGGGCTATATACAGCAGCCAAAAAGGACAGTCAAGGTATATGTTTTGTTGGTCAAATTGGTATCCGTGATTTTTTGCGCGAATACGTCACGCCAGCTGCGGGTAACATTGTTGACAAGCAAACCGGTGCAGTAGTGGGCCGTCATGACGGTGCGATTTTCTATACGCTTGGCCAGCGTCACGGACTCGATGTTGGTGGTGGTCTACCCTACTATGTAGTGGGCAAAGACATGGATAAAAACGAGGTCTACGTAAGTCGCGACTTGGGTGACGAAGAGCTCTGGAAAAAGGAAGTAACCCTTGCCGATATTCACTGGATCAACCAACCGCCAGCTGAAAACGCTCAGCTTTCAATTCGTATTCGTCATCGCGCCCCACTTGTTGCCGCAACGCTTCGTGGCGATGCGCTTCATCTTGATGAACCACAGCGCGCGGTCACGCCTGGCCAGTCTATTGTCATCTATGAAGGCGATGTTTGTCTGGGTGGTGGCATAGTTGCCTGATTTCTTGATATAATGAGCGTAATTACCAGTACGGGTGGCCATAATAGGAGGAAGTATGGATATTCAAAAAGTGACCGACATCAAAGAACTCAAAGCAATGGCATTCGACACATTGCAGGCAATTGAAGTGCAGCAAAGCAATTTGCGTATCATTCAGCAGCGTATTGCTGAAATTGAACAGCAGCAACAAGCAAAAAAGTAAATTCTGCCAGCGGCTAACCAGTAACTTAAAGTCGCAATCATAACCGCCATCCTGTATACTGGTCTGTATTGCTATGTCACGATTGCCTATACCCGGTCAAGACTCAGGTACGTGGGGGGACATCCTCAACGACTATCTTTCGCAGTCCCTCAAACCAGATGGTACTCTGCAAGACAACAGTGTTACTAGTAATGCTGTTGCCCCCAACAGTATTACCAATGCCCAAATAGCGAGTGATGCCGTCAATGCTGCTAGTATTGCCGATGGGTCTATCACTAATTCCCTGATCGCTGACGGTACCATTCAAGAGGTAAAACTCAGCAGTACTGTCCAGACAAAACTCAACCAGACAGCGCCAGTTACGAGCGTTAACACCAAGACGGGTGCGGTGACACTGGACAAAGCGGACATTGGGCTGGGGAATGTGGATGATACGAGTGATGCAACAAAAAACGCTGCGACGGCGACCCTCACCAACAAGACACTCACGAACCCACAGATCAACAAGATATCCGACACGAACGGCAACACATCTATTCAGCTCAATGCAACTGCCAGTGCGGTGAACTATCTCTATGTCGTTAACAGCGCGACAGGTAACTCTATTTCATTCCGAGCCAACGGTACGGATACAAACATCCCGATTGGGATGTTCTCCAAAGGCACAGGACAAGTGCAACTTCGCAGCGACACAAACGGCTTCATCCTGTCTGGTGATTCCGTCGCTTCTGGCGTGAACTATGTCGGTCTGACCAATGCTGCGACGGGTACAGGACCGACCATCACCTCGACGGGTAGTGACACGAATGTTGACCTCAATATCACCGCCAAGGGAACGGGCAACCTCAACATCCCGAGGGGTACTGGGTTAAGTCAGTACAACACCGCTGACCAAACGACGAACTACGAACGGGTACGCCAGTATTGGTCAGGCAACGTGTTTTATCTGTACGGCGAGTCGGGTGGCACAGGTACTGCCCGGCCTATTCGTATCATATCTGGTAACGCGACATTCGGTATTAACGAATTAACACAGAGTCTCGTTTTTACGCGCAATACTCCGTCAGTAGTCTCCACACTATTCGACCTGACAACCAGCGGTACAGGACTCAGTGGTACGGGCGGTTCGCAGTATGGAGTGCGTATCATTCCAACCATCAACCAGTCTTCAACTGCGGGCTACACGATGCTACTGATCAACCCCACCGAGACCGCCACAGGTAGCGGTACCAAACTCCTGATCGACGCCCAAGTTGGCGGGACGAGCAAATTCAAAGTCGACAATACTGGTGCTATCACGGTTGCTGCTGTCGGTACGGCCAGCGGGTCGTTGGTGAGCACGGATGGCACGCAGACGCTGACCAATAAAACTATCAGCACCCCCAAGGTAGACAACATCAAAGATACCAATGGCAATACCTCTATTGCCTTTGCGGCGATAAGTAACGCCGTAAACTATCTCACGATCAACAATGGACCTTCCGGTAGCCCTGGTGCGATTGGGCTATATGCGGCGGGTACAGATTCAAACATTAACCTCAATCTGTTTTCCAAAGGCTCGGGTGTTGTCACGCTGCGTGACGGCAACAACACATTGATATTGTCGGCTCAATCAGTGGCATCGGCGATCAATTATACCAAGGTTCTCAATGCAATTACGGGTGGCAGTCCAACAATCTCGGCATTTTCGGCCAGTGACACCAATGTCAGTCTGGCGTTGGCGGGTCAGGGAACAGGTACGGTCAGACTGACCAGTGGTGCGACGATGCCGACGGGCACCAGCCTGACTTCGTACAATACCAGTGATGAGACGACAAACTATGAAAAGGCTGTATTTCGCTATAGTTCTAATGTTCTCGAAGTAGGGCATGTCTATGGAGGTACTGGAAATAGTCGGGTAGCCAGGTTCGGCACGGCATCGACAAATGGTGGTACATTAAACCGCTATATTCAGTTCCAGAGTTCCACGCCTATGGTTTCGTACAACTGGGGCGGTACTGTCCTAACAGGTCAGATGATCAACATCGGATCGGGTAATTCGTGGACGGCATCAAGTGGCAATCAGACGGCGCTGGGTATTGATCCAACTGTTAATCAATCAAGTACAGCCGGATATACTATACTGCTCGTTAACCCGACCGAGACAGCCACCGGTTCCGGCATCAAGCTCCTTGCTGACTTTCAGGTTGGTGGCACGTCAAAGTTCAAGATAAGTAATACGGGTACAGTTACCGCAACGATGGCTGGTGCTGACGGTATGTACATCACCAACACGCTCACAGATACAGCAAGTGGTTCTGTTAATGGATTTAACTATATAGCGACCATCAATCCTGCTTCGGCATCATCGACGCAATTCCGTTCGCTCGCTATGTCCGCAACAGTTCCTACCAGCAACTCTCAGACAATAAATTACACCTATGGCGGGTGGTTCGAATCACGCTGGCAGGGTTCGGGCAGTGCGACGACACTAATTGGTGTTCGGGCGAACGTGGTGCTGCCTGCTGCTGCTCAGAATTTCGGCATTATCAGCAATGCCATCGGTCTTGAAGCGATGGGTGTCAACGAATTTGCAACCACAGCAATTACGTCTGGCACGATAACATATGCAAAAGGTATCAATGTGGCAGCGAATGCCAAGACAAGTGCAGGATTGGCTGTGACGAATGCCATTGGTATTGATGTACAATCCCAAACCATAGGATCATCGCTAAACGTTGGTATACGCGTTTTTAAATCAGATAGTTACTCCATCCAGCTAGTAGATACGGGCGGTACGGCAGCGGGCGGCATCACATTTGGCACAGATACCAATCTTTATCGCAGCGCGGCAGACACGCTAAAGACGGATGATGCGATAATTGCGGCGGGTAAAATCACAACAAGTGGCAATGTAATCAATGTTGCGACTGCAAAAACACCATCATCGGCAAGTGATACCGGTACGACTGGTGATATTGCGTGGGATAACAATTATGTGTATGTCTGCGTGGCAACAAATACTTGGAAGCGGTCGGCAATCAGCACGTGGTAATAATTCCTCGTAATAATAGTGCTGATAATTGACACTCATTTGTTTGCTCCATATACTGTGTATAAATAGCGGGTATGCTCGCCTAACCACCATGAGGAGTCGCAATGGACATTTCACAAATTACTGACATGAAAGAACTAAAAGCCCTGGCATTTGACGCACTCCAGGCAATAGAGGTACAGCAGAATAACCTGCGCCTGATTCAGCAGCGCATCGCTGAATTGGAACAAGAACAAACAAAGAAGAAATAAATTCCAGTTCAACATTAAAAAGTGGTAATGCATACTACTTTTTCTTGACGTCAAAATGCTTATTGTATAAGTATGTGTCATACAGTATGTCACGATTTTCTCTTTGGAATAACGAGCTTCATGATTTGCAGTTGTTATTAAGCAGCCTGCGACGCGGCGCACGGCGACATTTGTAGGTTCAAAGCTTGGATTTACCATCGTTGAGCTATTGATCGTTATCGTTGTGATTGGGGTCTTGGCGGCAATTGTTATTGTGGCGTTTAACGGTGTACAGAATCGTGTGAACGAATCGGCAGTTAAGAGTGACCTAGCGACGATAGGCAAAAACTAGAGCCGTATAAAGCCGATAATGGCAGCTATCCAGTAGATGGTAATCAGCTAGAAGATGCAGCGTTTACAGTAACGCAAAATAGTTATGCCATTGTGGATACTGCGGGTAGCCCTAGAAATAACTTGTATTATCGTGCGGATTTAAACGGTAGGTGGTACGCTTTAAATGTCATAACAACAGGTAGTGTTAACAGGTTTTATTTGAAAAATGGCAAAATTGAAACAACATCTGGATCTAGTTGGGCGTCAACAGGAACAGAAGTTATTAATATGGCCGCTGCAGAAGGAGTGACAATAACTACCGCTGATCTCGGAGGTGCTACGGGGAACAGTGCAACTACAGGCTGGGCAAATTGGACAGAGTAGTTTGATAGATAATTGACCTCTGTTATAATGTAGGGAATGAACACCGAAACAATTCGCAACGAGTACTTGAAATTCTTTGAATCGCGCGGGCATAGCGTGATTCGCCGTGCGCCATTGGTGTTGCACGATGACCCGACAACGTTATTTACTGGCAGCGGTATGCAGCCGATTATTCCGTACTTGCTAGGTGAACCGCATCCGGATGGCAAGCGTTTGGTCGACAGCCAGACATGTCTGCGTGCCCAAGATATCGACGATATTGGTGACAATCGCCATACGACGTTTTTTGAAATGCTTGGCAACTGGAGTATGGGCGATTATTTCAAACAGCAGCAGATCGAATGGATGTTTGAGTTTCATCGCGACGTGGTGCAGCTTGATTTATCGAAATTCTACGTGACCTGCTATATCGGCGATGACCGCTACGGCATACCAAAGGACACCGAAGCGGCCGACGTGTGGGCGCGGCTATTCGCCGATGCGGGGCTGAGCAACGGCATGCAGGATATTGGCAGCGAACAGGACGGCTACGCCAAGGGTATGCAAGACGGTGCGCGCATCTTTTTCTACGACGGCAGCAAAAACTGGTGGTCGCGAAACGGCGCACCCGAAAGTACGCCGATTGGTGACCCGTGTGGCCCAGATAGCGAAATGTTTTATGACTTCGGCACGCCACACAACACTGACTACGGTGAGTTTTGTCACCCCAACTGCGATTGCGGTCGGTTTATGGAGATTGGCAACAATGTCTTTATGGCGTACAAAAAGGTCGCCGAGGGGCAGTTTGAGCCACTTGAGCACCCCAATGTTGACCATGGTAGCGGGCTGGAGCGCATCGCCGCCGCCAAACTGAACGACCCAGACGTCTACAAAATCAGTCTGCTCTGGCCGATCATCGAAAAACTACAGGCAATCAGCGGCAAAAAGTATGACAGCCACCAGGAAAGTATGCGCGTCATCGCCGATCACTTGCGTGCGGCAACATTTCTGGCAGTGGATGGCTGTGTGCCGTCTAACAAACAGCAGGGCTATGTTATGCGCCGACTACTGCGCCGTGCAATTCGCTTTGCATTTGACCTTGGTATCGAGCAGAATTTCTTAGAGCAGATCGTACCCGTCATTGCCGATCTGTACGCAAATGATTATCCGGAGGTGAAAGAAAACCGTGATACCGTGATTGCGGTCCTAATCAAGGAAGAAAAGGCATTTCGCCAGACGCTGCGCAAAGGTATTCAGCAGTTTTTGAAGTTTGACAAAGTCGATGGCGAAGCGCTGTTTACGCTGTATGACACATACGGGTTCCCAGTAGAGCTCAGTACCGAGGAGGCATTCAAACAAGGTGTAGAATTGCCAGATAACTGGCGTGAACAGTTCGATGCTAAAATGGCCGAACAGCGAGCTCGCTCGCAAACAGCATCAAAAGGTGACTTCAAGGGTGGACTTGGTGGTCAAACATTACAGCACAAAAAATACCACACCGCGACTCATCTGATGTATCAGGCTTTGCGCGATGTACTGGGTGACCATGTAGTGCAGCGCGGCAGCAACATCACCGAAGAGCGCTTGCGTTTTGACTTTAGCCACGACCAAAAAGTCACCGTGGAACAGCTAGCCGAAGTTGAACGAATCGTTAATGAACAAATCGCCAAGGATCTGCAGATTAGCTTTGCCGAATACCCCACTGCAGAGGCCACGGGTCCACTTGGTGCACTCGGCCAGTTTGGCGATCGCTACGGCGACACGGTCAAGGTGTATAGTATGAAAGATCCAAGCTCGCCTGCAGACGAGCGTCCGTTTAGCTTTGAAATCTGCGGTGGCCCGCATGTTGACCACACTCATGAACTGTGCGACGACGGCAAGAAATTCAAAATTGTCAAAGAAGAAGCCTCCAGCGCTGGCATCCGCCGTATTAAAGCAGTGCTTGCCTAGATCGTACTAGGATAGCGTGCAGTTTCGATGATTCTGCTGTATTTTAAGAAATCGTCTTGGGTTGCACTTCGAAAATGTTTCTCCGAGGCTGGGATAAGTGCATCTTGATCACTGGTGAACGGCGACGGCAATCTTTGTAGGACTTGTGATGTACATATAAATCTTGCCTCGTCTTGATGGGTTGTGAGCTCCAATGTCTCTCGATGAACAGATCGCTCACTATCACTGTCATCTTCAATATCGTAGGCAATGGCTATTGTCTCGGTACTCATGAGTGTGTCGTGAGGCACGAATTGATCACGCATCACGTGCGCAGTGCCAGTAATAGAGCCGAGCGATCCATTGACAACTCTCTGTCTGTTGATCTCGGTTTCTTCGTGCATTCTCCAGCTTGTTGCTCCATCGAACATTGCGCTTGCGTGCCATGCGAGGTACGTATCGCGGCTCACTTGTGTTGGTGGATGGGCATCGATGCCGTGTCCTTCGAGTATTCTCTCTGAGAGGTGGAGATGCCATGACGGATCCCATGCTTGACTGGGCGCTTCGTTATAGGTGTCACCAATTCGTACGATTGGTAAAAAGCCAGCTTCATGAAGATTAGTCCTTTGCAGCGAGATGGAGCCATCCATGCCCTGGATTGGTATCTGTAGTTCGTTCAAAACAAAACCTTTTGATCGTTGACTGTAGTGAAGCCCTAGGGTGGAGCCCAGACTAGCTTCAAGGGTAAGATTAAATCTGGTCTCTAGATCGCGCAGCGTACGAGTGTCGGGCTGGATACCTTCTATAACGATATGATGGTCATCGTTGGGCTGCATGACATCAAGTGCCCGCGTCATCAGCCTTTGCATACGATATTGTTCGCTGTTGAGGCCGTAAGGGTGAGACTCAGGTGTAGTCATAATTATATTATAGCACAAATATGTATAAACATCAACATCTTCGACACCATAAGCGTCTCTGGTATAATAGAGTTCATCTATGGTTTTCGAAAAACTCCGATCACGCACCAAACGGGAACCCGACGAAGACTATTTGGTTGGGCTCGATATCGGTACGGAATTTGTTAAAGCATTGATCGCTAGGGTAAATGGCGAAACACTTGAGATTGTTGGTGTTGGTCGTGCGCGCCAAGAAGTGAGCGACATGCACAGTGGTGCAATTGCCGATATAGCTGGTGTGGTGCGCAACTGCGAAGAAGCACTGGCGCAGGCCGAAGACCAAGCGGGACTACAGGCGAAAAAGGCCGTTATTGGTATTGCCGGTGAGCTGGTCAAAGGTGTGACGAACACTATTAAGTATCGCCGCCCGCAGCCAGACAAAGCGCTCGATGTTGCAGAAATGGAACTGATCATTGAAAAAGTGCAGGAGCGTGCACAGGGTAAAGCACAGCGAGAAATCGCGCTCGAAACTGGCAACGAAGATGTAGAAGTAAAGCTGGTCAACAGCGCACTCGTGAGCATCCATATAGACGGCTACAAGGTAAGTAATCCTATAGGTTTCCAAGGCCGCGATGTGGCCGTGCAAATCTACACGGCGTTTGCACCAATGGTGCATATTGGTGCGCTGGAGCATGTGGCCGAAGATTTGGCACTTGAACTTGTGGCAGTAGCGGCAGAGCCATTTGCGGTCAGCCGCAGTGTGCTCGGTACCGATGCCAGCAGCAATTTTACGGCGATTCTGGCCGATGTGGGTGGTGGTACTACAGATATCGCGGTGGTAAATGATGGTGGTGTGGAAGGTACAAAGATGTTTGGCATTGGCGGCCGTAGTTTTACTCGAACTATCATGACAAGTATGGATCTGGCATACGGTGATGCCGAAAAACTCAAAGTAAATCTTGACCACGACAAAATCAAAGCATCGGTGAAGAAACAAGCCGAAGCTGCAATCGACAAAACACTCGAGGTCTGGCTCGCTGGTGTAGAGTTAGCGCTTAGCGAATTTGATTCGGTCGATCATTTGCCGAATCGCATATTGCTATGTGGCGGTGGCTCAAGTCTGGATCAACTCGTCGAAGCACTGAGCACACGCGATTGGTACAAAGAACTGCCATTTACCAAAAAGCCAACCGTACACCATATTCAGCCGTCCGAAGTAGTAGGAATCCGCGACGAAACGGGTTCGGTACAGGATCATACGTTCATTACTGCCATGGGGCTGCTGCGGGTCGGATATGATACAATTGTCGGGAGTAGCGACGGCGATTCAATCAAAGAAAAAGTCAATCGCCTGCTGAGGATTTAAGATAGAAATCATGCAAAAAGACGTCATTTACATCGATGTTGAAGACGACATCACTGCCATCATCGAAAAGGTGAAGCAGTCCAAAGAAAAGGTTGTCGCACTGGTACCGCCAAAGCGCATTGGCGTGCTGCAGTCTGCAGTGAATTTGCGACTGCTTCACCGTGCTGGTAGCAGTGCGGGTAAACACATCGTTATTATCACGGGTAATGCCGCACTTGGCGGACTAGCGGCAACTGCAAAAATTCCTGTGGCAAAAAATCTGCAGTCAAAGCCAGAAATTGCAGCTCTTCCTGAGCAAAATGTTGATGACGATGATGTGATCGACGGCAGTGATTTGCCTGTGGGTGATCATGCTGCAGTCGGAGACGAAAGCTCGGCGGCAATTCCTGCCAGCAAGATTGAAGGGCTCGACATTGACGGTGAATCAGCGCCACTTGCAGACAAAAAGCCTGCAGGGCGTGCGGCGGCTGCCAAAAAGGGTATTAAAGTGCCTGATTTTGGCTCGTTTCGCAAAAAGATCTTCATTTTTGGTGGACTTGGTGTGCTTGCAATTATTTTCCTCGTATGGGCAATTTGGTTTGCACCACGCGCGACAGTTATCATTAGCGCCCAGACATCTGCAAAAAATCTGAGTACCGTGGTATCGGTTGGCCCAGACATTACTACCGACAGCGAGCAAGCTCATTTACAATCAGTTGTACAGCAAGATAAAGCAACGCAAACAATCGAATTCGATGCAACCGGCAGCAAAGATGTGGGCGACAAAGCCACGGGTAGCGTGACGTTTTCAACGTCGTCGATCGGTGATCTTGGTACTACCATACCCGCAAGCACACAGTTAGTAGCGTCGAATGGTTTGTCGTATGTTACAACGCAGAGTGTCACGATGTCGATCGGTAATTATACGGGTGCAACGGTCGGTATTACGGCTGTTGAAAGCGGCGACAAATACAATGGCGCAACTGGCACGGTGTCCGGTGCACCGGGCAATATAGCTGCCAAAATCACTGCTGTTACAAGCGGCGGTACCTCAAAGGTTGTCAAGATTGTGGCACAAGCAGACGTAGACAAGGCAAAGGACCAACTGGCTGCGCAAAATGACGATGCTGCCAAAAAAGCACTCCGCGCAAAGTTTGCCGACGGTACGGTTATTATTGACAGCAGTTTTAGGTCAAGCGGTGGCGATCCTACGGCGTCGCCTGCGGTTGGACAAGAACTTACTAGCGGGAAGGCTAAGCTAACTCAGGAAACGAACTATACGATCATGGGTGTTGCAAAGGCGCAGTTAAACGCATTTCTCAGTAGCACCTTTGAAAAGACATTGACTGGCACGACAGGGCAAAAGATCTACGACAACGGTGCATCATCGGCGCAGTTTGGTGACTTTAAGCAAAACGATGGCGATCAAGCCGGTTCGGTTTCGCTCACAGCGGTTGCACAGGTTGGACCCAAGATCGACGACACTGCAATCAAGCAGCTTGTCAAAGGCAAGCGCGTCGGTGAAATAGAAGGCGATCTAAGAGCAATTGATGGCGTGAGTGATGTCGAGGTGAAGCTGTCGCCATTCTGGGTGCAGGGTGTACCGGGTGATGTCAACAAGATAACAATCGAATTTAAACTACTCAAAAACGAGTAAGGTGGCGCAGTGGGTTCAATACTAGCGCTCGATGTTGGGACAAAGCGAATTGGCGTAGCCGCAGCAGACACAGCTGTGCCAATTGCATTGCCACTTGCAACAATAGATGTCGATGGCAGTGAGGTAGAAAAGCTTACTACCCTTGCTAGGGAGCGGGGTGTGAGCATGGTTGTGGTAGGGTACCCACGTAATCAATCGGGCGAGGCAACCGATCAGACAGGGCTCGTCGAGGCATTTGCCGAGCAACTAAAACCTGTGATGAACATTGTTTTTCAAGATGAATCGCTAACAAGTGTTATGGCCGAAGATCGACTGAAGGCCAGCGGTAAGCCATACGAAAAAGGTGATATCGATGCCATGGCAGCGACAATTATTCTACAGGACTACCTGGAGATACATTATGCCGCCTAAACCAACCAGCAAAGCGGGTCTGGACGGCATGTTGCCTGAGCGCAAGGCACCTGCAGCTGCGCCAAAGCCCGAATACCGGTACGATCATGAGCTCCCAGCGCCCGAGCCAACTGATCTGCTGCAAGACGGCCTTAAAGACGCCAGGCAAGACGATAGGGGGCCTGCAAAAAAGCGCCTGTCGCCCGGTAAGAAAATCGGGGCAATCGTTGCTGGCGTGCTCGTGGTGCTCGTTGCATTTGCTGCTGGCGCCTACATATGGTATCAGCAACAACTGAGTCCCGTGACAACAGACACCACAAAACACGTGCGTGTCACGATTGCATCAGGTACCGCACCATCTGCCATTGCTAAGCAGCTCAGGCAGGCGGGGGTGATTCGCAGCGAGACGGCCTTTGCGATTTATACAAAGCTAACCGGCACGCAAAATACGCTCAAAGCCGGGGCCTATAGTCTGCAGCCGAGCCTGTCGACACCCGCTATTGTCGATCATCTGGTAAATGGCAAGCAAGATACCTTTCGCCTGACGTTTTTGCCGGGCGATACCTTGGCAAATAATCGGCAAAAACTCATAGAGGTGGGCTACAGCGAAGCCGAAGTCGACGCAGCGTTAGCAAAGACATACGATCGACCGCTTTTTGCGGGTAAACCAGCAAGTGCCGACCTAGAGGGCTATATATTCGGTGATACCTATGAATTCGATGCATCAGCAACGGTCGAAAATATCTTGAATCGTACCTTCGACGAATATGAGGCGGCAATCGACGAAAACGATCTTGTGAACGGCTTTAAGAAGCAAGGGCTCACGCTATTTCAAGGAATCACATTGGCCTCGATTGTGCAGCGTGAAGTAACAAACGCCACACCGTCGGTGGCAAGCAATGACCAAAAACAGGTTGCAAGAGTGTTCCTGAATCGTGTGGCAGCTGGTATGACGCTTGGTTCAGATGTCACCTACCAGTACGCTGCCAAAAAGTTGGGTGTTGACCCTACTCCTACGCTCGACTCGCCCTACAACACACGCATACATACAGGGCTACCCCCCGGCCCAATCGCGGTACCAGGGGTGGGTGCACTTGTAGCCGTGGCAAACCCAGGGAGCAACGATTATCTGTTTTTCCTCAGTGGTGACGACGATGTCACGTATTTTGCGAAGACCGATGCCGAGCACCAGCAAAATATCGTGAATCATTGCCAGAAAAAGTGTGCGATCAACTAGGTTGATCCTATATGAAAACTATCTGATAAACTTGACAAAAACACCTTACTAAAAAATATATTGACATAGTTAGCAATAGCGCGTACACTGAAAGGTAGCACATTTGAGATTCATCTACTACATGTTGCCGGACGACAGAGATTGCCAGCCCGAGACTTCATGCGCGAGTGGGAGCTATGGATCACAAATGAGCCTACCGACAAATGTCGTACGGGTACAAAACACACAGTAGCAGCAAATACATTGCTCTTACCGTGCGAGAACGTTTTCACAGCTTAATACCAATTAATTTGAAATAGGTCGAAGTGTGCCCCGTTCCCTCTGTCTATATGCGAGATAGCGAGAAGTAAGACAAAGTAAGGTAGACGCCCTTGTAGTAATACGAGCGGCAGGAGAACGATAATTCGTAATCAACCAGTTTCGGACGACGCTCATGCGTCGAATGCTGAGCTGAGGCAACAAGTCCTTGGCAAAGCCAAACGCCGAAAAACAAACAAAATGCCAAAAATGACTGTCCTTGCAGCCTACTTTGGGGTTTTTGTCCTGATTGTTTCAGTCATTGCGGTTGGCTATCAAGCACCGCAACAAACTGGGATCACTCCTGTCGCAAGCGCTGTAGAATCACCTACGGCCACTCCTACTATTGGTGACAAGCCATCGGTTGATGAGCTTGTTGCAACCGATGTAGCAGCTAACTTGGCGGAACAAACCAATATGCCCGTTGCTACCAACGTCGCAAACCTTTCGGTGTCACTTGCTGCTCGGTCGGAATTGGCACAAACCAACGATACTGCCATCGTGAAGCCGCAAATCGTTCAGCCAACGGCCTCAAGCCGTGAGATCTCCAGCTATGTAGCCAAGGCTGGCGACACGGCAACCTCGATTGGTGCACAGTATGGCATCAGCGCCCAGACAGTGCGATGGGCAAATAATCTGACTGGCGATGCAGTTGCTGTTGGCAGTACGCTCACAATTCCACCTGTTGACGGTATTGTCTACACTGTTAAAGCTGGTGATACAGCTGAAAGCCTTGCAAGTACATATGGTGCAAGCAAAGAACGAATCATTTCGTTTAACGACCTTGAAATTAGCGGCATACAAGCTGGTGCGCGTATTGTGATTCCAAGCGGTTCACTGCCTGAAAACATGCGTCCAGGTTATGTTGCACCCCGTGCTGCTACAACCACCTACGGCTACGGTTCTGACAGCAGTAACTTATCGACAACCGGTATTAACTTCCGCTCAACTTCAAGCAACGGCTATGCCTACGGCTACTGTACATGGTATGCCTACGAGCGTCGTATGCAGCTTGGCAAGCCAATTGGCGGTAACTGGGGTAATGCTTCGTCGTGGGCATATTACGCACAGGCATCTGGCTTCCGCGTAGACAGCGTGCCAGAAGTGGGCGCAATCTTGCAGAACGGTGGCGGTGCAGGGCACGTTGCAATTGTTGAACAGATTTTGCCCGATGGCACGATTGTACTCAGTGAAATGAACTATGCTGGTGGTTGGGGTAGGGTGACAACTGGTCGCAAGATTACCCAAGGGCAGTATCAGAACTCGTATTACCGATTCATTCACTAGAAGCCTAGGTTGTTGGCTATGGTCCGCACCGCTACTGTCGCGCATTACTGCGTTATCATCTGCGGTGCTCACTCGCCGTATGTCTATACGTCTTGTTCGCTCCTCGCTGCTGCCTTGTACTGCATCGACAGTAACGATGCTACTACGCGGTACCCGAGGTGGGTCAGCTGTATTTTATGAGATTTTATGGTATAATTAACGGATATGTTCGTCGATACGGCAAAAGTAACAATTCAAGCAGGCAAAGGCGGCGATGGAGCCGTCAGTTTTCGGCAGGAAATTTACGTCGACAAAGGTGGGCCGGACGGCGGTGACGGTGGTAACGGCGGCAATGTGGTGTTTGAGGCCAGCGAAAACGTCAATACACTCCTTGATTTTCGGTATCAGCCAGAGTTAAAGGCCAAACCAGGTGGCAACGGTAGCAAAGCCAAGCGCCACGGTAAGACAGGCGATGACTTGGTGGTAAAGGTGCCTATGGGGACGCTGGTGACGCGTGGTGGCAAGGTAGTTGCCGATCTGACAGCTAACGGCCAGCGGCAAATCATAGCGCATGGTGGCGATGGTGGTTACGGCAACGCTCACTTTAAATCATCGGTGCGCCAAACACCCCGTATGGCCGAGCGTGGCGAGCAAGGTGAGGCGTTTGAAGCCGAGTTGGAGCTTAAATTACTGGCAGATGTAGGGCTCGTAGGACTGCCAAACGCCGGTAAATCGACATTCCTGAGCGTGGTCACAAACGCCAAGCCAGAAATCGCCAACTACGCCTTTACGACGCTCACCCCAAATCTTGGTGTTGCCGACATCGACGACGGCAGCTTACTGATTGCCGATATACCAGGGCTCATAGAAGGCGCGGCCGAGGGCAAGGGGCTAGGTGATCAGTTTTTGCGCCATGTGGAGCGCACGGCAGTACTATTACACCTTATCGATGCCTATAGTAGCGACGTAGCAGCCGACTATCAAACGATTCGGAGCGAGCTGGGGCTGTATTCGGCCGAGCTTTTGACCCGCCCTGAAGTGGTGGCGCTGACCAAAATTGATGGGCTCGACGACGATATTATCGCTATGCAGGAGCAAGCGCTACAGCAGGTAGTGGTGAAGGGTACGAAGATCATGACCATGTCATCAACGGCGCATGTAGGACTAAAGGAAGTACTGCGCGCACTCAGGCGTGAAGTCGAGGCTGCAAGAGCCAAAGAGCGTGAAGCTACAGAGGTAGTAGAAGACGGTGGTTTGCCCGTCATTACCCTGAGTGGTGAAGCAGTCGAAAAAGCCTGGAAGGTCAAAAAAGATGGTGATGTGTACGTGGTAAAGGGCAATAAGATCGAAAAATTTGTTCGCCGTACCAATTTTGATCAATATGAAGGCGTGAACCGCCTGCGTGACATTATGAAAAAGATGGGAATTACCCACGAGCTGAAGCGTCAGGGAGCCATGGGCGACAGTACAATACGCATAGGTTTGGACGAATTCACCCTTGTAGAGCAACGTGATTCAGAAATATAACGAAAACTGTTGACATCTATAAAAAAGTATTATACAATAGCGCCAACAATTAGGTTAGTGGGTGTCCCTGGTTGAACATTAACAACTTCGACAAGCAAATAAGCAATAGGCAGATGTTTTGCTACCGATGAGGATACGACCAGTGCGCTAATATGTGTGGTCATATCTTGATCGGTAGCAAAGCGCCAACGAAAAGGTTCCCAAAAGACTTTGTCGTTTTGCACTGAAGTAAAGTGGCCGCAACCGTGGCCATTCAACGCAGTACCAATCCCGAAAGGGAGAAAGGAGAGCGGTCATGTCGACCACTCTCAAGAAGTACACCTTGAAGCCGCTCACGCCGTTCATCATGCTACTCGGGCTCCTGGGCTTCCTGGGCCTCGGCTCGCTGGCACTCCCGGACACCGGGCTGAATGTCGGCACGGTCGCCGTCGCTCACGCCGACGACTGCAAGGTCCTCGACAAGCCGGGCAACAAGCAGGGCTGCTGGCGGGGATCGCTCGCCGACGAGGATTCGTCGCCGGGCAAGGTCTACGCGACCGGCAGCACCACCACGGAGGCCCGTCTCGACGCCACGCAGGGCGAGAAGCGAGTCGCCGACGAGGTCGGAATCACCCCCAGCAAGGGTGCCATCGTGCGTCACAGCCCGCAGGCAGCCGTCACGACCTGCGCCGGCGATCTGATCAACGGTGGTTACGCTGGCGGTCTCGCGTCGGGTGCGATGGATCTCGGTCCGTCGTTCGACTTCACGTACGCGGGGCCGAACGTCAAGTGCTGACGTAGGGCCGTCGCGGTCGCTTGTCGAAGTTGATTTGTGGGGGCGGGTTCGCCCGCCCCCACAGTCAACATCTTACAGAGTTACTATACACAGGCACTGCAAGGTGTTTTATTTTTTATATAAAATAGTTGACAAAATAGCGACTGTGTGTTAAAATGGGTATATTGCCTTGGTTGAGGTGCAAACTTCCCCTGGTATACATTCACAATCAGATACGTATGTAAAAGTCATCGACGTCGCTTCGTGCATATCTACAAGGTATGTAGCAAGCGACGCCGATACTGGCTACGCTGCACTCCCCGCGCGGGTGTATCTCAAGCGATGATCGGGCCGAAGCTCCGATCGGAAAGGACTTCGTGATCAAGCGAAGACCCAAGCCCGACCAGGGCTGAAGCGAACACCCTCCGTCGGAAAGAGAATAGGACGAAAGGAGGTGATCCCGATTATCGATATTCGGGGTTTCACCTGACTTTAGCTATACCGCGCCTTTGTGCGTGGCGGGGTTGTGTGGCTCCCCCGGCACCCAATAGCACATGCTCAGGTTCTATAGCGGCCCCTACGGGGTTGCCCATGGCTGAGTGATCTGTCCGAAAAGCCAGAGGGAAGGGACGAATGCTCGACATTCGTGGTTTTACCTAGTTGTTTTTCCATCCTACCACAGTGGAGCGCGGCCTCGGCCGGCGCGGTTCTGCGCATCGCCGCGCTCCACTACAAGATTTTTACGAAGCGTCCTACGGTGTGGCCTTGGAGCTACGCCGGGACGCGGCCCGCAGCTGGCGCCCTAATTCTCGATGCTTCCTAGCGTCGATTGAGTTATGGTGCTGCCTCTGCGGGCCACGAAGACGTATCTGACGCACCTTACAGCTCTGTCCCTACGGATGGAGCTGTTTTCTTTTCTGCTATAGTGGATGTAATGCCCCAGACTTTCTTTTTTTACGACCTCGAAACCAGTGGCCTGAGTGGTCGAGACGACCGCGTCATGCAGTTTGCTGGTCAGCGGACAGACATGGACTTGAATCCTATTGGCGAGCCGTACAACGTACTTGTTGCATTAAACGACGACACATTGCCGAGCCCCGATGCATTAATGGTTACCGGTATATCACCGCAGCAAACCGTGGCCGATGGCTATACCGAAGCGCAATTTGCACAGCTGCTGCTCGAAGAAGTCTTCACGCCCGACACCATAGTCGTAGGCTTCAATAATATCCGTTTCGACGATGAATTCGTACGCCATTTGCTATGGCGAAGTTTTCGCGATCCCTATGAATGGGCATGGCGTGATGGCCGCTCACGGTGGGATCTGCTAGACGTGGTGCGTATGACGCGCGCGCTGAGGCCCGAAGGCATAGAATGGCCAGTCGATGCCGAAGGCAAAGCAACCAATCGGCTGGAGCTGTTGACCAAAGCTAATAGCATTGATCATTTTGCAGCGCACGATGCGCTGAGTGATGTCGAGGCGTTGATTGCTGTGACAAAACTTATCAAAACCAAGCAGCCACAACTCTACGATTATTTACTGAAACTGCGTGACAAAAAGGAAGTGCAAAAACTAGTGAATCTGGACGACAAAAAACCTTTCGTGTACACCAGTGGTCGCTACGATGCTGCCTACGACAAAACCACCGTCGCTTTTCCGCTTACTGCTGGCAAAAACGGCAATGTGGTAGTGTATGATCTGCGTCATGATCCCTCTCAGTTTGTCGATATGGAAGTCAAAGAGCTCGCTAAAAAGTTTTATGCAACGTGGGAAGAGCGCAAGGTGGAAGGCTTTGTGTCGCTGCCTGTGAAAGAGTTGCAATACAACCGCGCGCCCGCCGTCGCTCCAGTGGCGGTGCTTGAAAAAGATGACGGCTGGGCAAGGATACGGCTCGATATAGCAACGATTGAAAAACACAAAAAAATACTCTTGGCTGCACCACATTTTGCCGAAAACATTCGTGAACTATACGAAGGCAAACCAGAATTCAAAAAATCACCCGATGCCGAAGCGCAGCTCTACGATGGTTTTTTGAACGATGCCGATAAGCTACGTGTGCAGACCGTGGCTGCTGCGGGCGAAAAAGACCTTGCAGATTTTCATCCGAATTTTGGTGACGAACGGCTCGACCCACTGCTGCTACACTACAAAGCACGCAATTTTCCGCGAGCCCTCAGTAGCAGTGAAACGGATCAGTGGGAGCAGTGGCGAGTGGCGCATCTACAAAAGCAATTGCCAGGATTTGTGAAATCAATGGAGCGACTCAGTAAGCAAAAGCTGACGGATAATCAGGAGTATGTACTGCAGGAACTGCAGCTTTGGTTAGAAAGCATTGCACCAAGTGACACAAGTGAGGCGACAGAAAATCGACAGATGTAGGCCTGTTTGCCCCCTTGTTTTTAAGGTGCCTATGCTTTATGATGAGGGCAAAAGAGCGTAAGAGGATGGGAGCTGCAGCATGAAGCGTTTACTTGGGAATTTGCAAAAACCGCGAAGTGTCGTAAAGAAGGCTGGTATATTGCTTGCTGTGGCGGCGATGTTAGTTCCAACTGCCGATACAGCGCTCGCAATCGACAGTACTACAGCTAATTCTCTTACGACAGGTGCTACTCACGCATGCGCGACCACTGGAGGGACAGCAAAATGTTGGGGCTACAACGGCAATGGCGAGCTCGGCAATGGCGATAGTGGTTGGAAGAACGAAACCAAACCCGTAGCTGTTGTATCCAAGGCGGCCTGGGTGGAGACCGTTCCTGCCTCCACGTCTTG
>Ga0116193_1000275_pt1 | contig 50876 bp, 44 predicted proteins | sample AD_UKC115_MetaG_FD_89892 | JGI IMG/M metagenome (GOLD analysis project Ga0116193, IMG submission 89892) | Active sludge microbial communities of municipal wastewater-treating anaerobic digesters from Hong Kong - AD_UKC115_MetaG | ecosystem: Engineered > Bioreactor > Anaerobic > Digestate... | reverse complement strand
GAAGGTTCCGACGAACGCCATGACACCGACGTTCTGGCCACGGGCCCGGCGCCGGTGGGTGCCGTCGGCCTGGGTGCCCGCCATGATGAGCGCACCGAGGTCACACAGGTTCTGATGCCCGGTCGAACAGAACCGGCAGCGGCCGCAGGCCGGCAGGAACGACGCCACCACGTGATCGCCGGGTTTGAGACCCTGCACTCCGGGGCCGACCTCCTGGACGATGCCGGCTCCCTCGTGGCCGCCGATCATCGGCAGCGGGGCGGGCAGGTCGCCGGTGCGGATGTGTTCATCGGAGTGGCACAGTCCGGTCGCCTCCCACGAAACCAGCACCTCGCCGTCCTGCGGGGGGTCGAGGTCGATCTCCTCGACCTCCCAGTTGCCACCGAACTCCCAGAGGATTGCGGCATTCGTCTTCATCGGTGATCTCCTCATCGCTTGGCTCCCCACCGGAGTCTAGGAAGTGCTCCAGCACGAATCCGGGTTTCTCCGAGATCGGTACGCTGCCGGCGCTCGCGCTAGATTCACACGGTGCATGCTGCCGGCCGCCGCCGAGTTGGTGGGATCGTGGCGGCCCTCGCGATGACGACGGCGTTGACGCAGTGTGCGGACCCGCCGCAACCGTCACCGGCCACGCCGTCCAGCGCCGCGATGGTGACCGTTGCGCCGCCGTCCGTGCACCCGGTCACTGCGGGCGAACTCGGCGCCAGCTGGCATCCCGGGTGCCCGGTCGGCCCGGCACAGTTGCGCCGAGTCGAGCTGACGTATGAAGGCTTCGACGGTGCGCCACATCGCGGCGAACTGGTGGTGCACCAGGATCGGGTCAGCGAGATCGAGCAGGTGTTCGCCGAGCTATTCCGGCTGCACTTCCCGATCGCGAAAATGCAACTGCCGCAGGGCTACCCGGATGCGCAGGACGAGCTCTCGATGGAGGACAACAACACCTCGGCGTTCAACTGCCGCGGGATCCCCGGATCATCGAGCTGGTCGCAGCACGCGTACGGACGGGCGGTCGACGTCAACCCGCTGCTGAACCCGTCGGTGCACCAGGACGGGTGGCTCGAGCCCAGCACCGCGGAGCGCTATCGGGATCGCGCTCGCACCGATCCGGGGCTGCTGCATGACGGCGACGCGGCCGTGCGGGTGTTCACCGACCGCGGTTGGACCTGGGGCGGGCACTGGCGGAATCCGAAGGATTACCAGCACTTCGAGCTGCCGGCGCCGGGGTGAGTGTGCACAGGAGTCCGCGCACGGGCGGCGTGTTGCGGACCAACACGCACGCTCGCCGAGCTAGGTGATGTGCGCGGTGGCCGCGCGCAGGTGTGCGACGGCCTCGGCGACGATCGCGGGCACCAGCTCCGCGCACGACGGCAGATCGTCCAGGATGCCGGCCACCTGTCCCGACGCCAGCACACCGGCATCGGTGTTGCCCTCCACCAGTCCGGCCTTGAGCAGCATCGGGGTGTTGGCCGCCATCACGACCTGCGACCAGGTGAGATCCTTCCCGTGCCGCATGGCCATGCCGTCGCGGATCATCGACCGCCATGTCATGCCGGTCATCTTCTTGAACTTCTGCGCGTTGCCGATTGCCGCGGTGAAACCGCGTACCCGCGAACCGCTTTCGAGCTTCTCGACCAGTCCGGTCCGCAGGACGCGGTGGGGCATGCCGTCGACGCGCGTGGACACGACGGTGCCGTCCAGGGCCGCGCCGAGATAGCGCTGCTTGACCTCGTCGGGGACCGTGGAGTCCGAGGTGAGCAGGAACCGGGTCCCCATGGCGACGCCCGCGGCGCCGTACGACAGGGCGGCGGCCAGTCCGCGGCCGTCGAAGAAGCCGCCGGCCGCGATCACCGGCATCCCGGTATCGGCGACGGCGTCGAGCACCGACGGCAGCAGCAGTGTGGTCGCGACGGGACCGGTGTGACCGCCACCCTCGCCGCCCTGCACGATCACGGCGTCGGCTCCCCAGCCGGCCACCTTCTTGGCGTGTTTGGCGGCGCCGACGGACGGAATGACAACCACGCCAGCGTCTTTCAGGCGCGCAATCAGATCGGGCTTGGGAGCCAGGGCGAAGGAGGCAACCTTGACGCCTTCGCGGATCAGGAGGTCGACACGGTCGTTCGCGTCACCGGCGTCGGCGCGGATGTTGATGCCGAACGGCTTGTCCGTGGCGGCCTTCACCTTGCCCACCGCGGTGCGAAGCTCGTCCAGCGTCATGGTCGCCGACGCCAGGATTCCCAGGCCGCCGGCGTTGGAGGTGGCGGCCACCAGGCGGGCGCCGGCCACCCAGCCCATGCCGGTCTGCACGACGGGATGCTCGATGCCGACCAGTTCGGTCAGCGGCGTGCTCAGTGATCCCCCGGGTCGCGGCGCTCCTGCCCCCTGCGACGCTGAACTCATATCTTGACCTCTTTGTCCCGCAACGACTTCGGGTCGATCGACCGGAGCAGTTCGAGCTCGGCGCTGCTGGGCAGCCGGGTGGTCTCGGCGGTGTCCAGGCCAGCCACCTCGAAGGAGGTGTTCTCGGCGACCTGATCGGCCTCGACCCCGGGGTGCAGCGACAGCGCGCGCATCGTGTGGTCCGGGCCGTTGAAGTCGAACACCCCCAGGTTGGACACCACCCGGTAGACGTCGACGAAGCGGTACGCGGGGTTGTCGGGATCCACCTTGTCCCAACCGATTCCGGAGACGATGTCCACCGAGTCGCAGAACACCCGCGTGGCGTGGTTGCCGACGAAGTAGCTGGTGGCGTGGTTGATGGTGTTGCCCGGCGCTCCGCGCACCCCGAACATCTGTCGGGTCGGATGCTGCGGCGGCCCGAACGCCGACAGGTTCTGGTTGCCGAACCGGTCGATCTGGTTGGCGCCCATCACCACATGGCGACGGCCCCAGGCCAGTGTCTCGAACACCCGGCCGAAGGGCATCCAGCCCTCGATGGCCGCGGGCGCGCCGATGGCCGGGGTGTCGGCGATCAGCCGGGCCTCCCCGTCGGTCAGCACGATGTCGGGGGAGAACGAGAGCCTGGCCAGCCGGGCCCCGATGGACACGATGGTGGTCATGGGGGAGACCATGATCTCGCCGGCGTCGCGGAACAGTTCGGCACAGGCGACGGCGCAGACGTCACCGCGGCTCACGGAAATCACTTGGACGCCTCCTGATCAGCCTTGAACTTCCGGACGGCCGCCTGGTAGTCGGCCTCGCTGCCGGACAGGTACGTGGACACGAACTCGGCCCAGGTGTCGTCGGAGCCGGCCGCCTCGGCGTAGTGCCGCTGGAACTTCTCGTCGCGCCGGTAGTCGGGTTCGTTGGTGGTGAAATGCGCCCCGTTGGGCGCCTCGACCACGGTGTCGACCATCATCCGGTTGACCAGAAGTTGCTGCGGGACAACTGATTTGACCAATTCGTCGGTGGGCACCACCTTTTCCACCGAGAGCAGCCGCCGCCGCGCCGACATCAGGAACAGATCGTCGAAGTACGGGTCGATGCCGGTGTATGCGGCGTTGCCGGACTCGTCCCCGAGGTTCAGGTGGCACAGGGCGACGTCGAGGTTCAGCGCGGGCATCGCGATCAGTTCCTCGTACCCGTCGCCGGTGGGGTAGGGGGAGCGCACCGTCTTCAGTTCGTCGCCCCAGAACGCCCGCACGTCGCTGCCCAGGCCGGCCCGGATCGGCAGGAACGGCAGTCGCTGGGCCGCGGCCTGCAGGCCGCAGCGCAGCATGCCCTCGTCCATCTCGCGGGCCTCGATGGCGCCGGTGGTGCGGGCCTTGGCGAACCACGGGTCGTAGAACGGCGGCGAGTCCAGCGAGACGAAGCCGTAGTAGACCTTCTTGACCTTGCCGGCCGAGCACAGCAGGCCCAGATCCGGTCCGCCGTAGGTGACGACGGTCAGGTCGGTGACGTCGGTGCGCAACAGCGCCCGGATGAACGCCATCGGCTTGCGCCGCGAGCCCCAACCGCCGATGCCGATGGTCATCCCGCTCTCGACGGCGGCGACGGCCTGGTCCAGAGTTGTTCTCTTGTCGGTCATTTGGCGTCGGAGCCCTTCGAAGTGCCGGCAAAGGCATCGCGATGCTCGTCGGAGACACCCGCGAGATTGAGCTCGAAGGTGAAACCCTGCTCCATCCGGTACCGCGCGGTGACCGGCTGGATGTCGATGAAGTTCAGCGCCTCCTTGGCGGCCCGGATCACCCGGGTGTCCTTGGATGCGATGTCGCGGGCCACCCGCAGTGCAGCCTCGTCCAGATCGGCGCGGGGCACCACCTCGTGCACCGAGCCGAAGTGGTGCAGCGTCTCGGCATCGACGGTGGCCGCGGTGAAGAACAGCCGCCGCATCATGTGCTGGGGCACCAGCCGGGACAGGTGGGTGGCCGCACCCAGTGCGCCGCGTTCGACCTCGGGCAGGCCGAACTTCGCGTCGTCGGAGGCGACGATGACGTCGGCGTTGCCGACCAGGCCGATGCCGCCGCCCACGCAGAATCCGTTGACCGCCGCGACCACCGGCACCGCACACTCGTAGACCGCGCGGAAGGCTTCGTAGCAGCCCCGGTTGGCGTCGATCAGGGCGGTGAAGCCCTCGGTGTTCTGCATCTCCTTGATGTCGACGCCGGCGTTGAAGCCGCGGCCCTCGGCCCGCAGGATCACCACGTGCGTCGAGAGATCGCGGCCGGCGGCGGTGATGGCGTCGGCCAGTTCGAACCAGCCCCGGGACGGGATGGCGTTGACGGGCGGATAGTCGACGGTGACCGAGACGATGCCCGGTTCGACGGTCTTGGTGGTGATCGGCATGGATTCCTCGTCGCTACTGGGGTGGCTACCTAAGCAAGCACTTGCTTGGTACGCTAGCACAGTGACCGCAGCCGCTGACAGTGCTGAGATGAACGACGAACCGGCGATCAACCTGCAACTGGCCGGCCGCGTGGTCCTGGTCACCGGCGGGGTACGTGGGGTCGGAGCCGGCATCAGTGCCGTGTTCGCCGCCCAGGGCGCAACCGTCGTGACCTGCGCCCGGCGCCCCGTCGACGGACTGCCCTACGAATTCCATCCCTGCGATGTGCGCGACGACGCCTCCGTGGAGGCACTCATCGGCGCCGTCGTGGACGAGCACGGCCGGCTGGACGTCGTGGTCAACAACGCCGGCGGATCGCCCTACGTGGCGGCGGCCGCGGCATCGGCGAAATTCAGCGCCAAGATCATCGAGTTGAATCTGCTGGGGCCGCTGTCGGTTTCGCAGCACGCCAATGCCGTCATGCAGACCCAGGACACCGGTGGGACGATCGTGAACATCTCGAGCGTCAGCGGCCGCCGGCCGACCCCGGGCACCGCGGCCTACGGTGCCGCCAAGGCCGGGATCGACAACCTCACCGCGACGCTAGCGGTCGAGTGGGCGCCGAAGGTCCGGGTGAACTCCGTGGTGGTGGGCATGGTCGAGACCGAGCAGTCCGAGCTGTTCTACGGTGACGCCGAATCGGTGGCGGCGGTGGCCGCCACGGTCCCCCTCGGCCGGCTCGCCAAGCCGGCCGACATCGGTTGGGCCGCAGCGTTTCTGGCCTCCGGTGCGGCGTCCTACATCAGCGGCGCCACCCTCGAGGTCCATGGCGGCGGCGAGCCACCCACCTACCTGGAAGCCTCCAGTGCCAACAAATGAGGAGAGAAATGGGATTGCTTGACGGCCGCGTGGTCATCGTCACCGGAGCCGGCGGCGGTATCGGCCGCGCCCACGCCCTGGCCTTCGCCGCCGAGGGCGCCCGGGTGGTGGTCAACGACATCGGTGTCGGCCTGGACGGCTCTGGAGCCGGGTCGGCGACAGAAAAGGTGAGTGCTGCCCAGGGTGTGGTCGACGAAATCACCGCTGCCGGAGGCGAAGCCGTGGCCAACGGGTCCAACGTCGCCGACTGGGCGCAGGCCGAGGCCCTGATCCAGACCGCCGTCGACTCCTTCGGCGGCCTGGACGTGCTGGTCAACAACGCCGGCATCGTGCGTGACCGGATGTTCGTCAACGCCACGGAGGATGAGTTCGACGCCGTCACCGCCGTGCATCTCAAGGGGCACTTCGCCACCATGCGGCATGCCGGCGCCTACTGGCGCGCCAAGTCCAAGGCCGGTGAGGCGGTGGACGCCCGCATCATCAACACCAGCTCCGGCGCCGGACTGCAGGGCAGCGTCGGTCAGGCCACCTACAGCGCCGCCAAGGCCGGCATCGCGGCCCTGACGTTGGTGGCCGCCGCGGAGATGAGCCGCATCGGCGTCACCGTGAATGCGATCGCGCCGTCAGCGCGCACCCGGATGACCGAGACCGTGTTCGCCGACATGATGGCCACCCAGGGGCAGGACTTCGACGCCATGGCGCCCGAGAACGTCTCACCCCTGGTGGTGTGGCTGGGCTCGGTTTGGTCCCGCGACGTCACCGGCCAGGTCTTCGAGGTCGAAGGCGGCAAGATCCGCGTCGCCGAGGGCTGGGCCCACGGCCCGCAGATCGACAAGGGCGCGCGCTGGGATCCGGCCGAGCTCGGACCGGTGGTCAGCGACCTGCTGAGCCAGGCGCGCCCCGCGGTGCCGGTCTACGGAGCCTGAGTTCGCTCAGGCGGCCGCATCCTGGGTGTGGTCGGTAGCGACGGAAGTCGCTGCGGTGGAATGGGTTTCATTCGCCGTGGTGTCCTCGGCCGGCGTGCTGGCCGACGAGGCGTCGGATTCGGACTGATCGTCCTTGGTCGCGACGTCGGCGTCCGCGGCAGCGTCGGCGTCGGCGTCGGCGGCTTCGGTATCGGTCTCGGCGGCTTCGGTGTCGGTTGCCGGGGTGCCGGTCTCCTCGGCCGGGTCCTCCGCCTCCGTCAGGTCCTGGTCCGCAACCTCCGCCGTGGTGGCCTCGGTGGTGGCCGGGGCGGCGGATTCGGTCTGCTCCACGGCCGTCGGCGTCGGCTCGGCGGTGGCGGTGGCAGTCGCCGGTTCGGCCCCGGCCACCGTGGTGCCGGACGTCACGGCGAGCGGAGTGGCGACAGCTGGCGTGACGTCGGCCGAGGCCGGATCGGGCACGGCCGCGAGTCGCGCGGCCGGCTCGGGGGCCGCCTCGACGGCGGCGGTCGACACCCCGGACGTCGTGGTGGGCTTGAAGATCTCGTCGATGAGGTTCTTGGCCACCGAGACGACGAAGTCGATCGGCGACAGGCCGAGTTTGATCGCCGCCTTGATCAGCGCATCCGCCGCTTCGAACAGGTTGCCGCTGTCGAATGCGTGGTTGACGGTGTAGATGGCCTCCTGCGGGGCGACGATGAGGTCCCGCACATCGACGAACAGCTTCATCAGCAGCGACGGTTCGGCGGCGACCTCGATGCCGTCCCAGCTCACCAGCTTCCAGCCGTCCTCCGGGTTGCCGTTGATGACGACCACCGACGTGTTGTTCAACTGGTGGCTGAACAGCAGGAAGAGGTCGGGGTTGTCGACGTTCATCAGGGTCCAGAACATGATCGTGGCGCCGTGCGAGAACACCACGGGATTCTGGTTGCCGCTGTCGTAGATGTCCTGGATGGCATCCGCGACGCGATGCTGGAAGACGTTTCCGTCGGAGTCCGTCGAGCCGGGCATGGTGGCGAATCTCAGTCCGAGCGTCCACAGCAGCGGAGTGGCCGCGTACCCGAGGCGACCCCACCCGTCGTCCTCCGAGGATCCCTCGTAGACGCCCGCGTCGATCTCGTGCAGACCTGGCAACACCGTGATCGACTTGCCCAGCAGGTCGGCCAGCGGTTGGGCGGTCTCCTGTGTGCGGATCATGTCCGACGCATAGATGCCGTCGTAGCCGTTGCCGGCGAGCGCGTCCCGGATCGCCTGGGCCTGCGCGAGGCCGACCGGATCGGACAAATGAGGACCCGGAACCTTGGTATCGATCACGCCGTCGGCGTTCGCCTGCGATTCGGCGTGCCGGACGAATGTCACCGTGATACTGGTGGCGGCCAGTGCCGACGCCGCAAACACCAACGCCGCCGTCAGGACGGCCAGGAACGTTGTTGCAATAGCTAACGCTGAACGATGCATACCCCGCATCTAGGAAACCGTAAGCAAATTCTCGGGAAGCGGTGCGCTTTCGGTGAATTTACTTGGCCCAGCTACCGAAATCGCCGCTGTCAGGCCGGATCACAGATGACGATCGGGATCTTGCGGTTGGTGTAGGACCGGTAGTTGACGAAGTCGGGGTACATGGCGTCGAGCTTGGGCCAGTACAGGTCGCGTTCGGCGTCGGTGGCATCGCGCGCGGTCAACTCGACGGTGCCCTTCTTGCTCTGGAACTTGACCCGCGGGTCGGCCACGAGATTGAGGTACCACATCGGGTTGGTGGCCCGGCCGCCCTGGGAGGCCACCAGCACGATGCGGCTGCCCTCCTGCAGGAAGAGCAGCGGGCTGTCCCGCGGCTGGCCGGACTTGCGGCCGGTGGTGGTCAGGATGCCGACCTCGGCCCCGCGCAGGAACTTGTTGCCGAGCTTGCCGCCGGACGCCTTGAACAACCACGTCTGTGCCTTCGACATCCACTTGATCGCGGTGCCGGTCGATTTCGCGTTGAGCCGTTCAACCTGCTTGGGGCTCAGCGGACGGGGAGTGTCGGCCATGGCGGGAACCTATCTAGCGTGTGATGCGGGGCCGGATGGTGGCCCGGATGTGGTGGATCAGGCCGTCGGTGGCCGGGATGGTGAACGTTTCATCGACGTGCGCGCCGATCCCCACGCCGGCCACGGCGGGTTTGGTCGCGAGATCGAACAGCACTCGGACCTCGTCACCGGTGACCGCGGCCTGCCGAACCTCGACCGACTTGATCAACCGGAACTGCGGCCCGCGATTCAGGCTGCGGCGCAAGTGATCTCCGGAGAACCCGGTCTTCAGACCGTTCTCGACGCGGGTGCACCCCGGGGCGAACGCGACGTCGTCGCCGTGATGGGACACCAGAGCGTCGATGTAGGCACGCGCAACGGCGATCCGTTCGGCGTCGGTCAGCTGGGCGGTCGGGGCCATCAGATGCGTTCGATGATGGTGCCGGTGGAAAGAGCACCGCCGGCGCACATGGTGATCAGCGCGGTGGACTTGTCGCTGCGTTCCAGTTCGTGCAGGGCGGTGGTGATCAGCCGGGCGCCGGTCGAGCCGACCGGGTGACCGAGCGCGATCGCGCCGCCGTTGACGTTCACCTTGTCCATGTCCGCGTTGTGCACACTGGCCCACGACAGCACCACCGAGGCGAACGCCTCGTTGATCTCGGTCAGGTCGATGTCGCCCATCTTCATCCCGGCCTTCTCCAGAACCCGCGCGGTGGACTGGACCGGGCCGTCGAGGTGGTAGTAGGTCTCGGAGCCGACGTTGGCCTGCGCCACGATCCGGGCGCGCGGCTTCAGGCCGAGCGACTTGGCCACATCGCTGTCCATCCACAGCACCGCCGCCGCGCCGTCCGAGATCTGCGACGAGGTACCCGCGGTGTGCAGCGCGCCCTCCATCACGGGCTTCAGGCCGGCGAGGCCCTCGAGCGTGGTCTCGCGCAGGCCCTGGTCCCGGCTCACCATGTGCCGCTCGGCGGTGGGCTGCTTGTTCTCGTCGATCACGGGTGCCTCGATCGGGGAGATCTCCCGGTCGAACCGGCCCTCGGCCCAGGCGCGGGCGGCCTTCTGCTGCGAGGCCAGCCCGAACGCGTCCAGGTCGGCGCGGGTGATGCCGCGGCGCTGGGCGATCCGCTCGGCGGCCTCGAACTGGTTGGGCATGTCGATGTCCCAGGACGAGGCGCGGATCACCGAGCGGTCCGGGCCGGCGTTGGCGCCCAGGCCCACGCGGCTCATGGCCTCGATGCCGCACGCGATGCCGATGTCGATGGCCCCAGTGGCGATCAACCCCGCGACGAGATGATTGGCCTGCTGGGCGCTGCCGCACTGGCAGTCCACCGTGGTGGCGCCGACGTGCTCGGGCAGGCCGGCCGTCAGCCAGCCCACCCGGGTGATGTTGTTGGACTGCTCGCCGTACTGCGTGACGCAGCCGCCGATGAGCTGCTCCACGGAACCGGGATCGATCCCGGCCTTTTCCACGACGGCTTTCTGGACGGCGCCCAGCAGCTCGGTAGCGTGCAGACCGGACAGCCAGCCGCCCCGTTTGCCGATCGGGCTGCGGGTGGCTTCGACGATGACAGGGTTACCCATCCAGCCAGGCTAGAACACGTTTCAGTACGATGACAAGCGCCGACGCTGCTCACAACGTCCTCGGACCTTTGATCTGCGGTGAAGCCGTGTTTCAATGGTCGCCAGCACGGTCCGAGAACAACTAGACCACGTTGTTTCTAGGCTGTAATCAGTGAGTACGAATACCGACTTGGAGGCTGACCATGGGCCGCACGAACATTCCGGATGACTTCGACTTCCTGGACGCCGACCTGAACCTGAAGGGGCTTCCGGTCGAGGAACTCGCCGAGCTGCGCCGGGCCGAGCCGATCCACTGGGTCGACGTACCCGGCGGCACCGGCGGGTTCGGTGACAAGGGCTACTGGCTGGTGACCAAGCACGCCGACGTCAAGGAAGTGTCCCGGCGCAGCGACGTGTTCCTCAGCTCGCCGGACGGAGCCATTCCGGTCTGGCCGCAGGAGATGACCCGCGATGCCATCGACCTGCAGCGCAGCGTCCTGCTCAACATGGACGCCCCGCACCACACCCGGCTGCGCAAGATCATCTCGCGCGGATTCACCCCGCGCGCCATCGGTGCGCTCAAGGACGAACTCGCCGCGCGGGCGCAGAACATCGTCAAGGCCGCGGCCAGCGAGGGCTCCGGCGACTTCGTCGAGCAGGTCTCCTGCGAACTCCCGCTGCAGGCCATCGCCGAATTGCTGGGCGTTCCGCAGGACGATCGCGACAAGCTGTTCCGGTGGTCCAACGAGATGACCGCGGGCGACGACCCGGAGTACGCCGACGTCGACCCCGCGATGTCCTCCTTCGAGGTCATCACCTACGCCATGAAGATGGCCGAGGAGCGCGGCAAGAACCCGACCGACGACATCGTCACGCAGCTGATCCAGGCCGACATCGACGGCGAGAAACTGTCCGACGACGAGTTCGGCTTCTTCGTCATCATGCTCGCGGTGGCCGGCAACGAGACCTCGCGCAACTCGATCACCAACGGGATGATCGCCTTCTCGCAGAACCCCGACCAGTGGGAGCTCTTCAAGAAGGACCGGCCGGAGACCGCCGTCGACGAGATCATCCGTTGGGCCACACCGGTTTCGGCGTTCCAGCGCACCGCTGGCGAGGACACCGAGCTGTGCGGGGTCAAGATCAAGAAGGGCGATCGGGTGGTGATGTCCTACCGGGCCGCCAACTTCGACGACGAGGTGTTCGAGGATCCCTACACCTTCAATATCCTGCGTAACCCGAACCCGCACGTCGGATTCGGCGGCACTGGCGCGCACTACTGCATCGGCGCCAACCTGGCCCGGATGACGGTCGGGCTGGTGTTCAATGCGATCGCGGACAACATGCCCGACCTGAAGCCGATCGGGGAGCCCGAACGGCTGAAGTCGGGTTGGCTCAATGGCATCAAGCACTGGCAGATGGACTACAGCGGCAACCAGGCCTGAGTTCGCCCACCAGTCGATCAAGGAGGATCGGTGGATTTCACGCTGGACGAGGGACAGCAGGCCGTCGCCGACGTCGTCGCCTCGGTACTGGGGCGCGACGGTGCCCTCGACCCGGAGAACACCTGGCAGGCGCTCGTCGACGGCGGTGTGCCGGCACTCGGGGTGCCCGAACGGCTCGGCGGTGACGGGGTCGGGCTGGCGGAGATCGCCACCGCGCTCACCGAGATCGGCCGCCGGGGCGCCATCAGCCCCGCGCTGGCGACCCTGGGCCTGGGCCTGGTGCCGCTGCTCGATCTGGCGTCCGATGCCCAGCAGGACCGCTATCTGGCCGATGTGCCCGGCGGCGCGATCCTGACCGCGGCCCTCGACGAGCCCGGTGCCGCGCTACCCGAGCGACCGCGGACGTCGCTGTCCGGCGGCCGGCTGAACGGCACCAAGATCGCCGTGCCCCACGCCGAGCGCGCCGGGTGGATGGTGGTCAGCACCGACTCCGGCGTCGTGGTGGTCTCCCCGCAGGCCGCCGGCGTCACGCTCACCCGGACACCGACCTCCAACCACTCCGACGAGTACGTGGTGTCGTTCGCCGACGTCGCCGTCGGCGCCGACGATGTGCTCGACGGCGCGTCCGTGCACCGGCTCAACGAGCTGGCACTCGCGGCGATCGGCGCGTTCGGCGCGGGTCTGGTGGCCGGCGCGCTCCGGCTGACCGCCGACTACGTCGCCACCCGCGAGCAGTTCGGCCGGCCGTTGTCGACGTTCCAGACCGTGGCCGCGCAGCTCGCCGAGGTCTACATCGCTTCGCGGACAATCGCTTTGGTGGCCACCTCGGTGGCGTGGCGGCTGGCCGAAGGGCTGGATGCCGAGGAGGACCTCGAGATTCTCGGCTACTGGCTGACCTCGCAGGCGCCACCGGCGATGCGGATCTGCCATCACCTGCACGGTGGAATGGGTATGGATATCACCTACCCGATGGACCGTTACTACTCGTCGATCAAGGATCTGACCCGGCTGCTGGGTGGACCTTCGGTTCGGCTGGACCTGGTGGGAGTCTGAGTGTTCATCGATCTGACGCCCGAGCAGCGGGCACTGCAAGCCGAACTGCGGCAGTACTTCTCGACCCTCATCACGCCCGACGAGGCCGCGGCGATGGAGTCCGACCGGCACAACGAGGCCTACCGTGCGGTGATCAAACGGATGGGCAGCGACGGCAAGCTGGGCGTGGGCTGGCCCAAGGAGTACGGCGGCCTGGGCTTCGGCCCGGTCGAACAGCAGATCTTCATCAACGAGGCCAATCGCGCGGACGTGCCGCTGCCGCTGGTGACATTGCAGACGGTCGGCCCGACCCTGCAGGCCTACGGCACTGAGGCGCAGAAGAAGAAGTTCCTGCCCGGGATCCTCTCTGGTGACATCCATTTCGCGATCGGCTATTCCGAGCCCGACGCCGGCACCGACCTGGCGTCGCTGCGCACCAGCGCCACCAAACGAAGGGATGAAGTCGGCGAATATTGGGAAGTGAACGGCCAGAAGATGTGGACCACGGGCGCGCACGACGCCGACTACATCTGGCTGGCCTGCCGCACCGATCCGAACGCCGCCAAGCACAAGGGCATTTCGATCCTGATCGTCGACACCAAGGATCCGGGTTACTCATGGACCCCGATCATCCTGTCCGACGGTGCGCACCACACCAACGCCTCGTACTACAACGACGTCCGGGTTCCGACCGACATGCTGGTCGGCGAGGAGAACGGCGGCTGGAAGCTGATCACCACCCAGCTCAACCACGAGCGGGTGGGTCTGGGTCCGGCCGGCCGGATGGCGGGCATCTACGAGAAGGTGCACACCTGGGCCGCCAAGCCCGGCAGTGACGGTGTCACTCCACTGGAGAATGACGACGTCAAACGGCTTCTCGCCCAGATAAAGTCGATCTGGCGGATCAACGAACTGCTCAACTGGCAGGTGGCCGCGTCCGGTGAGACCATCGCCGTCGCCGACGCCGCGGCCACCAAGGTCTTCTCCACGGACCGGATCCAGGAAGTGGGGCGTCTTGCCGAAGAGATCGTCGCGCGGTGCGGGAATGCGGCCGACCCGGAGACCGGTGAGCTGCTGGACTGGCTGGACAAGATGACCAAGCGCAATCTGGTCATCACCTTCGGCGGCGGTGTCAACGAGGTGATGCGCGAGATGATCGCGGCATTCGGACTGGGTGTTCCGCGGGTGACGCGATGAGCGATCTGCAGGCCGGCATCGAAGCGTTGAAGGCTTCGGGTAGCAGCAAGCCGCGGCTGGGCCGCTTCCCGGTGAACCTGCCGATGGTGGAGCACTGGCTCGACGCGATCGGCGACAAGAATCCGATCTACGTCGACGAGGCCGCCGCGGTGGCCGCCGGGCATCCGGGTGTCGTCGCGCCGCCCGCCATGATCCAGGTGTGGACCATGATGGGCCTGGGCGGGGTCCGGCCGGACGACGACCCGCTGGGCAAGATCATCGAATTGTTCGACGCCGCAGGCTATGTCGGTGTCGTCGCCACCAACTGCGAGCAGACCTACCACCGCTACCTCGAGCCCGGCGAACAGGTCAGCATTGCCGCGGAGATCACCGACGTCGTCGGGCCCAAACGGACCGCGCTCGGCGAGGGCTACTTCATCACCCAGAAGATGACGTGGTACAGCGGCCAGGACGGCAAAGAAATAGTGGCCGAGATGATGTGGCGGATGATGAAGTTCATCCCCGCTGACCAGAGTGCCGGTGCCACAGCGGTTCCCGAGGACCTGGACCCAGACAAGCTGATGCGGCCGGCCGCGTCGCGGGATTCGAAGTTCTTCTGGGATGGCGTGGACGCACACGAGTTGCGGATCCAGCGCCGTCCCGACGGGACGTTGCAGCACCCGCCGGTGCCGGCCCTCTGGCAGGATCACACCGCGCCCATCGACTACGTGGTGTCCTCCGGCAACGGCACGGTGTACAGCTTCGTGGTGCACCATGCGCCCAAGGTTCCCGGCCGGACCCTGCCGTTCGTCATCGCACTGATCGAACTCGACGAGGGTGTGCGGATGCTGGGCGAGCTCCGTGGCGTCGACCCGGCCGCGGTGGAGATCGGAATGCCGGTCCGCGCAACGTATATCGACATCCCCGAGTCGGCCACCGGCCCGGCCTGGACGCTGTATGCATGGGAGCCGACCGCGTGAGTACCCCGACCGTGGGCACCAAGCTGCCCGAACTGAAGATCTACGGCGATCCGACGTTCATCGTCTCGACCGCCATCGCCACGCGTGACTATCAGGACGTACATCACGACCGGGACAAGGCGCAGGCCAAGGGGTCCAAGGACATCTTCGTCAACATCCTGACCGATACCGGTCTGGTGCAGCGCTTCCTGACCGACTGGGCCGGACCGAACGCCGTGGTGAAATCGATCGGACTGCGGCTCGGGGTGCCCTGGTACGCGTACGACACCGTCACCTTCACCGGCGAGGTCACCGCGGTCGACGGTGACCTGGTGACCACCAAGGTCGTTGGCAGCAATAGCCTGGGCGACCATGTGATCGCCACCGCGACACTGACGATGGGTAACTAGGATGCTCTCCGGGAAAGCCGCCATCGCCGGCATCGGTGCCACCGATTTCTCCAAGGATTCCGGCCGCAGCGAGCTGCGGCTGGCCGCCGAGGCCGTCCTGGACGCGCTGGACGATGCGGGTCTGGCTCCGTCCGACGTCGATGGCCTGGTGACCTTCACCATGGACTCCAACACCGAGCAGGCGGTCGCACGAGCCGCCGGCATCGGTGAGTTGAAGTTCTTCTCGCAGATCCATTACGGCGGTGGTGCGGCCTGCGCCACGGTCCAGCAGGCTGCCATCGCGGTGGCCACTGGGGTGGCCGATGTCGTCGTCGCCTACCGGGCCTTCAATGAACGCTCCGGCATGCGGTTCGGTCAGGTCCAGACCGCCCTGGCGGGATCGGTTGGTGCGACGGCGAATTCGACGCAGGCCGACAATGCGTTCTCCTATCCATTCGGCCTTTCCACCCCGGCAGCACAGGTGGCGATGATCGCGCGCCGCTACATGCACGCGTCCGGTGCGACCAGCCGGGATTTCGGTGCGATCTCGGTGGCCGACCGGCGGCACGCCGCGAAGAACCCGAAGGCGTACTTCTACGAGAAGCCGATCACCATCGAGGACCACCAGAATTCGCGGTGGATCGCCGAGCCGTTACGCCTGCTGGACTGCTGCCAGGAGACCGACGGCGCGGTGGCGATCGTCGTCACCACGGCGGAGCGCGCCAAGGATCTGAAGCACCGGCCGGCGGTCATCGAGGCCGCTGCGCAGGGCTCCGGCGTCGACCAGTACACGATGGTCAGCTACTACCGGCCCGAGCTCGGGCTGCCGGAGATGGGCCTGGTGGGTGATCAGCTGTGGGCGCAGTCCGGCCTGAAGCCCACCGACATCCAGACCGCCATCCTCTATGACCACTTCACCCCGTTCACCCTCATCCAGCTCGAGGAACTGGGCTTCTGCGCCCGTGGTGACGCGAAGGATTTCGTCGCCAACGGCGCCATCGAGATCGGCGGCCGGCTGCCGATCAACACCCACGGTGGACAGCTCGGCGAGGCCTACATCCACGGGATGAACGGCATCGCCGAAGGTGTCCGGCAGCTGCGCGGTACATCGGTCAATCAGGTCGACAACGTCGAGCACGTCCTCGTCACAGCGGGCACCGGCGTGCCGACATCGGGTCTGATCCTGGGCCGAGGGGCCCAGTAGGGGCCCGGATCCTCGTTCGCGACGGCCGTGGACTGCACCAATTTTTGCGGTTCTGGCAAACATTAGCTGGGATGCGCATAGCGCTCGAAGCCGAATCGATCAAGTGTGCCAGACCAGGCCGCCTGATCGCGAAGTCTGGCTAAATATGCAGATAGAACGGGTCAGCTAGGCGATATATCGAATCGCCGAGGTTGCGGTTCGGCCCCCCCGTTGGGCCCTCGCTGAGGATATGGCCCGCTACCAACTGGTATGGCAAATCTTTTCCTGGCCAAAAAATTCATCGCTGGATCACTAGTAAAACTGCTGATCGACGCCCACAATATGTTCTATCGCGGGGGCGAGGGCGCTTGAATCTTTGAGTGGGGTTGGGTATGAGAGGTTCACCCTGGACTGGGTCGGGACCAGACGGGTCCGAGGACAATTCACGGTCGTTGTGGGTACAGGTACCCGTCCGGCGATCCAGCTCCGATGATGCATGGGCCGGGCCCACCGAGAAGGTGTTCCGGCGCGAGATGATAGATCGGGCCACGGTCCATGCGCCGGTGCAGTCGGACGTGTCCGCCGCCTACGGGGGACCGCGGTGGACCTATCACAACGGGGTGAACGAGACGGCGCCGCGGGAGCAACGCTCGCCGCTGGCCGATCTCCGGCTCCTGATCGTCGACGACTGCACCCTCCAGCGCGAGAACCTGGCCGCCGCGATCGCCGCCCACGGCCCCGCGCGGCCCAAGTCGGCGTGGGATCTCTCGTCGTTGGTCACCGCACTGAACGACGATTCGCCGAACCTGGTGCTCATCAATCTGGACACCCGGGACAGTGCGATGTTGGTGCAGGCCACCTTCGAGGTTCGGCCCGACATCCGCGTCATCGTTCTCGGGATGTCCGAGGACGATGAAACGCGGATCGTCGCGTGTGCCGAGGCCGGAGTCTCCGGCTACCACCTGCGCAGTGAATCGATCGACGACCTCATCGCGCTGATCGGCCGGGTGGCCAGCGGCGAGTCGCTGTGCTCGCCGCGGGTGTCGGCGATGTTGCTGCGCAGACTGTCCGCGCTGGCCGCGGATCGACAGCCGGCCGCAAAGGAATTGGTGCTGACCTCACGGGAGGCCCAGATCCTGCGGATGCTCGAGATGGGTCTGTCGAACCGGGATATCGCCGATCGTCTCTGCATCGCCGTGCACACGGTCAAGAACCATGTCCACAGCGTTCTGACCAAGCTCGGTGTCAACACCCGAGCGGAGGCGGCGGCGCAGTTCCGCACGATGAGGTTCAACGGGATCCGGCCGCCGGCACACGATTCCGCGATCGAGGGCACCCGGGCCTAGGCCGCCCCGACGTTCCCGGCCGGACAGAACTAGTCCTGCCGCGGTCGAGGTACCGAACATCACAGGGCTGTTTCCGGCCCGGAAATGCGCCGTGGTCCTAGGCACGGAACCGGTACGAAGATGGTTCCAACGGCCCATGTACGACAGGGCCGCACAGGGCCGATAGTGAAGCGATGGCGTTGGGGTCCGGCGCTTCGGGCGCATCCACCAGGGCACCGGCACGTCCACAGGGGTGGCGGGCCCGTGCTCGAAAGGTTCGGCTCTCCAGCCGAATTCGATCGGCCGGCACATCGGTGGACGGCGCCGCCGGTGGTTCCGCGGTCAGGTCGGGACGTTGATCACCGGCTGCCCCCGGCCGGGGGAACTGAGCGGCCGGCACGCACCTCGCCCGAACGGGGACCGCCGCGTACATCCGGCGTCGTCCGGCTCGCGGCGGTCGAACCCGCGGATGCGATCCCGACCGGTGGGCGAGGGCGAACCCGATCGGGCCGCGCGCAGCGGCCGGGTGCTGATCCTGGACGACTGCCGGCTGTTTCGTGAGTGTCTCGCCGGGACACTGGAATTCAGCGGCACGCCGGAACCCGCAGTCGCCTGGGATCTGCCCTCGCTGGTCCAGGTGCTCAGGGAGGCCGACGTGGGCGTCGTCCTGCTGAGCATGACCACCCACGGCAGTCACCTACTGCTACGGGCGACGATGGACATCGATCCGACCATGCGGGTGATCGTGCTGGGCGTGTCCGAGGACGATGAGACGGGCATCGTGGCGTGTGCCGAGGCCGGGGTGGTCGGGTACCACATGCGCAGCGATTCGTTCGACGATCTCGTGGTTCTGATGCACAAGGTGGTGGCCGGGGAGATCTGCTGCCCGCCATCGGTGGCGGCGATCCTGTTGCAGCGGTTGCTGACACTGACCTCCCAGCCCCCGGCAGTGGTGCAGGATCTGGCTCTCACGGCCCGGGAGGTCCAGATCCTCGGGATGCTGGAACTAGGTCGGTCGAACCGCGATATCGCGGAGCGCCTCGACATCGCCGTGCATACCGTGAAGAACCACGTGCACAGCCTGTTGGCCAAGCTCGGAGTGACCACCCGCGCCCAGGCGGCGGCCATGTGGCGGACCTATCGCTCCGATCGCGGAACGGACTGGAGCTAGTCCTCGGACTAGTCAAAATTGGCTCCGATGGCCCATGTACGCAACAGTTGCCGCCGCCGATAGTGAGATGGTGAATCAGAGGCCGGCTTGCTGCGACGACCTGCCCGCAACGGTGAATCCGATTGTGGCAGTGCAAAAGTCGATGAAGGCCGAATCAGATCTGGGGGGGCTCGGATGAAGGTCGCGGTGATCGGGGCGGGCTATCTGGGGACGACGCACGCCGCGGGAATGGCACAACTCGGCCACGACGTGGTCGCCGTCGACATCGACGCCGACAAGGTGGCCAAGCTGCAGTCCGGCGTGGTTCCGTTCTTCGAGCCCGAACTCGAGGAGGTCGTGCAGGACGGACTGGCCGCCGGCCGACTGCGGTTCACCGAGTCCTACACCGAGGCTGCCGAATTCGCCGATGTGCACTTCCTGGTGGTCGGCACCCCGCAGAACAAGCGGGACTGCAGCGCCGACATGTCCTACATCGACGCGGCGATCGACGCGCTGTGCCCGCACCTGGACCGCCCGACGCTGATCGTCGGGAAGTCGACGGTACCGGTGGGAACCGCGCAACGGCTGGCGGAGCGGGCCCGCGGCATCGCTCCGGCCGGGGACGGGGTGGAGCTGGCCTGGAATCCGGAGTTCCTCCGGGAGGGCCTCGCGCTGCAGGACACCCTGCACCCGGACCGCATCGTGGTCGGTGTCGAGGACCGGCCGGACTCCCGCTCGGAGAGTCTGCTGCGCGCGTTGTACGCCCCGTTGCTCGACTGCGGCACACCGTTTCTGGTCACCACCCTCGAGACAGCGGAGCTGGTCAAGGTCGCGGCCAATGCGTTCCTGGCCACCAAGATCTCGTTCATCAACGCGATCGCCGAGGTGTGCGAGGTCACCTCGGCGAACATCGCGACCCTGGCCGATGCGATCGGCTACGACAACCGGATCGGGCGCCGATTCCTGGACGCCGGCCTGGGATTCGGCGGGGGATGTCTGTCGAAGGACATTCGCGGGTTCGTCACGCGGGCAACGGAACTGGGGGTCGGTGACTCGCTGAACTTCCTCCGCGAGATCGACGACCTCAATTGCCGCCGGCGGGCCCGCATCGTGGACATCACCCGGGATGCGTGCGGATCGCTGGCCGGTGCGCGGGTGGGAATCCTGGGCGCGGCGTTCAAACCCAACACCGACGACATCCGTGACTCGCCCGCGCTGGACGTCGCGAACCGGATCCAGTCGGAGGGAGCGGAGGTCAGCGTGTTCGACCCGAAGGCCATGGACAACGCGCGAAAGGCTTTCCCCACGCTCAACTATGCGTTCTCGGCCGCCGACGCATGCACCGGGGTCGACGCGGTCCTGGTCCTGACCGAGTGGGACGAGTTCCGGAACCTGCGGCCCGAGGACCTCGCGGACGTCACGAGATCCAACCACGTCATCGACGCACGCAACTGCCTGGAGCCGGGTGCCTGGCGGGCCGCGGGCTGGACCTATCGCGGCTTCGGGCGTCAGTGACACGGAGCCGGTGAGACACACGGGCGACACCAACCACACAACAGGGGAGACCGATGAGAATTCTCGTCACCGGGGGAGCCGGATTTCTTGGATCCCATCTGTGCGAACTGTTCCTGGCGCGCGGCGACACGGTCGTGTGCCTGGACGATCTGTCGAGCGGACGCCGGTCGAACATCGAGCCCCTGACCTCCTCGTCGCGGTTCACCTTCGTCGAGGCCTGCGTGCTCGACCCGATCGACGTCGAGGGTGAGTTCGAGGGTGTCGTGCACCTGGCCAGCCCGGCGTCGCCGCGGCTCTATCTGATGAAGCCGATCTTCACCCTGCGCACCGGCGCGGAGGGCACGCGCAATGTGCTCGAATTCGCCCGCGCGAAATCGGCCCGGTTCATCCTGGCGTCCACCAGTGAGGTCTACGGCGAGCCGCTGATCCATCCGCAGTCCGAGACCTATTGGGGCAACGTCAATCCGGCCGGACCCAGGAGTGTTTACGACGAGGCCAAACGCTATGCGGAGGCGTTGACCACCACGTACCGCACCACGTACGGCGTGGACACCGGCATCGTCCGGATCTTCAACACGTACGGCCCGCGGATGCGGCCCGACGACGGGCGGGTGGTGTCCAGCTTCATCGACCAGGCCCTGCGGCGCGCGCCGCTGACGGTCTTCGGCGACGGCCGTCAGACCAGGAGCCTGTGTTACGTGGACGACCTGGTACGGGGTATCGCGGCGATGCTCGGCTCCCGCGAGGCCGGCCCGATCAACCTCGGGAATCCGGTGGAACTTCGGGTCCGCGAGATCGCGGAACTCGTACGGGTGCTGACCGGTTCCACCTCACGGATCGAACTGCACCCGCTGCCGCAGGACGACCCGACACGCCGCCGGCCCGACATCACGCTGGCCCGCGAACGGCTCGGCTGGTCACCCCGCGTCGCGGTTCGCGAAGGGGTCGCCCGGACGATCGCCTGGCACCAGCAGGCCCTCAAGGAAGCCCTGGCGTCGTGACGACCATCGGCGGCGAGCACCTTCGCACCGGACCGGGAATGCGGATTCCCCAGCCGGAGAGCATGATCCGGGCCCAGGGGCCGTCGCGGCACGTCCTGGACCGCCTGCGCTGGCAGCGCCGGTACACCGCGATCCTGCTGACCGCGGACATCGCGGTGGTCTGTGGCGCGGTGTTGCTCGCGCAGTTCATCCGGTTCGGTGAGGATTCCCTGACGTCCGGGCCCGAGGACCATTACGCGACGGTGTATTCGGTGCTGATCGCCACGCTGTGGCTGACCGTGCTGGCCGGATTCCACGCTCGCTCGGCGAAGGTCGTCGGCCGGGGGATCGAGGAGTACCGGCGCGTCGTGCAGGGCAGCCTGTGGACGTTCGTGATCATCGCGCTGGCCGAACTGCTCTTCAAGCTCGAGCTCGCGCGGGGTTACCTCGCGGTGGCGCTGCCGGCCGGCATCTTCGGACTGTTGCTGAGCAGGTCGCTGGTGCGCAGACACGTCGCGCGCGAACGGATCAACGGCGGCTACCGGACCGCGGTGCTCGCGGTGGGAAGGCTGGGCGCCGTCGAGCGGCTCGCGGACGAATTCGACCGGAATCCGAAGGACGGCATGGTGGTCGTCGGCGCGTGCGTGCCGGGCTGCGATCCATCCGACCCGTTCCGCACGGTGGTGTCGCCCCGCGGGATACCCGTCATCGGCGACGAATCGGCCATCCTGGAGGCGGTCGACACCTGCAGCGCCGACACCGTCGCGATCGTCGGCACCGATCATCTCGACGTCCACGACATCCGCACGCTCACCTGGAAACTCGAACCCACGGATGTCAATCTTGTCGTCTCACCGGGTGTGCTGGACATCGCGGTCTCGCGGATGGCGGTGCTGCCGGTCGCCGGACTGCCGCTGCTGCAGATCGGGCGGCCGCAGTACCGCGACGCACGACGGTTCCAGAAGCGGGCCTTCGACTTCTGCTTCGCCCTGGCCGCACTCATGGGAACGCTGCCGATCCTGGTCATCGCCGCCATCGCGATCAAACTGAACAGCCGCGGACCGGTCTTCTACTCGTCCCAGCGGATCGGCCTCGACGGCCGGCAGTTCGGGATGCTGAAACTGCGCACCATGGTGCCGGACGCGGACAAGATGCTGGACGGACTGCTGGACAGCAACGAGTGCGACGGGCAGCTGTTCAAGATCCGCAACGATCCGCGCGTCACGCCGGTGGGCCGGGTGTTGCGGCGCTTCAGCATCGACGAGCTGCCGCAGTTCATCAACGTGCTGCGCCAGGAGATGAGCGTGGTCGGGCCGCGCCCGCTGTTCGAGGTCGAGGCGGACCGATTCGACGATGACTTCGGGCACCGGCTCCTGGTCAAACCCGGGATCACCGGACTGTGGCAGATCAGCGGGAGATCCGATCTCGCCTGGGCCGATGCGCTCCGGCTGGATCTCTCCTACGTCGACAACTGTTCGATGACATCGGATCTGGTGATCATCGCGAAGACAATCCGGTCGGTGTTCGAGCGTAGGGGGGCCTACTGACCATGGCCGGCAGCAACCCCGTCGAGGACAGGAGTGACACGTCGTGCGTACATTGATAACCGGCGCAGCCGGATTCATCGGATCCACCCTGGTGGATCGGCTGTTGGCCGAGGGCCATGATGTGGTCGGGATCGACAACCTGAGCACCGGCCGGATCGCGAATCTCGCGGAAGCGTTCTGCTGCAACAGGAATCGGCGGGGTCGATTCACCTATCTGCAGAACGACATTCAGGCGCCCGAACTCACCGACATCGTCGCGGGCACCAATCCGGACGTGATCTTCCATCTGGCCGCGCAGGTCGATCTGCGGGCGTCGGTGTCCGATCCGCTGTTCGACGCCCGGTGCAACGTGCTCGGGACCATCAACGTCCTGGAAGCCGCGCGACGGTCCGGGGTCCGGCGGCTCGTCTACGCCGCCTCGGGCGGCTCACGGTACGGAGCGCCCACCCGGCTCCCCGTGGACGAGACCACGAGGCTGGGCCCGTTGTCGCCGTATGCCGCCGCCAAGGTGGCCGGCGAGATGTACATCGGCGCGTACGCGGGGATGTACGGGATCGCGCCGATCTGCCTGGGTCTGGCCAATGTGTATGGGCCGCGGCAGAATCCGCACGGTGAGGCCGGCGTGATCGCGATCTTCGCCAGCCGGATGCTCGCCGGCCGGCCGGTGACGGTGTTCGGCGACGGGACCGCCGCACGTGATTACGTCTACGTCGATGACGTGGTCGACGCCTTCGTCCGGGCCGGCCGGGCCCCCCTGACGACGGTGGGGACCTACAACATCGGCACCGGGCGGCAGGCGACGGTCACCGAGGTGCACGAGCTGATCGCCGCGTTCCTCGGCGAGGTCCCGCCACCCTGCTACGCCGAGGCGCGTACCGGTGAATTGCAGGCGATCGCCCTGGATGCCACGCGCGCGCAACGGGAACTCGGGTGGCTGCCGGAGATCCATCTGGCCGAGGGGATCCAGCGCACCATGGAGTGGCTGCGCGCGATCCTCGACCCCGAACCCGCACTGCTCGAAGCGTGAACCCGGTGAGGACGGACTCATGACACACCACTTGCGGGAGCGGCCGGGGACCCGGCGCGGGGTCGATGCGGCGCCCACCGACCAGCCCTATTCCTATGCGCGCAAAGAACTGTCGGAACCCGACTGGCGCCGCTTCCCGGGCTGGGCGGCGGTCACCGACGCCGAATGGCGGGACCCGCAATGGCAGCGGGCGCACTCGGTGAAGAACATCCGGCAACTGCGCGCGGTCATGGGCGACCTGCTCGACGACCGGTTCTACGCCGATCTGGCCGCCGATCAGGAACAGCGGGCGACCATGTCGATGTTGTTGCCGCCCCAGATGCTCAACACCATGGTCCCGGATCACACGCCGCAGCGCAGCGATCACACCGAGGCCTTCTACGCCGACCCGATCAGGCGCTACATGCTCCCGGTGCTCAGCGACCGCGAGCCGGAATGGTGTTCGCACCCCTATGCGGAGCGGGATTCGTTGCACGAGAGCGATATGTGGGTGGTCGAGGGACTGACGCATCGCTACCCGACCAAGGTGCTCGTCGAGCTGCTGTCCACCTGCCCGCAGTATTGCGGCCACTGCACCCGGATGGATCTGATCGGCAACTCGACGCCGACGGTCGACAAGGCGAAACTGGTCCTGCAACCGGTGGATCGGCAGACGCGAACGCTGGAGTATCTGCGCGCCACCCCGACGGTGCGCGACGTGGTGGTCTCCGGCGGAGATGTGGCCAATGTCCCGTGGCCGCGGCTGGAAGCATTCCTGACCCAGCTGCTCGAGATCGACACCATTCGCGATATCCGGCTCGCGACAAAGGCATTGGCGTCACTGCCGCAGCACTGGCTGCAGCCCAAGGTGGTCGACGGGGTCCACCGGGTGGCTCGGATCGCCGCGGCGCGCGGGGTCAACCTGGCCCTGCACACGCATGTCAACCACGTGAACTCGGTGACACCGCTGGTCGCTGCGGCCGCGCGGGCGCTGCTCGACGTTGGCCTGCGCGACGTGCGCAACCAGGGGGTGTTGATGCGCGGGGTCAATGCCACCGCGGAGGATCTGCTGGACCTGTGCTTCGCGCTGCAGGGCGAGGCCAACATCCTGCCCTACTACTTCTACATGTGCGACATGATCCCCAACGCCGAACACTGGCGTACGTCGCTCGCGGAGTCGCAGGAATTGCAGCTGGCGATCCTGGGCTACCTGCCCGGATTCGCGACGCCCCGAATCGTGTGCGACGTGCCGTTCGTCGGCAAGCGGTGGGTGCACCAGGTGGAACGGTACGACCGGGAGTTGGGCGTTTCGTACTGGAGCAAGAACTACCGGACGGTGCTCGACGGGTCGGACTCCGACGCACTCGACCGCGTCCACCCGTTCTACGACCCGATCGACAGCCTGCCGGCCTCCGGTCAGTCGTGGTGGCGGAAGAACGCCGGGACCAACTGTGGGACAAGGCATCCCATCGACAATCAACGAGTTGTGCTGCCCGCCTGAGCGCGGGTGGACGGGGGTCGGTAGCGGTGGACGAAGAACACCACGAGGCACACGGGCGGCCGCAGTCGCGCCACGGCGGCGCACCGCAGGCCCCGTCCGTCGCACTCACGGCCGTGCTGCGGCCCAAGCGGACGCGGCTGACCGCGGAGGCCAGCCCGATCACGGACGAGGATGTTGCCGCGGTGGCGGAATTCCTGCGGACCAATCTCAACGACCGGGTGCCGTGGACGCTGGCGTGCGCGACGGTCCCGTGGAAGATCGATGCGCCCAACCACGGGTTCATGCTCCGCGACGGGAACCGGGTGGTGGGCGTGCTGTTGGCGCTGTACTCCGAACGGCTGGTCGCGGGACGGCGCGAGCGGTTCTGCAACATGGGATCGTGGTGTGTCGGACCCGACTACCGGTCCGGCAGCCTGTTGCTCCTCAGAGCGCTCCTGGCACAGGAGAACTACCACTTCACGGTCCTCACGGCCGACGTCGGTCCCCAGGAGATCCTGGCCTGGTCCGGATTCCGCCCCCTGGACACGTCCGCGGTCCTGATTCCCAACCTGCCGTGGCCCACCCGGCCGGGCCGGACGCGGGTCAGTGCCGACCCGGAGGTCATCGAGCGGACGCTGACCGGGGCGGTGCTCGAGCTCTACCACGATCACGAGCGGGCCCTGGCCGCCAATCATCTCGTCCTGATCCGCGACGCGGAGTCCTGTTATGTGGTGTATCGCGAATCCGAATACCGCAACAAGCCGATCGCCCTGATCCTGTACGTCAGCAACCCGGACGTGTTCCACGCCGCCCTGGCGCCGTTGACCCGCCATCTGCTGTTCCGTCGGCGCCTGCTGGCGACCATGGCGGAGTTGCACGTGGTCGGACGCGCACCGTGGCTCGGGGTCAATGTGCACAGCTCGCCCAGGATGTATCGCAGTGCGGCACTGGGGCCGGAGCACTTCGACTATCTCTACAGCGAGCTCACGTGCGTGCCGTGGTAGCCGGGCGACTGTTCCCGCGCGACGACATCGCCGCCCACGGCGGGCCGGCGGGGTGCCGGGACATCACCTTCCGCGTCGAGCCGATGGGTCCGCTGGCCGAACTCGAACGCGACTGGCGCCGGCTCGAAGCCGATGCCGCGCCGTCGTTCTTCCTGTCGTGGAACTGGATCGGCACGCTGCTGGAGACCATCCCGCCGGAGGTGGCTCCGCGGCTGCTGCGCGGCACGGTGGGCGACCGGACGGTGGCCCTCGGTGTGCTGGGCGATGCGTCGATCCGCCGGCACCGGGTGGTCCGGGCGCGCCGCTGGGTACTCAACGCCACCGGCGATCCCGAGTTCGACTGCGTGCACCTCGAGCACAACGGGTTGCTGGCCGCCCCGCAGGCCGGCTGGGCCGGGCTGCTCGATGCGTTCGCGAACACGGCGGGCGTCGACGAGATCGGCCTGCCCGGGGTCGCCGCACCGCCCCCGGTGGCTCTGGTGGAGCAGCGCGGGCTGCTCCGGCACGAGACCCCGGAGCTGTCGTTCGCGGTCGACCTCGGCGCGCTGGACGACAGCGGCGGTGACGTCGCCGCGATCCTGAGCCGGAACTCGCGCTCGCAGTTCCGGCGTGCCCTGCACCGGCTCGAACCCGCGCGACTCGAGGCGGCCACGAGCCCGGCCGAGGCGATCGACTTCTTCCGGACCCTCAAGGAACTGCACGTGCCCTGGTGGGAGCGGCGGGGGCTGCCGCACGCGTTCGTCCACGACTTCTTCGAGCACTTCCATGAACGGCTCATCGAGCGCGGGTTCGCCGAGGGCGCCATCGAGCTGCTGCGGCTGCGCAGCGCCGACCGGACCCTCGGGGTCCTGTACAACTTCCGCCGGGGCTCCCAGGTGTACGCCTACCAGAGCGGGTTCGTCCAGCCCTCGGAGCACGAACGTCCCGGCGTCGTGGCCCATGCACTCGCGATCCGGCGGGCCTGGCAGCAGGGGGCCCGGGTCTACGACTTCATGGCCGGTGAGAACCAGCTCAAACGCAGCTTCGGGAACCGGATCCAGACGCTGTCGTGGACGGTGGTGCAGAAGCCCCGGTTGCGTTTTCGGGCCGAACGGCTGGCCCTCGGCGGCATGCGCCGGACGATTCCGCCGCACCAGACCGGCCCGGGGAGTGGTCCGCGATGACGCGGGCATCCCGGATCGGCTGGTATGCGGGCCGCGCGGCGGCGATGTCACCGCGGGAGATAGCTTGGCGCGCAAGATGTATGGGCGATGTGCTGTTGCACCGTGACGGACTGCGCGAGCGGTCGGACGACGGGATTCGCTCCGACTGGCCCAGCATGCTCGAGCGGTTCCGCGCCGGCGACGGCCGGGCGGTGCTGCTCGACCGTGACCGTGCCCGCCGGGTCGCCGACGAACAGCCGGCGCAGATGGCCCAACTGATCGCCGAGGCCGACGGGATCCTGGCCGGCGAACGGGAATTCTTCGGCTATCCCCGGGTGAATGTCGGTGCACGGCCCGACTGGAACCTGGATCCGTTCACCGAATACCGTTGGCCGGCAGCCCCGGCCGGCCGGATCGATCCGCGGGTGGCGACCAGTGACCCGAAGTGGATCTGGGAACTGAACCGGCTCCAGCACCTGCCCGCGCTGGCGCAGGCGTGGCTGGTGAGCGGCGAATCACGGTATGCCGACGGCGCGTTCGACCACCTCGACTCGTGGCTGGAGCAGAACCCGCCCGGTACCGGAATCGCCTGGCGGGGCGCCTTCGAGGCGGGCATCCGGGCGATCTCGGTGGCAGTCGCCCTGCAGGGTCTGCGGGACGCGCCCGGCATGACCGTGCAGCGATACCGCCGGACCGCCCGGCTGCTGGACGCGAGCGCCCGCTACTGCTGGCGCGCGCGGTCCCGCTACAGCTCAGCCAACAACCATCTGGTGGGTGAGCTCGCGGGGTTGATCGCCGTACATCTGATTCTTCCCGAACTCGACGCGCCCGCCACCTTGTGCAGGAGCGCACTCGACGCACTCGCCGGCGAGGCGCAGCGGCAGATCCTGCCCGATGGCGCCGGAGCCGAGCAGTCGGTCTCCTATCAGATGTTCACCGCCGAGCTGCTGGCGATCGTGGTCCTGCTCCTGCGGCTGCACGGGGAACGGGTCCCTCGGGAGCTCACCTCGGCGCTGGGACGCAGCTCCAAATACCTTGTCTCGTTGGTGGGTTCGGCGGACCCGGATCCGCGCTACGGAGACGACGACGACGGATTCGGGCTGCGGCTCGGCGCCGAACCGAAACGCACGGTGCGCGACCACCTGGGGATCATGGCGGCCATCACCGGCGATACCGTCGTGGGCAGCCATGGCCGGGCCACACTCACCTCCGCGTGGATCTCGGCGGCGCTGGGTGGTTCCGTCCCGGAGGTGGGCGCCGACGGTCCTGGGGGTGGAGCACCGGGTAGCCTCTTTGCGCCGCACGGCGGGCTCGTGGTGCTGCGAACCACCGCCCGTCGGCTGACCATGGACGTCGGCCCGTTGGGTTACCTGTCGACCGCGGCACACGGGCACGCCGACGCACTGGCGGTAACGCTCAGCGACGGGTACGACGAATTGATCGTTGATCCGGGAACCGGGAGCTACTACGGAAACCCGGCCTGGCGCAGTGCTTTCCGGGGCACCCGGGCGCACGCCACGGTCTGCGTGGACGACACCGACCAGTCCGAGATGGGCGGGCCGTTCTACTGGCGACGCCAGGCCACCACCACGGTCCACGCGGTGGACCTCGAACGCGGCATCGTCGATGCCGAGCACGACGGCTATCGCCGACTCGATGACCCCGTGTTGCACCGCCGGTTGCTGATCGCCGCGCCCGGCGGCGTCACGACGGTGGTGGTCGACCTGCTCGACGGACGATCGGTGCACGACGTGACGGTGTCGTGGCCGCTGCATCCGGATCTGGACGTCGTACCCGCCGACGACGGGCACCTGGCCGTCCGGGATGGTCGGCCCGTACTCCAGCTATGTTATGCCGCAACGGTTCCCATCCAGGTCGAACAGCGACGAGCGGACTGCCGGTCCCACCTCGGCTGGCTGTCGGATCGACTGGAGGCCAGGAAGCCGGCCTGGCTGCTCGGCGCGCACGCCCGGACCGCGCTGCCGTTGGCGATGCTGTCCGTGCTCCGCAACCCCGATGCGGGCGAGATCGCGCTGCCGGACGTCATCCGGGACGGCGCGACCCTCACCGTCAGCTGGTCCGAGTGCGGACTCCGGCGTGGCCTGAAGATCGATCTCGCCGGTGCGGGTTCGGTGGCCGATATTCCCTTGTTGTCGCCCGTGAGGTTGGTGAGCGAATCATGAACAGCATCAGCGTTTTCGGTCTCGGCTACGTCGGCTGTGTGAGCGCTGCGTGCCTGGCCTCGCGCGGCCACCGGGTGGTCGGCGTGGACGTGAACCCCGACAAGATGTCGGCCCTGCGGCAGGGGACGTCGCCGATCGTCGAGGCGGAGATCGGCGACCTCACCGCGGCGGTGGTCGCCGCCGGCAACCTGGTGGTCACCTCCGACGCACACGAGGCCGTCCTGGCGACCGACGTCTCACTGATCTGTGTCGGGACCCCGTCGGCGGCCGGTGGGGCGCTGTTGACCCGGTACCTCGAAGAGGTGACCGCCGAGATCGGGGCGGCGCTGCGGGACAAGGACGGCTGGCACGTCGTGGTGTACCGCAGCACCATGGTGCCCGGAACCTGCGAAGGGCTGCTGATCCCGCTGCTGGAGGATGCTTCGGGTAAACGCGCGGGGGTGGACTTCGGGGTGTGCGTCAACCCGGAGTTCCTGCGAGAGGGGACCAGCGTGCGCGACTTCCTGGATCCGCCCAAAACTGTTGTCGGGGGTACTGATTCACGCAGCATCGAGACGGTGTTCGGGCTCTACGCGGGGTTGCCCGGGCCGTGCTTCCCGGTGGCCGTCAAGGTCGCCGAGATGACCAAGTACGTCGACAACAGCTTCCATGCGGTGAAGATCGGATTCGCCAACGAGATCGGCGCCATCTGCGCCGCCCTCGGCCTGGACTCGCACGCCGTCATGGATGTGTTCATGTCCGACACGAAACTCAACATCAGCCCCGCCTACCTGCGCCCGGGGTTCGCCTTCGGCGGGTCGTGCCTGCCCAAGGATCTGCGGGCGCTGACCCACACCGCGCGCAGCAACGACATCGACACGCCGCTGCTGGCGAATGTGCTGGCCTCCAACGAGGTCCGGCTGCGGCACGCCGTCGATCTGGTGATCGCCGACGGGCGGCGCAAGGTCGGCATCTTCGGGCTGTCCTTCAAACCGGGCACCGACGATCTACGGGAGAGCCCGATGCTCGAGCTCGCGGAGCGGCTGATCGGCAAGGGCTTCGACGTCAAGATCCACGACGCGAACGTCATCGTGTCACGGCTGATCGGCGCCAACCGCAGCTACATCGATGAGCGGCTGCCGCACATCGGCGAGCTTCTGGTGGACGACGTCGATGCCGTTGTCGCACATGGTGAAGTGCTGATCGTCGCATCGCGTGCCCCCGAGGTGCTGGACGCGCTGTCGCGCGCCGGGTCGGAGCGGTTGATCATCGACCTGGTGCGGCTGCCCGACGCCGGGCAGCGCCGCGAGACCGCGAACTATCAGGGCATCGGCTGGTGATCCGATGACGTCGGCCGAGCTGAGCGCCGAGGCGGGTGGCCTCAGTGGCGTGGTCAAGCGGGGGGTCGGATACTCCGCCGTCGGCGTGGCAGTCTGCCAGCTGGTCGTTGTCGTCCAGACGATCGTGCTGGGCCGGCTGCTGGGACCCGCGGAGGTGGGTGTCTACACGGCGGGGTCGGTGCTGACGGGCTTCCTGCTGGTGTTCTCGCAGGGCACCCTCGCGCAGGCGCTCATGCATCGCGGTGAGGACATCGAGGATGCCGCCAACACGGTCCTGGTGGTGACGTTCGGGACGGGCCTGTTGCTGGGGGTCGGGGTGCTGATCGCCTCGCCGTTGATCGGCGAGCTCTTCCACAGCGCCCGGGCCGGGCAGATCTCGGCGGCGACCTCGGGGCTGATGCTGCTGTATCTATGCCTGAGCGTTCCAGAGGCACTGATGCAGCGCGCATTTCGATTCAAGCAACGGATGATCATCCAGCCCGCGGCCAAGATCGCGTTCGCCGGGGTGTCGATCGTGTTCGCGGTGTGGGGGTTCGGTGCGTGGTCGATGGTCATCGGTTCCTACGCATCGATCATCACCTTGCTGGTGCTGAGCTGGTCGATGGCGAGATGGCGGCCGTTCCGGGGGCGCTTCTCGGTCCGACTGTGGCGCGAGATGGCGAAGTTCTCGCTGCCGTTGGTGCTCGAGCACATGGCCGACAGCATCCGGGACACCTTCCAGCAGGTGCTGCTCGGCCGTCGGCTCGGCACCGCCGACCTGGGCCAGTACCGCTACGGGTACCAGATGGCCGGGATGCCGGCCATGGCCATCGTCGAGATCTTCGGGTATCTGTTGTTCCCGGCGTTCGCACGGCTTTCCGCCGACGCGGCCCGACTGCGGGACGCGTTCCTGCGCGCACTCGGCTGGACCTGGTTCGCCGTGCTGCCCCTGGGCGCCATCCTCGTCGTGGCCAGCCGGCCGGTGGCGGTTCTGCTGCTGGGCGAGCAGTGGCGCCCGGCCGGGACGGCGGCCATGGCGATGTCGGGCATGACCGTGGGTGCGGCGCTGCATGCGCTCGGCGCGACGGTGATGAAGGGTGCCGGCCGGTCGTCGCTGGTGAACTGGCTCAGCGTGGTGGGCCTGGCGCTGCACCTGCCGCTCATCGTGGTGCTGCTGCGGTTCGGCCTCGTCGGCGTCGGCGTCGGCCTGTCGATCACCTACGTCGTCGGCGGTGTCGTGAGCGTGCTGATCGCGCGATCGGTGGTCCGCGCGTCCCTGCGCGAAATGATCCGCTGTGTTGCGCCCTCGACGATTTCGGTGCTCGCGGCCTTCGCCGTGGTGTTCCCGCTGGAACACGTCCTGGTCAGGTCGGACCGACTGGTCGAACCCGTCGGCCTGGGATCGATCTTCGTCGAATGCCTGATCTTCGGGCTGCTCTACCTCGGTGCGCTGCGACTGTTGTCGCCGCAGCGGTTTCTAGCGGTCCGCGGTTTCGCCGAGCGTGCCGTGCGCAGGCTGACGAGCGCGGCTCGCCGGCGGACGTGAGTGGGGGATCGACATGGGGCTGAAAGTGCTGATGATCGGGACGTATCCGGTGCAGCCGGGTGTCGTGCGCGGTGGGGTCGAGTCTGCCACCAGCGCACTGGTGCCCGCCCTGGCACGACGCGACGACATCGACAGCGTCACGGTACTGCGCTTCCATCACGGCGAGGCGCCGACGGCGTACCGGCGCGAGACGCCGAAGGTCCAGGTGTTCTATGTGCGCGGTCAATACCGGTGGCGGATGACCACCCGCGCGTATCTGGATGTGCGCAAGGCGCGCAAGCTGATCGCGGAGCTGAAACCCGACGTGGTGCACGGCCAGGAGATCGGGCTGAACAGCGACATCGCCGCGCGCTGCAGCCGCAACTGCGTGGTGACCGTACACGGGATCACCTACGTCGAGACCCATCTCTATCATCGGGCGAGCCTGCGGAACACCCTGCGGGCCAAGCTCATCCACGATGTCGCACGGCGCGTGCTGCGTCGGGCCAAGGTTGTCATCTCGATCTCCGGGTACGACGCGCGGGAGCTCTCGGGCATGACCCGGGGAGCCCGGGTGAGCATCGCCAATCCGACCGCCGCGGAGTTCTTCGCACTCGCGCCTTCGGCGCCCACGGGCCCGCGGCTGTTGTTCGCCGGCGGCCTCATCCCGTTGAAGAACCCGCTCGGGCTGGTCAACGCATTCGCCGAGGCGCACCAGAGGTTTCCCGATGCCCGGCTGGCACTGGTCGGTCCACAGCCGGACGGGGAGTACCTGACCCTGCTGCGGGACCGGGTGGCGACGCTGGGACTGACCGACTGTGTCGACTTCGTCGGAATGGTGGACAACGAGCGGATGTTGCGCGAGATCGCAGCCGCGCGTGCCGTCGTGCTGTTCTCCCGGCAGGAGAATGCGCCGACCATCATCGCGCAGGCGATGGCGGCGGGAAAGCCCGTGGTGGCCAGCCGCGTCGGCGGCGTGGCCGAGATGGTGGACGACGGTGCGACGGGATTCCTGGTGGAGTCCGAGGACGAGGCCGCGCTGGCCGACCGGCTCGCGCGGGTCCTGGATGACGAACCCCTGTGCGGGCGGATGGGCCGTCGGGCCCATGAGGTCGCCTCGGCGCGGTTCGCGCCCGACGCGATCGCCGAGCTGACCGTCCGGGCATATCAGACAGCTCTGAATTAGGAGGCCGACATGTTCATCGAGCCAGTGCAGCAGTGGAATCCGCCCGTGGGGGCCAAGGAGACGGCCGCCCGGATCCTGTGTGCCATCGGGGTTCCCGCGTTCGCGCGATGGCGCAACTCCCGACGGCTCGCGATCCTGATGTACCACGGCGTGGAGGCGGAACCCGTCCGGCCGCGCTGTAGCTACGTTCTCGATGTTGCGACCCTGCGGCAGCAGCTGACGTACGTCCGCCGGCACTTCAACGTGCTGCCGATCGAAGAGGCCCTGCGGCGGCTCCGTGCTGGCACGCTACCCCGTCGTGCGGCCGTGCTGACCTTCGACGACGGGACCCGCAACCTCGCGACCCACGCCGCGCCGGTGCTGCGCGAGCTGGGCCTGCCCGCCGCGGTGTTCCTGGCGACGGGGCCGATGGGAACCGGTGAATCGCTCTGGCCCGACCGCCTCTGGCTGGCGTTCGCCCGGACACAGGTACCCGAGGTCGACCTGACCGCCATCGGGCTGGGGAAACGGCCCCTGCGAATCCCGGCCGACCGCAAGGAGACTCGCGAGGAAGCGGTGCAGTACTTCAAGCAGCTCCCCGACCCGGAGCGAATTGCCGGGGTCGACTGGCTGGTCGGTCTGCTCGGCCCCGAGCTCGATGCGTACGGGAGTCCGTTCGAGATGCTCGGCTGGGACGATGCGCGGGAGCTCGCCGGCGACGGACGCGTCTCGCTCTACCCGCACACCGTCACACATCCGATCCTGGCGAACTGTTCGGACGAGAAGGTCGATTACGAGATCACCGAGTCGTGCCGGACGATCCAGCGCGAAACAGGCAGCGCCCCCGCGGTCTTCGCCTATCCCAACGGCGGCGCGGAAGACTTCGACGGGCGCGCCAGGGCGGCGCTGTGGCGCAACGGAGTGCGCTGGGCGCTGTCGACCACGAACGGGTTCGCGGGTCGCGACTCCGATCCACTCGCACTGCCCCGCATCGGGATCGCGAGCCAGCACTCCTTTGCGTTGTTCCGGCTCAAGGTCTCCGGTTTCGAACTGCGGCGCAATCCGCTGCGCCGGACCAGGCCGGCGCGACCGGTCACGCCGGCACGGCCGGGCGCCGCGGCGATGGCGGCGAACGCACATGCCTGAGCGCTCCGGCGCTCTGCGTACGCGGGCGGCCCCCGGCCCGGCCCGAACCGCCTGGCGCATCGGCGGCACCGGCTGTGCGGTGCTGGTCGGCCTCGTCGTGGTCCTGAGCCGGCTGCCCTTCCTCGGGCGTGGCTACGGGAGCGATCCCGACGCGTGGCGGGCCATTTCGGCGGCCCGGCACCTCCTGGAGACGGGCCGGTACGTGCCGTCCCGGGTGCCCGGTTACCCGCTGCCGGAGTATTTCGACGCACTCATGCTCCGCGTCGGTGCCGGCTCAGCGCTGGGGATCGGCCTGGTGTCGGCGCTGCTGTCCGGGGTCGCGGCGGCGCTGTTCGTCCTCCTGCTGATGCCCCTGGGCCGAGCCCGTGCGGTGGCCGGTGCGCTGGCGCTGTCGTTCACGCCCGTGGTGTACGTCGCCGGGCTGGGTGCCATGGACTACCTCTGGGGGCTGACATTCTTCCTGGCGGCCACGCTGTGCACGGTGTCGCGCCGGGCGGGGCTCGCGGCCCTCTTCCTGGGTCTGGCCGCAGCCTCCCGGCCGAGCTACGCGCTGGCGATCATCCCGCTGGGCCTGCTGTGCGTCGACTTCGAGCCGGCGCAACTACGGCTGGCGCTGCCCAGACGGCGACTCTTCGTGCTGGCCGCGGGGTCGGGGCTGATCGCGCTGGCGTTCTTCCTGCCCGCGTTCGCCACGGTCGGCGTCCAGGTGCCCCGGGCGTACGGCGGTTGGGAACACGTCGTCGTCAACAGTTCCGTGGGCCTGTTCGGCGCCGCCGGGCTGCTCGGGGTCGGCTGGGCCGTGGTCTCCGCCTGGCGGGGGCGCCGCCATCCCGTCCCGCTGTCCGACGGCCTCGGGGGCAACCTCGACCGCTGGGCCGTCACGGTCCTGATCGTCTACGGCCTGCTGTTCGTCCGACTGCCCGACGAGGCGTCCTATCTCCTGCCTGTGCTACCCGGCCTGTACTGGCTGCTGTGCCGGTACGCGCGGGACATCGCACTCTGGGTGCTGACAGCGGCATTGTTGTTGTCCTGCTTCGTCTTCTCGGTCAACCGGGACTCCGGTGCGGTGGGTATGACCCTGCGCGGCCCCGTCCTGCACGAGATCGGGACACAGGAGGACCGGGACTGCGTGGCGAACGTCGTGCAGCGGAAGCTGGCGGCCTCGCCCGACGGGCTCGACCTGGTGATCGCGGGTGCGAGCCGCCCCCAGTTGCTCGTCGAACTGGGGGCGCCGCTGTCCGACCGGGTGCTCTACACGGTGCGGCCCGGGGCCGACGGGACCCTGGTCGACACGGAAGGGGTGGTGGTTCCCCGGAACGCCCGGCTGTTGTTGCTGGACCGGGCCGCCGATCAGCAGTCCGAACTGTGGCAGATCCCCGAAGGCCTTGTCGCAGTCCTGGATTCGGGCGACGAGTGCGGCGATCAGGACTAGAGGGCCGCCTGGGTCGGTGCGCACCGGAAACCGGCGTGGTACACGACACCCGTCGGCGCGATCCCGTTCTGCCGGTAGTAGCCCTCCTTGTAGTAGACGGAGGGAGCCGGTCCGCCGGGTACCAGTGTGCGCACCCGGTAGGTCTGTGAGCCGTCGGTGAACTGCTGACGAACTCCGTTGTGCCACAACTCCACGAACCCGACCGAGTCCGACGCCGACCAACCGATCTGCATCTGGACGTCGTGCCAGGTGCCCGGGGCCAGGGGAGTGTTGAACAGCGCGATCTGACCGATCGAGTCACCTGCCGAGGACTGCCGGTCGGCGAGCAGCGTCCACTGCCCGTCCTGGTGGCTGACGCTCCAGTTGAGCGGCGGTGTGCTGAAATTCGATCCGCCGTGCCACTGATTGGTCAGACCCCAGCCCAGACTCGCGTGGTCGTCGGGGAAGGACGGATCGAACTTGGTGGCCAGCCGATACCAGCGGACCTGACCCTCCACCCCACCGGAGCTGTCGCCGCCGCTCACTTCCGAACGTTCACCGCCGCCGAACGGTGCCACGTCGCCGGTACGGACCTCGAACCGGGCCGCGTGACCGGTCTGGGCGTCCGGCACGACGCCGGCCGAATACGAACCCGGGAACGCGCTGCCCTCGCCGTTGTATCCCTTGCACTGGACCCACCACTGACTGAAATCGCCTGTGCTGTAATCGCCGTCGAAGGATTCCAGGCTGGTGGGCCGGACCCCCGCGGAGGTGACCGCCGGTGGCGTGCCGGCCGTCGGCCTGGCGGCACAGCTGCCGACGATGCCGGTGGCCAGCGCGAGCGACATGCGCGCGAAGTCGCGACGCCCCAGCCGGGGACCCGATTCGCCGGCATCGGAATGCGGATGGCTAGACGTGGTCTCGGACACGGTGACTCCTTGTTGATCCCGTCGTCGGTGCTGCGGGCCTGCCGAGCAACTTCTCGTAGAACGAGACGAGGGCCCGCCGGGAGATATCCCAGGAGAGTTCCTCGGTGAGCCGGCGGTACCCCGCATCGCCCATCTGCCGGCGCCGTGCCGGATCGTTCAGCAGTTCGTCGATCGCCCGCGCGAAGGCGAGGTCGTCGTTGGGCCGGACATACACGGCCGCACTGCCGGCCGACACGCGGGCCTCGGTGAGTTCGAAGGACACCATCGGGCGTCCCATGGCCATGTATTCCACCACTTTGTTCATCGTCGACACGTCGTTGACCGGGTTCAGCGGATCCGGCGACAGGCACACGTCCGCGGTGGACAGGCAGCGCTGCACGAACTCGTCGGTCACCCGGCCGGGAAACTCGGCGATGTCGGCGAGACCGAGTTGCTCGGCGAGCGCGACGAGTTCGTCGTAGCGGTCGCCGGAACCCATGAAGATGCAATGGAAATCGTCGCGTCCGATCTCGTCTCGCAACAGCGCCAACGCCCGCACCGCGTGGTCGACCCCGTCACAGGCCCCCATCACGCCCAGGTAGGCCAGCAGGTGCGGCTTGCCGCGACGCAGGCTGTCGTCCGGATCGCGCCGGACGAAGCGGCCGATGTCGGGTGCGCTGCGGACGACGACCACCCGGTCGGCGGGCATCTTCCCCCGCTCGATCGCCACCCGACGATAGCTCTCGTTGGTCGAGATCGCCGCGGTGGCGGAGGCGAAGGTGAGTCGTTCGGCAATTCTGGTCAGCCAGTAGAGGATTCGCCCCGCGCCGGGGAAGCGGGACAGGAACATCTCGGGGAACATGTCGTGGTGGTCGAAGACGAACCGGGCGCCCGTGGGTCGTAGCGCCAGCGCGACGAGGAACAGCAGGTCGGGCGGGTTGCAGGCCTGGACGACATCGACCCGCTCATGCCGGCGCACCCGGATCGCGAGACGCAGCGTGTGGAACAACGCCTGGGTGTACTCGAACAGGTAACCGAGCGGCCCGCCCGTCGCCGCGCGCAACGGGTAGCGCAGGATCCGGATGCCGTCGATCGTGGTTTCCCGCTCCCGGTCCTGGCCGGCGCCGACGGGACAAATGACGGTGACCGTGAATCCCGCGGCGGTCAGCGCCCGGGCCTCCTGCCAGACCCGGCGGTCGAACGGCACCGACAGGTTCTCGACGAGAATCAGAATGTGACGACTCATCCGCTACTCCGAACGCTCGAAAGACGTTGGCCCGCGACTACTTCCTCGATGGCATGCTGGGCCGCACGGACGCTGTGCTCCAGACTGAACTGGGTCTGCACCCGGTCGCGGGCTGCGCGACCCATGCGCTGTGCGAGCCCCGGGTTCGACAGGACCTCGAGGAGGCGGGCGGCCAGCCGCTCGGGATCCCCGGGCGGCACCAGGAAACCGGTTTCCCCGTCGACGATCATCTCGGGGATTCCCCCGACCGCGGTGCAGACCGCGGGCCGCGCACACGCCATGGCCTCGAGCAGGGCGATGGAGAAGCATTCCACCGTCACCGAACTCAGCGCGAAGACGTCGATCGCACGCAGCAGCCGCCCGACATCGCGGCGCACACCGGTGAAGTGGACGTTCGCCGAGATCCCCAGTTCCGCGCTGAGCTGCTCCAGCGCGCCGCGTCGCGCGCCGTCGCCGATGACCAGGAACCGCGCCCCCGGCAGCTCCCGGACGACGAGCCGGGCCGCCCGCAGAAAGGTGTCGTGATCCTTGATCGGGCTGAGCTCGGCGAGGATGCCGACCACCTGGTCGGCGTCCGCCCAGCCCAGTTCGGCCAGTACCTCCCGGTCGGTGCCGACCTCGAACAGGGCCGGGTCCACCCCGTTGTGGATGATGCGGATCCGGTCGCCCGGGTAGCCGAGATCGTCCGTCAGGTAGCGCCGTTGGGCCTCGGCGACACCGAAGTAGGCGCTGGTCCGGCCCGTCAGGGCACGGTCGACCGCGGTGCGAATCATGCTGCGGGGCTTGGGGTCACCGATATTGTGCGCCCACAGGATGGTGTGCCCGACGCCCGCCGCGCGGGCCGCGACGCGGCCCAGGATCTCCGCGTTGTATCCCCGCACCACCACCACGTCGGGCCGGTCCCTGCGCATGATCGCGATCAGTTCGGCCAGCGCGCGGGCCGCCCGCCACTTGCCCCCGAGATGCAGTGCCCGGGCGTCGATCTCGGCCGCGCGCAGGTCCTCGAAGAGCTCGCCCTCCTTGCCGATGCACACCACGGACGCGGCGAACCGGTCCGGGTCCAACCGCGGCAGCAGGGTGGTCACGTGCCGCTCGGCACCGCCGACCCGGAGATCCGGGACGACGAACAGGAGCCGGATGGGGTGCCCGTTCATCGGGCCACTTCGCGGTAGAGCGCGTCGAGGCGGGCCGCGACGGCGTCGACGTCGAACCGGGCCGCCGCCCGCGCGTGCGCGGCCGCACCGCGGGAGGCACGCAATTCGCGGTCCCAGATCACCTGTCGCAGAGCCGCTTCGATCGCCTCGGTATCCTCGGGTGGGATCAGGACCCCGCACCCGTCGCCGATCATCTCGGGGATCCCGCCGACCTCGGTGGCGACCACACACACGCCCCGGGCCATCGCCTCCAGGATCGCCATCGGCTGCCCCTCGTTGCGCGACGGCAGCACCAGCACGTGGGCCTGGTCGAGCAGCTTGGCGACCTCCGGCTCCGACAGCCAGCTGTGGACCTCCACGGTGTCGTCGAGGCCGAGGTCCCGGATGCGCCGGCGGGCCCGGTCCACCTCACCGTCCCCGGCCAGGGTCAAGGTGGCCGCCGTCCGGACGCCGGTGCCGAACGCCGGGTCGGCGGCCAGCGCCGCCCACGCGTCGAGCAGCCGGAACGTGCCCTTGTGTTCGCCGATACGGCCGAGGAACACCACGGAGACCGGCTCGCCGGGCTCCGGCTGCGGCGCTCGTGGCCCCACCCGAATTGCGTTGGGGATGGCGATGATCCGCGCCGTCGGCGCGATCTCGCGGATCCGGTCCGACCACACCTCGCCGAGCGCGACGAACGCACTGGTCCCGCGCAGGGTCGCGCGGATCACCGCCCGGAACGCCCGGGGTGAGGTGGCGTAGAACTCCGGGAAGGCCGAGCCATGCATGTGCATCACGACGGGCACCCGGGCCGGCCGGCTGATCCAGAACAGTGCCGCCTTACGGACGAAACTGCCCCGTGCGCTGGCATGCAGGTGTACGACGTGGGGACGGAACCGGATGAGCTCGATCACGAAGAGCACCGCGCCGCGCGCGAACGTGCCGATCTTCTCCGCCGTGGAACCGTCCCCGTGGGTGACCACGTGCCGGACGTTCCAGTCCGTCCACATGGGCGTCTGCTGCATCGCGCGGACGTAGCTGGCGATGCCGCCCCGGGTCTGCGTGCTGGTGGCCACCCACAGGGCCCGGCGCTCAGACATGGTGCTGCACCGTCGGTCGAGGAATGCCGCCCGCGCCGGCCGGGTTTCGTCTGGTTCGGTCCGCCCCGCCGATCGCGATTCCGATGAGCAGGAAGATGACCGTGATCGCGAACTCGAAGAACCTGAGGTCGACCGTCATTCCGGCGCTGATCAGGATGGCCATCGCCATCATCGCGAGGACGGCCAGCGGCTTACCACACAGGTCGGCATCCGGGAGGGTGCGGTACGCGCGCCACACCCCGATGGCGGCGAGCGCCAGCACACAGATCCATGCCGTGAGCCCGACGATGCCCAACTCGGCCAGGATCGCCAGCTCGTTCTGGTGCGAGACCTCGCCGTAGCCGAGGCTGAACGCGGTGTCGACGCTCCACTGCTGATGGTGGTAGGTGTTGACGGACTGGAACCGGCCGATACCCCAGCCCTCCAACGGCTTTCGCTCGAATGCCCAGAACGCGGTCCGGATGTCGTTGAGCCGGGAATCGACCTCGTTGAGCGACCCCACGCCGCCGGCCTCCCGGTCGGCGCTGGTGAACGTGGACCAGTTGGCCGCAACGGTGGTGATCACCAGGAGCAGGGCCACGACGAACCCGGTGCGGTATCCCGTGGCCAGCAGCGCCCCGATGAGCAGGACCGCCAGCGCGCCGAGCCAGGCCGCACGCGTATGGGTTTCGTAGACGCCGATTCCGGAGGCGATACCGATCACCAGCGCGGTGCGTCGCTGCCAGGCGGGTTCGTCGCGCCGGGCGGCCAACAGCATCGCGATCGCGACGCCGAGCGCCAGGACCATCCCGTTGACCACGGGCTGGTTGAAGATGCCGACGGCCCGGCCGGCCCAGCCCGGCGTCTGGATCTCGACGATGTACCGCGGCCAGACCCAGTCGGCCAACCCGACCGACGGCATGATGCTGACCACGGCGGAGAACGCCGCCAACGCCAGGATCGCCCAGAGCAGTGTGCGCACCGCCGATCTCCGGTCGAAGGCGTACCGGCCGACGAGGTACATCGCGAACGGGATCAGTGAGCCCATGACGATGAGACGGGTCACCGAAAGCCGCTCGCCGACAACGGGATCTGCCGCGACATACTGGTGCGGGGTGAACATCGAGTACACGTTCCACGTGAGGTAGGCGACCATCGCCCAGCCGACCGAACCCAGGCCACGCAACCGATCCGGGGTGCGGTCCATCCACAGCACCGTCGAGACCGCCACCCCGGCGAACGCGATCAGGAACAGCTCGACGGGAAGTCCGACCGCCGCACGGATCGGCAACCGGAGGAACATCGTCACCAGCAGCAGGACGGTCGCCAGGACCGGATTGATCAGGGCGCATACTCCGATGGCCAGCGCAACCATCCCGGCCGCCAGGATCAGGATGGACGTCGAACCCATCAGCGGCATGGCGGCAACGGCGACCACGACCCCGGTCCCGATGACGGCGGCGGGCAGCCGGGACGCACGGGGCCCCCGGTGTGCGCCCGCGGTCGCCAGTGCGGTCATCCGCCCTTCCTCCCCTCGACCAGCACCGCGCCGAGCAGCACCGCGTGCGTGTCGGCCAGCGACTCGACCGCCGCGGTGACATCACCGGCGCGCGTGTTGCGTCCGTCGACGACGACGATGGTGAGATCCGCTGCCGCACATATCGGTTGGGTGTCAACGGTGTCGACGATCGACGGCGCCACCACCACGATCACGTCGGCCTCCGCGCGCAGCTCGTCGAACACGGCGGCAATCCGGTCACGGCTGACCAGCGGGTAGCGATCGGTGACGGCCGAGCCCGAGTACATGATCTTCAACGACTCGACGGTGCCGGCCTGCAGGGCGCTGCTCACCACGTTGCGGTCGGCGAGGGCTTCGTTGAAGCCGATTCGGGCGGTGCGCAGCGGTGCGTCGTTGCCGGTGTGCACCAGTACCGTGGAGTTTCCCTGTTCGGCCGACAACCTGGCCAATGCCGCCGCGAGTTCCCGCGCGGCACTGGCACCGCGGGTGTCGGTGAGCGCCACGACCGTCGACTTCGGGAGGTCCTGCAGGCTGACCATGTTGGCCAGCATGCGCAACCGGTCCTCGCGCAGACTGTCCTGCTTCATCGAACCGCCGGCGGGCACCTCGATCAACGGTTTGATGCCGGTCTTCTCCAGGAGTTCCGTCGAGTTGGAGAGCCGTCTCGACATGGTCGCCAGACCGAGGGCGGCGAGCACGCCGAGCACCAGGCCCCCCAGGGCCCGCGCCGCGAACTGGAACGCCAGCTTGGGCGATTCCTGGGTGACGCCCGCGCGCAGTTGAAGTTCCTGGAGCTGGTCGGTCGAATCGGAGCGCAGGGTGTTCAGCTGCTGCTGGACGACGGGCACCAGCGGATTCATGAAGCCGTCGGGCCCGGGCTTGGTCATCAGCACGTCGAGCTCGGCCTGCCTGTCCTGGATGGCCTTGTCGATCCGCCGCTGCCGGACCGCGTTGATGTCGTCCCGGAACGCTTCGGCGACGTCCTGGGCCGCGTTCTGCGCCACGTTCGGATCCGTTGCCGCCGCCGCCACGGTCACGATCGGGCTCGCCCCGACCATCCGGCCCTCGACGGTCACCTCCTTGGGGATGTTGCGGGCAGCCTTGAGCCGGGCGATCGTCGCGGGCTCGTTCAACAGGCTGGCGTAGCCGACGGCCATCGCCGCGTCCTCGACGGGACTTCGGCCCGGTGACGCGAGCACGAGCGTCGACGTCGCCTCGTACATGGGCTTGTTGTTCGTCAGCAGCTGCACACCGGACAGCGTCGCCAGGGTCGCGATGACCACTACCACCCACCAGCGTCGACGGACCTGGTCGATCCGGCGTCGCACAATCGGATTCATTCCCCCGCTGCCGCTCACGACGGCACACCCTCGAGTGCGGCCGCGGCCGGCGCGCGGTCCTCGATCAGCTCGGCGACCACCCGCCGGGCCGACCTGATCGCACCTTCCATCAGGCCGAAGTACTCCAGACTGGTCTCGGTGCCGGCCCAGTGGACGCGGCCGTGCGGGGTGGTCAGCGCCGGGCCCAGCCGCAGCCAGTCGCCCGGCCCGAACAGCGCGGCGTAGCAGCCCCTGCTGTACTGCTCGGCGGGCCAGTCCGTCACCGACACCCGGTCCGGTGGCGGCAGATCGGGGAACAGTCGCCGGGCGTGGGCCAGCGCGGCCTCCTGCTGCTGCGCCGGGGGCATCGCCGAGAAGGTCGTTGCGGCGGCGCCGGTGACGAATCCCGTGAGGACACCGGCGGATTCATCGGGCGGCGAGTCGTCGACCGTGGACAGCAGCGGACCGTCGGTGCTCACCGACCACCCGGACAGTCCGCCTGCGCGCCACAGCGGCGCCGGATAGCTCAGGTGCACCTTGACCGCGCAGCCGCGTCCGGTGGCCGCCGAGGCTCTCGGCGTGCTCAACGCGGGCCGGAAGTCGATCCCCTGTGCCAGCAGTGGTGGCACGGCGACCACGACACGGTCGGCCCGGAAGTCGACCGGATTGCCGTCCGCAGCGGAGACACATTGCACCACAACACTTTCGGAATCCTGGATGATCGTGCTGACCGGGTGCCGCAGGCGCACCCGGTCGCCGAGCCGGTCGGCGAGTGCCAGGCACAGCAGGTGGGAGCCGCCGTCGATCCGCCACTGCTGGGCACCGCCCTCGAACGAGTTCAGGTAGCGGATGCCGCCGCCGGATCGCAGATAGAAGGCCATGTGCAGGACGGAGATGTCCGCCGGGTCGGCGGCCATCATCTCGCCGATGAAGAGCGGGAAGAACGTCCGGGCATCGGGGTGGTTCACCTCGTCGGCGAGCCAGCGGGCGGCGGTCTGCCGGTCGAGCCGTCCGGCCTGCGGGGTCTGCCACGGGGCGTCGATCCGGACCTGCGCGACGAGATCCTCGAGCCGATCGAAGAGATCCCCCAGCGCCACCGCGTCCAGGGGAGGTACCCGGCCGGCCGTCGTCGTCCGGGCCCCCGACATCAGGAACGTGCTGTGCCCGGCCATCCCCGTCGACGCCAGGGGCAGGCCGTACTCCCGGATCATGGCGAGCAACTCGGTGTGCTTGACGCCGAGGTACGCCGCACCCCCGTCGGCGAAAACGTCGGTGGATACCGGGATCCCGTGCATCCGGCCACCCACCCGGTCGCGCGCCTCGACGATGGTGACCTCGGCGCCGGCCGCCAACAGGTCCACCGCGGCGGTCAGTCCGGCCAGGCCGGCTCCGACGACGACAACATGCATTTCTCCCCCGTTTCACGTAGTGGCGAAGGCGACCTTCGTGAACAGCCCCTCCGGTGTGGGGTCGTCGACGAAGTCGTCGTACAACAGCTCCGTGCCGGAATCGCGCGCGATCGCGCTCAGCACCCGGGTGGCCAGTAACGAGTCGCCGCCGAGTTCGAAGAAGTCGGAGTTGACGTCGACGTCCTGGATCCCGAGCACCCGCCGGAAGATCTCCACGATCCGAACTGCGTTCATGGGCCGGTTCCTTTGCTCTCGCCGATGTGGGCGGCACGCCGCGTTGCCGACCGGTCGATCTTCCCGCTGGCCGTGTATTCCAGCGCCGCAACGAATTTCATTCTGGTGGGGACGAACTGGCCGGGCAGTCGCGCGCGCAGGAAGCTCTTCAGTTCGGCCGCGGTGGTGTCCCCGGCCGGCACGACATACGCGGTCAACGTGGTTCGCCCCCGGCTGTGTTCGCCGACGACGACGGACCCCACCACGGCCGGATGAGCGTTGAGCTGCGTCTCCACCTCGGCCGGATGTACCCGCACACCAAGAACTTTCACCTGCTCGTCCGCACGGCCGCGGGAATGTATGAGCCCGTGTTCGTCGCGCGCCACCAGATCGCCGGTGCGGAACCAGCGGGTGGGGCCGCCGCCGTGGTCGGCGATCGGGAATGCGCTGTCGGTGGCGTCCGGCAACCGCAGATAGCAGCTCGCCAGGGACGTCCCCGAGATCAGCAGCTCGCCGTCGGCGGTGATGTGATCCCGGACGTGGGGCAGCGCCCGGCCCAGCGGTGCGTCGCCGTCGTGGGTGGCGATCGCCTGTTCGGTGCCGGGGCCGCCGAGTTGCACCGCGTGGGTGATCATCGTCGTCTCGGTGCACCCGTAGGTGTTGAGCAGCCGGACGTGCCCGACGTCGAGGTCGCGCCACTGCCGCAACCGGGTCGGGTCGACCCGTTCGCCGCCGATCACCACCAGCCGGATGCTGGGCGGCAGCGCGGCCCGTTCCTCATGGAGGTAGAGCACCAGTTCGTGCCAGAACGCGGTCGGCAGGTCGACGACGGTGATCTCCTGTGCGGCCAGCGTGCGGACGAACCGCGGCATGGAACCGCAGTGCACGCCGTCGTCGAAGACCAGGGCCGCACCCGTGGTCAGCGCGGGCAGGATCTCCTCCAGGCAGGTGTCCCACCCGAGTGACGCGAACTGCAGCACCCGGTCGTCCGGGGTGAGCGCGAACAGCCGGCGCAGGGCGCGCACCGTGGCGGTCAGGGCCCGCCGCGACACCACCACCGGTTTCGGCGCCCCGGTCGAACCCGAGGTGCACAGCACGTAGGCTGGGTGATCCGATGAAAAAGTCTGCGGCAGTGCATAATCCGGTGCAGCCGGGATGCCGTCGAGAATTTCGGTCGGCAGACCGGTGGATCTGGCCGGGTCCGCGGTCAACGTGTGCAACCGGTCGATCCCGAGCACCGACGCGATCGCCTGCACCCGGGTGGCCGGAAGGCCGGCGTCGATCGGGCAGTAGGCCGCGCCGGCCCGCATTATCGCGAGCAACTGCTCGGCCACATCCGGGGTGTGTGCGACCAGCGCACCGACCAGATCGGCCGATCCGCCGAAACCCGTTGTCCGGTACCGTGATGCGGCCAGGCGCACCCGGGCCGCGAATTCAGCGTAAGTGGCGGGGACCCCGTTGTGCACGACGGCGGTGCGCCGGGGGCATTCCTGCACCACCGCGTCGAAGTCCCCGACCACGTCTTCGGCGGACCGGACCCCATCCCCGGCCCAGGCGCCCATTCTGGGCGGCCGACCCGCCACTGTCCGCAGCGACGGGTCGGCCGGTGTGATGGCCCCGTCGGCGGGCATGACCAGGCCGACCCCCGTATTCGATGCCCCCGGTGTCATCGGATCAATCCACCGTCACGGACTTCGCCAGGTTTCGGGGCTTGTCGACGTTGCAGCCCAGGATCAGCCCGATCGTGCGGGCCAGGATCTGCATCGGCAACACGCTCTCCAACGGGCCCCAGGGCGCATTCAGGTTGGTGGGCAACGGAATCGTGCAGCCCTCGGTGTTGCCGACGCTGATGATGCGGCCGCCGCGCGTCGCGACCTCGGCGATGCTCGAGGCCATCTTCGGATCCCCGTTGTCGACCACCACGACGGGAGTTCCATCGCCGATCAACGCGAGTGGACCGTGCTTCAACTCGCCGGCCGGGCAGCATTCGGTCCACCGGTAGGTCAGTTCCTTCAGTTTGAGCGCCCCCTCGGCCGCGTACGGCAACCCGTTGCCCTTCGAGATGAACACGAAGCCACTGCTCGAACTCACCTCTTCGGCGATCGGCGGGATGAGGCACTTCGACACCGTCGCGGCGGCGGCCAGCCGATCCGGCATGCGCCGCAGCTCGTCGACCAGTTGCGCGGCGGTCGACCGCGTCATCCGGTCGGAGTCGACCAGTGCGGACAGTGCCACGGCCGTCCCCGCGATCACCTGGCAGACGAAGGTCTTGGTGGCCGCCACACCGACCTCGGGGCCGGCCGAACAGGTGATGAAACCGGCGGCGCGCCTGGCCAAGGTGGAATGCGCATTGTTGGTGATGGCCAGCACCGGGTCACCGGGTTCCAGGCCGTCCACGGCGCGCAACACATCGGCCGTCTCACCGGACTGGCTGATCGCCAGGCACAGGGTACCGGCCTCCGCGATCTCCGCGCCGGCCTCGCTGGCCACCGTGACGCGTACCGGCACGCCACCCACCCGGCGCATCAGGTTGGCGACGACCTGACCGGCGTTCAGCGAAGTGCCACAACCGATCACGTGCACTCGATCGAACGGCGCACAGCCCAGCTCCCGCCACAGGCTGCCGTCGGCGACCCGGTCGCCGAGCTCGTCGAGCACGCGGGCCGCGGCGGCGGGTTGTTCGTCGATCTCCTTGGCCATGTGGTCGACGTAGCCGTTCAACTCCACGTCGCCGCTGCGCCACGGGCAACGCGCCACCGCGTTGGGATGGCGGGGCCCGGACCGGGCCGGGGCCGCGGCACCGGTCAGTTCGACGACGTCGTCGTCCTCGAGCACCGTGAAATGGTCGACCCAATCCGTGACCGCGGCGATGTCGCTGGTCGCGAAGGCGCCGTGGGCGGAATGAGCGATCAGCAGGGGTGAGCGGCGGGCGGCCACCACGATCCGGCCGGTCCGCTTCTCCAGCACCGCCAGCGCCCAGGATCCCTCCAGCGGAGTGAGCGCGGCCTGCACCGCATCCGGCAGATCCCCGGACACGGCCAGCTGATCCTCGATCAGATGACACAGCACTTCGCTGTCGACGTCCGACGTGAAGTGATGGCCCGACAGCGCCAGCGCGTGCCGGAGCTGAACGGCGTTCTCGATTATCCCGTTGTGCACCAGACTGATTCGCCCGCCGCAGTCGGAGTGCGGGTGGGCATTGCCCTCGGTGGCCGGTCCGTGGGTGGCCCACCGGGTGTGACCGATACCCGTGCCGTCCAGTTCGGGGCCGGTCCAGCCGGCGACCGAGCGGTTCAGGGCTTCGACGTGTCCCACCGTCCGGAACCGCACGACATCCCCGGTCGTCGTGCGCACGGCGACCCCGGCCGAGTCGTAGCCACGGTATTCGAGCCTGCGAAGCGCGGTCAGAAGGTAGTCGATCGCCGGAGCCTGGGTACGGCACGCGATGATCCCGCACATCAGCGGGTCCGCCCATCCGGACCGATCGGAAGCGGGCGGCGGCCCCCCAGCCGCCGCCACCGCTCCGATGTGACCGTCGTTCGCCCGGCGTACCCCACGTCCGCCGGACCCAGCAAAGAATTTGCCAGCAAGCGCTGACCGTCACTGGGAGCTAACTTCCGGATCACCACTTCACTATCGGTCCCGGCACGGGTGAGGTACATGGACCATCAGAGCCAATTTTGGCTAGTCCGCGGACTAGCTCCCCCGGATCGCGCCCCGAGTTCCGGCGGTGCCCCGGCACCGGCCCGCGGGATGCCGCGGGCCGCGTCGAGGCTGGCCGACGGCCCGTGGGCGAGGTTTTCGGCGGTGCGGCACGTCCCCCACGACACCGCGGTTCGAGCGGACTAGTTCCCACCGCCGAAGGATCTGGATCTTCCCAACCAAGAGAGCTGGATCCCCGTCTCGCGGGGAGCCGTCAGCAGCCCGGTTGCAGGACCGCCCGGACATAACCGGCGGTCTGGTAGGCGTATTCGAAACCCCACCTGGCGGGCGTGAGGTGCGCCGGGCTCGCGACCATGACGAGGTCGCCGTCGAAGCACTGCCCGAGGATGTAGCGGGCCCGGGAGATGTGCGGCTGGAACGTCACGACGATGACCGTGTGCCATCCGTGCAGGGTCGCCAGCCGGCGCAGCTCACGTCCCTCGCCCTTGGTCGTGACGGGATCCGGCACGAAGCAGTGCACCGTGATCCCCGGGTCCGGGGCGGCGCACAGGTCGGCCAAGCGCCGGTTGTCCGTGCCAGCGGGGTTCGAAATCACCAGTTCGGGGGCCCAGCCCTGTTCGGCGAGGTCCAGACCGAAGGGGTAACGGCCGTGTTTGGGCCCGCTCAGGACCAGGATTGCGTCGGCGCGGCGCAGCTGGTCGACCTGGGGACGCACGTACACCGGCAGCCCCGCGGCGACAACGCCGCACAGCAGGCAGACGACGACCGCGAGGTGCCGGACCCGGTGGCGCGCCAGGAGGTCACCGGGCGGCACGGCGGACCGCCGAGGGGCGCGCGGCACCGGTCGCCGGTCGTGGGAGGCGTCGCTGCACCTCGGTGACGAGTGCGGCGAACGTCGGGGCATGACCGGGCAGCAGCATGACATCGCCCGTGCAGCCCTCGGGCCCGGCGAACACCGCCGTGCTCACGGTCGATCTGCCCCAGCGCAACGGGCGTGCCCAGGACCGCCGCCAGGACGAGCAGGGCAGCATCACATCCAGGTGGCAGCCGCAGGGTCCAGGCGTGTACTCGCGCACCGCGGCCATCGTCGTCTCCTCGACGCGCTGGCGCCTGGCCAGCACCGGATCGGAGATCTGCGCGGCCCGGCGCGGCGTCAACCGGCGCAGCCGGGCGGCCAGGTACCGCCGGCGCTCGGACGCCGGGACCTGCAGCAGGGTCCGGGCGTGCGTCACCGAACGTCCGGCCAGGTAGCGGGCCTGGGCCGCCCGGATGCGCAGGGGACGGTAGGACGTGCAGTACGGCGCTCCGAACAGGATCAGGTTCGTGACGTCCGCACCCGCAGCGGTCAACTGGCGCGCCAGCTCGAACGCCACGGTCCCGCCGGCGCAGTACCCGGCGATCGACATGGGCCCCGCGGGCCGGAACGCGCGGATCTGCGCGGCGAAATAGCGCGCCATGTCCTCGACGCTGGTCAACGGAACGCTGCCCTCCTCGAGCCCCGCCGGTTGGAGACCGAAGAACGGCTGATCCGGGGCGAGGTGCTGGACCAGTGCGCGATAGGCGAACACATCGCCGTTGTGCCCGGCCACCGCGAAGATCGGCGCCCGCGTCCCGGTGACCTGCAGGGGCACGATCGCGCGCTGCTGCACGGCCAGCCGCTGAGCCTCCCGCAGGAAGGCGACCACCTCGGGCTTGCGCTGCGCCAGATCGCGTTTGTGTTCGTCGGTCAGCACCCCCGCCGGGGCGTCCAGCCGCAACCGGTCGCCGTCGAGCGCCACGCTCACATCCAGCTTGCGCAACTCCGCGAGCAACTCGGCTGCCGTCATAGTTCGATCTCCTCCCGCGGGCCCGAGCGGGCAGCCGCGAGCGGGGCGCGCTCATCGGCCGTCCAGGACAGTGCGTCGATCGCGGCGGCGAGCTGCTCGGCCGTCGGCCGCTCGAACAGGTTGCGCAGGGGTAGATCGACGTGCGCCATCTCGCACAGCTTCGCCATCACACGGGCGGCCATCAGCGAGTGGCCGCCGAGGTCGAAGAAGTTGTCGAACACACTGATGTCGCTGCGATCGAGCACTTCGCTGAACACCCCGACCACCAGGCTCTCGCTGGACGACCGCGGGACGACGATCTCGTGCGGCTCGGTGTGGGTGGGTTGGGGTGGGGGTAGGGCGTTGCGGTCGAGTTTGCCGTTGGGGG
>Ga0116193_1000271_pt1 | contig 51013 bp, 40 predicted proteins | sample AD_UKC115_MetaG_FD_89892 | JGI IMG/M metagenome (GOLD analysis project Ga0116193, IMG submission 89892) | Active sludge microbial communities of municipal wastewater-treating anaerobic digesters from Hong Kong - AD_UKC115_MetaG | ecosystem: Engineered > Bioreactor > Anaerobic > Digestate... | reverse complement strand
GAACGACTTCTTCGACAGAGCGATAATCGTCAATTTCAAATTGTTCAAGCACAGGTCTTTGTGTTGTTTCTATATCACGGAATACCTTATAGCCTCCTGGTTGCGTTGAGGAACCAGCACTTATAGAGGTAATACCTAACGGAATCAGATTGTCTCGAATCTCGGCACTTTCGCGTGTGCTTAAATTAAAGGGAGAATACGGTAAAAATAGTCGCATGGCAGTTATAATTTGAACAAGTTCGAGAAGATTTACAATATGAGGAACATTAAAACGCTGTGGCGTATGTTTTAGCCGTGGAAAGGAAACAGACACGAGGCTTTGCCAGCAGACTTTCTGGAGATATTTAGCATGTAAGGCAAGCCAGACAATATCATAATGCCAATCACTTAAACCCAACAAAGCACCACAAGTAAGACGGCGTATGCCTGCTCTGCCTGCTTTTTCGAGGGCATCCAGACGATACTTAAAATCTTTCTTCTTTCCTGCGAGGTGAACTTTATCATAGACATCTCTGTCATAAGTTTCCATATAAAGGGTAACCCCTTCTGTCCCATTATCAGCGAGTTGGACATATTGAGGTTCATCCATTGCATAGACTTCAACACTTACGGATTTGAAATATTCCTTTGCAATAGTCACCGCTTTGCAAATATAGTCTACTCCTGTTCTTTTAGGTGCATCCCCAGTCAAAATTAGAACGGTCTGGATACCTCGACTTCTTAATTCAATACATTCTTCCCTAATCTGTTCCTCATTAAGTGCAACTCGTTTTTCGTGTATTCCTGCGTGTGCAGCAAAGCAACAATATACACAGTCTGAGGCACAGAGATTAGACAAGTAAATAGGAGCATAAAGGGATATGGTTCTACCAAAATGCTGTCTTGTCAAATGATGTGCTTTCTGGGCAATCTGTTCGATAAATGTAGTTGCCTCTGGTGATAGAAGAGCGATTAAATCCTTTACTGAAAGGTTTTCTTTATCTAACGCTGATAAAACATCAGCCTCCGTAATCTGGCTATATAAATCGGCTATTCGGTCTTTATGCCAATTTTGAAGTATTTCTAAAAAGGAATAAGGAGTTATTTTCATAATTACATCAATAATAGAGTTAAAGGTTATTTATCGTTTGAAGTGAATAAGAAACCAGTTAAGGGAGAAGAGGCTTCGGCTGTTTCCCGTTGAGGTCCCAAGCCTGCATGGAAGGCTAACCTACCTGCTTGTGTGGCTAAACGGAAAGCAAGTGCCATTTTTTCATGGTCCTGTGCGTCTGCAAGTGCTGTGTTTACAAGGACAGCATCAGCGCCCATTTCCATAGCCTCTGCTGCATGCGAAGGTGCACCTAAACCTGCATCAACGACTACCGGTATATTTGATTCCTCAATGATTATCCGTATCAATTCTTTTGTCTTTAAGCCTTTATTACTGCCGATAGGTGAACCTAATGGCATTACGGTGGCTGTTCCTAATGCTTCTAATTTTTTTGCTAAAATGGGGTCTGCCTGAATATATGGTAGAACAATAAAGCCGTCTTTGATTAATAGTTCGGCTGCTTTAATCGTTTCGATTGGGTCAGGTATAAGATACCTTGGCTCAGGGGTTATCTCCAATTTTACCCAGGGTTCCAATCCTGCGGCTCGAGCAATTCGTGCCAGTTTTAATGCTTCCTCTGCGGTTCGTGCACCGCTGGTATTGGGTAAGATAAGCACCTCTTTGGGGTCGAGAACAGAAAGTATGCTATCGTTCTCAGGGCTTTTCAAGTCAATCCGCCTTAATGCCACAGTAACAATTTCCGTCCCAGAGGATTTTATTGTTTTCCGTAACGCCTCTGCTGATGGAAATTTACCTGTCCCAATTAGCAATCGGGAATGAAATTCTCTGCCTGCGATGATTAGCGGGTCATCGTGGTTATTAAAAGATAAACTTATATCTGTTTCTAACATCTTATTTGCCTTGTTGAAAACACCTTCTATTTGAAACAATGGGATAGAGATTGTAATTTCTTTAACCCTTTTATATTATAACAAAAAATTAATTTGATAGGGATATATTAGTTTTCAGGGAGGTTGAGATAAGAACCTTCTTCACTGGGTTTAATTTCTATCCATGCCTTTTTAGGGTCAAAATTAGGTATACGCCAGAGTAAGGCAGAAGTTATATTTTGTGCATAAATTGGGCTCGTCATTGCATAAACTTCGACATCTCCAAAGCCTTTTGACGATTGTTCTGGTGGACCAATTACACGTAGGCGATATGCACCACTTCTTGTGGGTTTGTCTGTAAAACGAAGTGTAAAATTATCGCTTTCTATTATTTTGGTTACAATAGGTCTGCCGTTAAATAGCACTTCTAACTTTTTACCTTTTGCATTTGTGACTATTGCTTCAAAACGGATATCCAAATCTAATGGGACTACACCACCTATGCCTACATCAATTTTATTATCTGCTAGAGTATCGGCGATGAAAGCCAATTTGACTCCGCCAGCGTCGGAAGCGACAAAAGTCCTCCCCAATCGGATACCATCAAGAATAGCACCTAACGATTTGTTTTCTGCACGGACATAAGTAATTGGTCTTCCTAATGGCACAGATGGGTTTGAGGAGTGGCTTCCGGCAATTCCACAGGTCATAGCACCGCGAGCAATTTCGTAATCCCAAAAACGAGAGGCTTGAGAATTTGCAGATACGGAAGCGATATTGGATTCATTAACCGCAGCGGCAATTGAGTATACGAACCTACCATCTTTTTTCTCTTTTATCCAATCATCTAATTTGTCTAAGGTAAGTGGAGGAACGGCTCTCCATCCTCTACACCAGACTTGAATGGCGTTTACATAATTTAAGCCCCATTGCCAGAAGCCCACAGGAAAGCAAGGGTGAGCAATAGCAAAGATTCCACCCTGAGCCTGAACCCTTATGCACTCTGCTTGTGCTTCAGGGATAGTTGTAGGTGTGTCCAATGGTGTTCGTGGACAGTAGACAAGTGCATAGCCTTTCTGTTCATTGCCCCATTTCATTGCAGGGATAAGAACAAGTTTGTCAGAGTGGTATTCTATGTCCTCAATAGATTTTAATGTGTTGATGTCAGTAATTGCGAGAAAATCAAGTCCATCTTTTTCTGCTCTTCTTATCAGTTCTCCGATAGTTTCACTTCCAATACTGTATTTAGAGAAACAACATAGTTCACCTTTATACCAGCCAGGTTTATTTAGTAGCACTTTATTTTCAACAGGAATAGTTTTTTTACCGGGGACATCGGTAGGATTGTATGGGTCAGTGCCTGAATCTATTTCAACCCTATCGAGAACAAGGTCACAATCGTTGTCGAAATCTCGTAGCACCAGAGGACCAGTTGTCCCTTCAAGTAGAGTTATAGGGACAAAAACGGGCTCATTTTCTTTTACAGAAATGTCTTTAATTTGAACCATAACAGGAACACCGTTGTCGTAGGCATAAATATAGGCGCGGAAATTGCCGATTGGGACTTGCTTTTCTCCTTTTCCCTCGGGAAAATCATAACGGTATCTTTTACCTTCTTCCATATCAAGCAAATCAACGCGAGCACCCCAATACTTTCCTACTGCATCTGTAACATCAATATCTAATGTGCCTTTGGGACCAGAATATTCGCTATAAGGCTGATTTTCATACTGATTTGTTGGAGCAGGTAATTTTGGTTCAGTTTCTTTTTTAGTCGCTTTTTTTCGGGCATAACTATTGCTTGAGATAATCAATAAGAATACTATCAAAAGGAAAGAAATGCAAAGGATAGATTTTTTATTCCGTATCATTGTTTACTTCCTACGCAAAATTTCATAAATTGCTCTCTCTTAATTTTATAAAAATATTATCTAACCTTTATATTATTTTATTTATGAATGGCTTTGTTCAAAAACCTCATCGGCTTTTTTAAGCACTTCGGTAATTTGTTCTCCATACATTTTTAAGCGGACAGGTCCCAGAACTTTTAATTTTAACAAATCCTGATAGGTTTTGGGTCCATGAATTGCAAGGATGGCTAATTTGGTTTTAGGTAATACAACATCTGAATCAACATTTCGAATAATTGCTTGTTCTTTCCGCCATTGCATTAAATAAGAGGTCCGTTTTTTTATTTGCTGGTTATTATTTTTTTGTATAGGGATTGGAATATCATCATTTTTTGTGGATGAATTTGAGATTATATACAGCAACTCCTGTTTATCTACTTTTTTCATGATTGATTGTATGCGTGGCATTTTATTTAATTCATCTATTGTTGTGGGGATAGTTTTTGCTAAATTTATAAGACATTTGTTTGAAATTAATTGACCGGGAGGAATATGTAGAGATTTCCCTAATTCATCACGGTATCGGTAAAGTTCACAAAGAACATGGATATTTGGGGAAGACAGATTATTGTTACGAATCATTCTTATTAGTTGTGTAGACTCTTTTTCTTTCTTGATGATTTCTTTTGGTAATTCTTCAAAGATTTCTTGAGCCTCGTCCCATAATCCTTTTTTAATTAGTTGTTCTTTTAATTTTTTTTCTAATTGTATCAAGTAATGAGAGTCACGGGACGCATAACTTAATTGCTGAATAGAAAGAGGTCGTTTTTTCCAATTAGATTTCTGAAACTTTTTATTATGCTGGACATTTAGCAATGTATGTAAAAAGGAGACCAACCCCAATTGCTTATAGCCTAAAAGTTTTCCCGCCCACATGGTATCGAAAAGGCGATTAACTGTCCAGTGATATTGATGCCAGAGGAGGTGAAGGTCATACTCAGAAGCATGAAATATTTTTTCTATCTTCTGGTCTGATAGTAGTTCGCCCAATTCAGGGAAAGGGAAATTTGACAATGGGTCAAGAAGGAAATCGTATCCATGCGTAGAAATCTGGATTAAACAAATTTCTCCCGGATACTCATATAAGGAATTGGCTTCAATATCAATGGCAATTTTGGGTTCAACTGAGAGTATTTTTAGAGATTGTTCCCAATCTTCTCTTGTCTGAATAATATTGTAACTGGTTCGTGTAAAATAAGTGCTTTTATGAGGCATACGATACTAATAGACTTAATATTAATTCGTTATAAATAAATCTTTGCAAAAGAAACTCCATTTTCAAATATTTTTAATCCACCCCCTGGACCATCAAGCCCGCGACGATTCCACAAGGGGTGTAATTTGGCATCCCAGAATCCTTCAGGATGTGGCATTAATCCTAAAATCCTTCCAGAAGGGTCGCAGATACCCGCGATATCCTCTATTGAACCATTAGGATTAGTAGGGTATTCACCATTTGCTAATGAATTATCTATTTTTACATATTGTAGCACAATCTGCTTGTTTGCTTTAAGTTGGGACAAGATGTTGGCGTCTTTAGTAATAAATTTGCCTTCACCGTGACGGACGGGCAAATCAATTTGTCCGATGCCTTCTGTCCAGACACACGGAGAAACTGTGTTAATTTTTAAGTGAACCCATCTATCTTCAAAACGACCCGAGCCATTGTTCGTCAATGTTACGCATTGTTTGAACTCATGGTTGAATAAGGGTAAAATACCCATCTTTACCATAACTTGGAAGCCATTGCATATTCCTATAATAAGTTTCCCATCATTTATAAACTTTTGTATAGGTGTTTCTAATCTATACCGAATACGGTTTGCCATGATTCTACCTGATGCAATATCATCACCGAAGGAGAAACCTCCAGGAATGGCAAGTATTTTAGATTTATCAAGATAATCTGGCTTTTCTATCAAATCGTTTAGGTGAACAAGCAAGGGTTTTCCACCTGCTTTTTGAAAAGCGTTTGCTGTCTCGCGTTCACAATTTATTCCGAAACCTGTTAAAACAAGAACCTGTGTCATATATTATCCCTATATTCGGAGTGTTTTCTGCCATGCTTCTTTAAGTTCAAAAATGGAACTGTTAACTATGGGTTTTCCTGAATTACCATGTATGGTAAATTGAGGTTGTTCGATGACCTCGCCTATGTAGTAAATATTTATGCTGTCCATTAATTTTAGAAAGTCGTTTTGATATTTCGTAGGAACAGAAACGATATGTCGTGAGGGCGTTTCACTAAATAGCGTGACTATGTCATCATTCAATCCTATAGTTTGCAAGTCTATTTTCATACCTAACCCACCTGCAAAGGCGCTTTCTGTTAAAGCGACGGCAAGTCCACCATCAGAACAATCATGGCATGAAGAAATCCAGCCATTTCTGATGGATTCGTGGATTTTGTTATATTGCTCAATTGCTTCTACGGGTATAACTTTGGGGACACTTCCTCCCTCAAATTTATTAATGTCTGCCCATTCGCTACCACCCAATGCTTCTACTGTCTTGCCTATGAGATAAATCTTATCACCGGGATTTTTTACATCCACAGTCGTTGTTTGATTAATATCCTCGATAAAACCAATTGTAGTAATAAGTAAAGTCGGTGGAATGGAGATTTTTATATTACCAATTTTGTAATCGTTCTTCATACTATCTTTGCCACTAATTAATGGCACTTTGTAGCGTAGGCAGGTATCATGCAAACCCTTACAGGTTAATACTAATTGAGCAAGTTTATGAGCACCGTCTGGTGTTTTCTCACTTTCAACCGGGTCAGGCCAACAGAAATTATCCAATCCTGCTATATCTCCCAATTTTACGCCAACGGCTACTAAATTACGCACTGCTTCGTCTACTGCGTTTGCTGCCATCTGGTAACAGTCAAGGTCGCTGTATTTGGGACAGATACCACAGGATATGGCTAATCCACGGTTTGAGTTATATACAGGTCGAATCACAGAAGCGTCTCCTGGACCGTCACAAGTAGCACCTTGAAAAGGCTTAATGACAGATTGAGCTTGAACCTCATGGTCATACATGCGAACAAAGGTCTCTTTACTGCAAACATTCAGGCTACCCAATACATTTTTTAAGTCTTCTGTCAAATCACTTTTGTGGGGTATATGGAATTGTTTTTCAATGGAAGGGGCTAATTGTGCCCTTAATTCCATTGTCGGTAGTCCTTTGTGCAGAAATTCCATAGATAAGGAGGCTATCAATTTGTCATTGAAATAGCATTCAAGATAACCAGAATCCGTAAAATTGCCGAGCACAGTTGCTTCAACATCTCTCTTTTTTGCAAGGTAGAGAAACTCATCAATATTTTGTGGAGAGACTGAAAGAGTCATTCGTTCTTGAGATTCGGACAGGAAAATTTCCCACGGTGCCAGACCTGCATACTTTAATGGAGCACGGTCTAAATGGACTTCTGCACCTCCTGAATCTTTTGCCATTTCACCGATACTAGAAGATAAACCACCAGCACCATTGTCCGTTATAGAGTTATATAAAGAGCGGTCTCTTGCTTCAAACAAGAAATCGGATAATTTTCTCTGAGTAATTGGGTCTCCAATCTGAACTGCGGTTACAGGTGAACCTTCATGCAATTCTTCTGACGAGAAAGTAGCACCATGGATGCCGTCTTTGCCTATTCTGCCACCAATCATTACGATAAAATCACCCTTTTGTGCTTGCTTTTCATGGCTGGGTTTATTATTAATGGTTGTAGGTATGATACCACCTGTGCCACAGAAGACTAATGGCTTTCCTAAAAATCGTTCATGGAACACAATTGCACCATTTACAGTTGGGATTCCGCTCTGATTGCCTCCATCACGCACGCCGGCATGCACTCCTCTTAACACCCGCCGTGGATGTAGAAGTCGTTCCGGAATTTTACCTTCATAGAAAGGCGAAGCGAAACAGAAAACATCTGTATTAAAAATACAACGACAACCCAATCCTGCTCCTAAAATGTCTCTGTTCACACCTACAATTCCGGTAATAGCACCGCCATAAGGGTCAAGGGCAGAAGGACTGTTGTGAGTTTCTACTTTCATGGATATAAGATGGTCTTTGTCAAACTTTATCAATCCAGCGTTATCGTGGAATACACTAACCAACCAATCAATTTCTGATTCAAGTATTTCTGTGGTGGATTTAATATAGGTTTTGAAGAGACTATCAATAGTGGATAAATTTCCCCTACCATCGTCATATTTAATTTTAGCGTTGAATATTTTATGTTTGCAGTGTTCCGACCAGGTCTGGGCTAATATCTCTAATTCAATATCCGTAGGCTCCTCTGGTAGATTGAGGTCTTTCCTATGCTTCTTTGTAGTAGGATTTTCATAATATCCTTTGATGGTTTTCATCTCTTTAAGGTCAAGTGCTAATAGTCTTTTTTGACTGAGTTCTATTAGTTCTTTGTCCGATAAATTTAAGGAAATGGTTTCTACGGTAGTTTCTGTCTTTTCTGTTACTAACGGAATGGGAAGTAGTGAAAAATTGTCTTTTGATTTTAGTTCTTCTGCAGATAAAAGAATCCATTGCTGTATTAATTCATTAGCAAGAAGTTCTTTCGCAATACGAGAACATTCATCTTTTAATAGTCCTGAAAACCAATATATAGTTGATTTAAATACAAATTCACCTGGTTTCAGATTTCTTGATAATGTATCCTGAATTCCTTCACGGGCACTTTTACCGACATTGTCAGTGACACCAGGGCGGAATCCGACTTCAACCACAAATTGATAGTCTGGGGAAAAGTAGATGTGTTGATTTATGGATGAAATTTGTATTACAGAATCGGTAAATAGTTCATTTGCTACCTTTGCTAATTCAACAGGGGCTAATTCTGCTAATATTGTGTATACATCTACCACACGAACGGATTTGCATGGTATAGATAAATCGTCCTTTATCTGAGCGCACAAACTTTTTCCGATAGGGTCTTCCAACTCGGGACGGACTGCTATTTCAACTCGGTTGAGCATATTTCAAATTTCCCTTATAATAGACTTTTCTTTCTCCTTGAATTGTTTTGCCAACGATGTGTCCTGTAACCCCTGCCTGGTCGAAGGCTTTTAATACCTTTGGCAAATGATTTTCAGGAATTATAAATAGTAAACCGATACCCATATTAAACACACGAAGCATTTCCATATCTTCTACATTCCCTGCTTCTTTTAGAAAACGGAAAAGGGGAGGAACTTCCCATGTGCTTAAATCAATTTCTGCACCAATTCCCTCCGGGAGTATACGAGGCAGGTTTTCTGTAATTCCTCCGCCTGTTATATGAGCCATTCCACGGACATCCACTAGCTTCATTACAATTTGCATAATCTTTGAATAGCAATAGTGAGGTCTCATCAAGGCATCATAAACAGTCTGGTTTGTTCCTGGAAGCATATCTTCTAATTTTAATCCTGCAATCTCGAAACATATCTTTCTGGCAAGGCTGTAGCCGTTGGTATGTAGCCCCGAAGAGGATAAGCCAATAATAATATCACCTACCTGGATATTTGAACCATCTATAATTTTTTTGCGGTCAACGATGCCCACAATAGTTCCGACCAGGTCATAATCATAAGGATTGTAAATATCTGGCATTTCTGCGGTTTCACCACCGATAAGTGCGCATCCTGCCTGTCCACAACCAAGGGTTAAACCTTTTACTATCTCAATTATGGTAGAGGGGTTCAGTTTACCCATAGCGATATAATCTAAAAAGATGAGGGGTTTGGCACCTTGAACTAAAATGTCATTGACGCAATGGGATACGAGGTCTACACCCACTGTGTCGTGTTTGTTTGCCATAATGGCTAATTTTATCTTTGTCCCTACGCCGTCAATACTTGAAACAAGGACAGGTTCTTCTATTCCATGAAGGTCAATCTGAAAAAGTCCTCCGAATAAACCAATGTTTGATAATACCTGGTCATTGAAGGTGCGTTTGACAAGTTCCTTAATTTTACTAACGGCTTCATTCGCAGCATCAATATTGACACCTGCGTCCTTGTAATTTAATTTTGGATGTTTTTCCATTATTTGTTCCTCTATAAATTTGCCCACTAGTTTGAAAGTATAATAACATATATAGAATGTTATAAATCTAATGAATTTTAATTATTAAAATTATAAGTAATTCTTATGGAAATATTTTCTTATGATGCGCTTAGATGCTTTTGTGCGTTAGTCGAAACGGGCTCTTTTGGGAAGGCTGCGGAAAAGACTGGTAGAACTCAGCCTGCTTTAAGTCAGAGGATAAAAAGTATCGAAGAAAAATTAGGGGGAGAAGTGTTTGACCGTAAAAGAAGATGTCTAACGCCTCTTGGGAGAAGTTTTTATGGATTAGCAAAAGACTTTACACTGGTGCAAAAGAAATTTAATACATTGTTTCAGGAGGTAACAAGGGGATATCCGCCTGAGTTGATGATAGGGACTAGCGATACCTTTGCATTACATCTGTTGCCGGGAGTTATTCGTGAATTCTTAAAAGTTTTTCCACAGGTTCAATTGTCTATTATAACCCGTTCCTCTGAAGAGATTGAAAATATGGTGCATACCGGGGAATTAAATATTGGTGTAGTCACACAGCCTGTGCACCATAAAAATCTTCGGGAAACGAAGGTATGTGAGGACCTGGTCTATTTTGTAACTCCCAGAGGACATCCATGGAAAGATAAAAAGCATATAAATATTGCCGATATTAACAAAGAGTCTGTGATTATGATAGACCCAAAAACAAGGACAGGACGAATTATTTATAAATATTTTAAGGCAATGAAAATATCTCCCAGGTGCGTTATTGATGGGGGCTCATTTCAGGTGATTATGAGGTATGTGTCAGAAGGGTTTGGTATCTCTCTAGTCCCGAGAATGGTTGCGATGGAATGGAAAGATAAGGTAGAGATTATTAAAATGAAAAGAATGCCGACAATCCCCTATGTTTGTATTTACCCACGATTTTTGTCTCTTTCAAAAACCGAACATGTATTTTTACAATTGTTAAAGAAAGTTTCAAACAAAATAACAAAAAGTTAGGAATCGAAAAAAATTGCATGAATCTTACGGGGAAGGACAAGATAATATGTAGTTTGCTTTTTCTATCTATACTCATACCACCATTAGTATATTCTTTTGAATTTACATCCTTTCTTTATCCAAAAGAGATTACATTAAGCATTTTCCTGATTCTTTTATCCCCTTTTTTACTGACCCAAAAAGAAAAACTGTTTGTCCCTATACCCCTATTATTTTTCCTTGCTTTTATTTTATTTTTATGCCTGGGGATTTTTTATGCAAAGGTGCCTGAACAGACCTTGATTCGTTCCACTGAGTTATTTCTTGTTCTAATGTTTCTTATCTTTATTGCCGCATTTTATAAGGAGGAAAAATACAGGGCAGCAGTAAATTATGGAGTGTTATTTTCAGGTATATTCGTAGCGTTAGCAATGTTCATACAACATCAGAACTTGTTGCCTGTGCTATTTCCAGAATTTTCCAACTATAAACAATTGTATTCTGTGTTCGGTAATCAAAATCTGGCAGGAACTTACATCACTCTGATAATAGTCTACTTGCTTATATATAAAGATGATTTATTAAAGAAAAATATATACAAGGTGCTATGTTTTTTTATTCTGGGCTATGGACTTTTTTTAAGTAATTCCCGTTCCGCATGGCTTACGGCTTTCTTGATATTTGTTTTGTTTTATATAGAATTATTCAGAAACAAAAAATTTAGTATTAAACAATTTTTGATTGTTATATCAGGAATATTATTGGCTGTTGTGTTAACCTATCCTTATTTGATGGAGCGTATTACACAAAGTTTTTCAAAAGATGATGTCGGTTTTCGCGTTCGCCTTTGGGTATATGACGGGACAATTCGTATGTTCATTTCGCACCCAATTTTAGGGGTTGGTTTTGGAAATTTCTACTATTGGAGTCCGAAGTATTTAGCACAGGCTTTACATTCGAGTTATGGGGGTATCCACATTAGAAATGAATTATTAACCCTGCATGCACATAACGATTTACTGGAATTGCTGGCAGAAACGGGCATTTTAGGGCTAGTTATGATTTGTATATTTTATTTCCTATGGTTGTTTACCTATAAAAAGTCTTATGTATGGATGGCATTTGTTCTAATATCGTTTTTTAATCCTATCATTATTAGTGCTTCTCATCTTGTAATCGCATTCTTATCTTTATTTAATAAAAAAAAGGAAGAACTAAAAAAAATTAAAATAGATGAAATATGTTTAAAGGAGCGATGGAGATATATTATCTGTTTTATTGGCTGTCTTTTGATTATATTCTTGTCTTATGCTTTATGGATTCCAGATTATAAACTCAGGCAGGCAGAAAAATCTTTAATATTAGGACAGGATTGTATAAAACAGTATCAAGAATTAGTTCGTTCCAGGTTTGCAACAAGTTCTATGTATGAAGGGTATGCCCATGCCTTGATGGAAAAGGGCGATTACGAAACAGCATATAAAGTATTAAAAAAGTCATTAACTAAGACTGATTCAGGACAGGTTTATCTAATGTTAGGTCAATGTGCACAAAATTTAGGGAAAAAAGAGGAAAGTATACAATGGCACAAAGAATATTTATATCGTTTGCCTGAAAAATAGGACATATATGACATGACAAATAAGACAAATATGTCAAATAAGGCATATAAAAAATTGCCATCCAGCATGTATCTTTGTTACTTCAGCAAATCCAATCTTATTACAAATGATTTTCTTTCAATAATCAGTAATAAAATAATCATAATATCGTGATAATGTAGAGGCTTTTTATTAGAGCGGTAAAGGGGGTATGGTTTTCTGTGAATATTTTTATTGTGAAGGTTTCATTCGTATTGATAAGGCAAGGTGTTTCCCATTTGTCAGCGTGGAATTTGTTATATATAATAGGTTTCGTTTCGCCTTTATTAACTTCGACAGTAAATGTATCCACAGAATCTAAAAAGAGTTCTAACTTTATTTTTTTTGTTCTCATGTCTAACCAGTAAGAACCAGTGCTTTTGAAATTTATATTATGAATTAGTGAGGAACCATCAGGACTTTTTAATTCAATAGTATGAGGAGGATGTTGGTCTCTAAAAAATCTGACAGTAGTGGGGATTTGAGTAAATGGGTTTATGAAAATATTTAGAATGTATGACTCAACTGCTGAAAAAGAAATCACAGCCAATAATAATAGAACCAAGAGATGAAAGAGGCAAAGGTTTAATGTTTTTAGAATGGAAATGCCAAAAGTTCCAAATATGATTAGGAAGGATATAAAGGGAATAAAAGTTAAACCCCAGATAATAAGAGATTTTGGGAGCCAGGAAAATAGGAATATAAGTGCAGGAATAAGTAATCCAACTAATATAATAAGGTTTGGTGGTATTTTTTCTCTTATACCTATGATATTTAATCCTAATTTTAGAATTATTGGGGAAAGAATTAGAAATACAATACCTGTGATAACACGAGATGGAAATAGTTCATTGCAATAAATATCCCAAAAGGTTAAACTTATATGTGGCGATTGAGAAGAGGTAAACCAAAATTGCAATGACATGAAAATATCTATGGCTAAAGAAGCAATTGTAATTAATCCAAGAAAAATTGTTATGATTTCTGGGGTTAATATAACGAGTAAGTTTTGTTGCAATTCGACAGTGGTGGAAGCAGGTTGACCTGCGTTAAAATCAAGTGGTTCAGAACATCTCCAGCAGCGGTCATTATCTCCTTGATTTTCTGCACCACATCGTCTACATACTGTTTCGGGCAATAAGTCGAAATCCGAATTGAATGTGAAAGGGAAAGGTGTCTTTTTTACAGTTTTTTTGTCTAGGAATTTTTTGAGTTTTTCAACAGCGAGGGGAGCCCATCTGTGCTCTGGACAAATTTTGATTAGTTTCTCATAGACCTCTTTTGCTTCCTCGTATTTTCCTACTGTTATAAGCACTCTTCCCAATTGTTCATATAAGCCGGGTTCTTTCTCCCAGATTTTTATTGCTTTTTTTAATTCTTCGATGGCTTCATCATATTTACCAAGCCGATACAATGTGGCTGAAATAAAGCGATAAACATTTACATAGGGTTCCCATTCATTTTTAAGGACAGTAAGATGTTCCAATGCTAATGTATAGTCTTTATTCTGATAGAGTTTTTTTGCCAGACTCCATCTTTTCTCGTAATCCTCTGGATTTTTATCCACATAGTCAAGTAAATCAAGTAGATTCAATTATTTTTCTCCTATATAATTAACCATTAAAATAAATTTTAGTTGTTTTTTCGTTTCTTTTTCCTTATTTTCTTTCTTGTTTCTTTGTATTTTGCGAGTTTTCGCCTATAAAGTATTTCGTTTACAGCCCATGCAAAGATTGCACCGACAATGGCAGATTCTGCAATTGTCAAACCGATACGAACTCCCATAGAATATTCGTAAACAAGAAATCCAGATAAAAAATAACATGGTATAAGTAATAAACAACTGGAAACAGCCCAAAAAATCCATCCAACAGATTCAATTTCTTTGAATTGTTTCATCTTACTCCTTTCCCTTGATTTCTATTGTTGTTTGTGGAATTATAAATTTAAACTGGGTTCCTGAGTTTACTTTACTTGTTACAAGAATTTTACCGCCATGCTCTTCTATAATTTTTTTTGTAACGGATAGACCCAGGCCTGTGCCTTTGTAGCCTTTGGTAGTAAAAAAAGGTTCAAACAAATTGTTAAGTTGCTCAGTTGGAATACCTTTGCCATTATCGGATACAGTAATGATTAATTCGTTGTTTTTTGATAGTTCACCTGTAATTTTAATAATCCCTGTTTTTTCAGGAACGACTTCACCTGCATTTAATATCAGGTTGGTCAAGCAATGGAGTATGCCATTAGGGTCGAGGAAAACTTTTCCTTTAACTTTTGATATATCTACTTTCAATTTTATTTCTCGACTTGAGAATAGGTCAGAGAAAAATTCAGAAGCCTCTTCTATTATATCTTTGAGATTACAATATTTTTTCTGCGGGACACGCGGTTTTGAGAACATTAGCAAATCTTGAACGAATTCAAATATATAAAGAGAAGTCCTTTTCAGGATGGGCCATGATTTGTGAACGACTGGATAATTTTTTTGATTTAACGCCTTTTCGATAAGTTCAGTGCTGGTTAACATTCCTGTTAATATATTTTTTAAATGATGAGCCAGAGCAGTTATGGTATAACCGATGGTCGCAAACCGTTCTGCTTGAAGTTTTTCTTGTATCAATTGGGAGGTAACAACAGCAGATGCAGCCCAGGATGCGAGAATTTCAAGGAAGCGGAGGTCTTCATGAGAAAACGAATCACTTTCAATTTTATTAACCATTTCAATCACGCCAATCAATCGCTGACGGTCAATCATTGGGACTGCAAGGATGTTCCTTGTGGAGAACTGGGTAGCCGAATCCACACCAGCAAAGAAATGAGGGTCATTCTTTACATCGTTGACGATAATTGGCTTCTTTGTCCTTGCTACCTCGCCTGCAATGCCACAGTTTATAGGCAAACGAATTTCCTTTTTTACAATTTCAGAACCAACAGGACCTAATGTTACTTGAAAAGATAGTTCTTTCTTTTTGTCATCATAAAGCAATAACGAACCTGCTTCTGAATTGCAAGCATTTTTGCATTCTTCAGTGATAACAGTTATCAATTGTTCTATATCTGTTAAGTTCGAATAAAAATGCTGGACACGGTATATAGATTGGATATATTTACGGATGTCTTCATCCAGCCAATTGAGTTGGGTAATTTCGCTGTCTAATTGATTATCCATAACTCTACTATAAAACCTTTTTTATTCGTTTTTTAAATTGTTAATATGCTGTTTTCTTCTTTCTTTTTGAAGAAGTTGTATTTTGTGATAAACAGAATTAAGGTCATTATTAGCTAGTTCTGGTAGAACAAAAGAAACAAAGTTTTTTAGAATATCTTCCTCAAGAAAATCACAAAATGAATCATAAATCTGGACAAGATTTCTAATCTTATATTGTATATCAAAATGCTTTTTTATTACAGCTGAATCTAAATCCACCAAATAAATTTCCTGCCCATCTATAGTTAACAAATTTTTACCTGACAAATCTTTGTGATATATACCTTTTTCCCAGAGGGAAAGAACCATTTTGCTAAATGTGTTGAAAAAATTAGAAAGAAATATACCTTTTTCTTTGTAAATATTTTTTTTGATAAAGACCTCTATATTACAAGTATTATATAAAAATTCAGATATAAAGAAATGTTTATAGGGTATAGAGTAAAGGAATATTTCAACATAAGCAATAGGTTTAGGTGTTGCTATTCCATTGTTAATTAAATAATTACTCATATACCATATATTTCTACATCTATTTGATAAAAACAAATGCCTAAATATGCCTTCAAAAGGATTATATTTTGTTTCTTTTATAAAATATTTGTCAAGTTGAATAGATGCGGTTTTGTCGGTTTCTTTTATTTTCTTGCCGTTTATGTATATATCAGAATATAGATTCTCAAAATTGAAGTTTTGTATATTAGACCATATCTGGTAAAACTTTCCTCTTGTGTATTCCATTATAAATTAGACCGATTTCGGGGTTTGAGTTAATGACAGATACTTTTTTAATTTAACCCATTTTAAGTGCGGGTAAGCAAATAGTCGTGCAAAAATAGAGAGATTAGAAATTCCATATCCTGATAAAAGAAGATTAAAAAGATTCAAGTCAATGTCTCTTTTGATAAATGAGCGTTTTAATCTTAAAAGATTTTGAGAACGGTAAAAATTGTTTAGATTTGTTTTAAATTTTGCTTTGTCAAAATCAATCAGGAAAATGGAATTCGAATCTGTATCAATAAGAATATTTCTCAATTGTAAATCATTATGTAAAATTCCGATATCATGCATTTTTTTTATAACTGACCCACATTGATTAAGTATTTCCTGCTTTTTTGATAACAGAAAAGAGTCGGAATTTAAGAATTCTTCAAGAGTAATTGCATACGGAATGTATTTTGTAATAATTCCACATTTATATAAACCATACTTTTTTATCCAGAATCCACCTAAATAATCAGGAACAGGAATATTGTTTCTTAATTTGTCTATATATAAATAATATTCATGTAGAAAGCGATTTGTCATGAAGTAAAATTTAGAGAAAAAATTACTAAAATTGCCTCCATGTGTGTAAAGTTTAAATAGTGCTTGTATATTTTCTTTTGAATGAAATAAAAAAACGCCACTTCTTCCATGATTTAATAAAGTGAGTTGTTCAGATACACTATTTTTAATAATGTTTAATGAAATATCTACAAATTCAGCAGGAAGGTCTTCTCTTAGCAGTATGAAGACATTGTTATTTTCTTGTAGCATATAGCCTTTTGGTGGGGTAATAAACATAATTATAAACACAAGTTAATTTTTTACAATATTTTAATTATAAATCATGAGAGAAATAAATAAAAAATAACATATAAGAAGAGAGGCGGCAGGCTTTGGGCATACCCTGCCGCCCAATAGCGGGGGGTGTCTGAGAAATTGCTCTGTAGGCGCAAGAGGAAAGTGTATTCAAATAGAAAGTTTTGGGCTGGTCTGAGGAATCGGTATGTTGCAATCCCCAAACACCAAACATATAGTAGCACAATATATAGTAGTTTGTCAAGTAAAAAATTATTAAAATTATAATTAAAAAACAAATTGTCTTCATTTGAAGTATTTAATTATATTTCCTTATACTATGAAATTATTTTCTATTGTTTTTTAGTTAGATTAAAAATTCAAGTTAGTTAATTTTCAGAGAAGGTTTTTTTTATGATTTTTATTCCAAAAGAGACTTACCCAAAAGAGACCCGCGTGCCTATTGTTCCTGACACCGTAAAGAAGTTAGTAAAATTAGGTGTGGAAGTGTGCATAGAGCCGGGAATGGGATGGAGTTGTGGTTATTCAGATGTCCAATATTTGGAAGCAGGTGCAAAAGTCATGCCTCGAGAGGAAGGTTTTAAGAATGCTGACATTGTTTTACGGCTAAGAAAGCCACCTATTGAAGAAGTTAAACTGATGAAGAAAGGCTCTTTACATATAAGTCATTTAGAGCCATTTTTTGATTTTGCTATTCAAGATGAGTTTATTAAGTATGAGATAAATGCAATATCTATGGAGATGATACCGCGAACCACTTTGGCACAAAAGATGGACGCATTAAGTTCGCAAGCCAATCTTGCCGGGTATGTTTCAGTCATTGTTGCTGCAAATAGATTGCCAATGGTATTTCCTATGATGATGACACCCGCAGGCACATTGAAACCTATTCGTGCCTTTATTATAGGTTGTGGTGTAGCAGGACTTCAGGCAATTGCTACAGCAAAAAGATTAGGTGCGAGAGTGGAAGCCTTTGATACAAGGCCTGTTGTAGAGGAGCAGGTATTATCGTTAGGCGCAAAATTTGTAAAGATAGATATAGGTTCCACAGGTCAAACGAAAGATGGTTACGCCTTAGAATTGACAGAGGAACAGAAACAGAAACAAAGGGAAGGAATGAAGAAAGCCATAGCACAATCGGATGTAGTAATTACTACTGCTCAGGTTTTTGGGAAGAAAGCACCTCTGTTAGTTACAAATGATATGATAAAGGCAATGAGACCCGGTAGTGTGATTATTGACCTTGCTGCGGAGACAGGTGGGAATGTTGAAGGTTCTAAACCGGGAGAAGAAGTGATTATTGACAATGTGATTATAATTGGAGCAGAAAATTTTCCTGCTCGCGTTGCTGTTCATGCAAGTCAAATGTATTCAGCAAATCTGGGTAATCTTGTTGAACATTTCTGGAATAAGGAAACCAAGTCTTTTAATTACAATTTAGACGATGAAATATTAAAGGGTTGTTTGATTATTTACGAAGGTAAACTCAGAAATGAACTAATTCAAAAGGCAAGGAGCGTACAATGAAGAAAAAATTAAACAAAGTATTTCAAATTCCTTTGATGGGATGGATGAGTTTGTTAATATTTTTATTTATCCCTCTATTATTATTGCTGGGTAGTTTTTCTAAAGTTAATGCACAGGAGACAGCAGGTAGCGAAGTTTCAACTTCTATGGTTCCTGCCGTTGTAACACCGGTTACAAGTGATTCTCAGGGACAACCTGGAACAAGCAGTAGGGCGTTAAATCCGTTGACATTACTCTTATTTACCTTTTTGATAGCCGTGTTTCTTGGTGTAGAGTTAATATCAAAAGTTCCTTCACAACTTCATACACCACTGATGTCAGGTTCAAATGCCATATCTGGAATCACAGTAGTAGGGGCATGCCTTGCAGCAGGTCAGGGAAGAGACTCGCTTTTGCTTATCATTATCGGTGTTATTGCAATGATTTGTGCCATGATAAATGTCGCAGGTGGTTATCTTGTAACAGATAGAATGCTAAGAATGTTCAAAGGGAAAGAAAGGAAATAACAGTGAACGAGACAATTAAGATATTAATTGAAATTGCATATATGGTGTCAGCAGTTACATTTATTTATGGTTTAAAAATGTTGAGTAAGCCAACAACTGCTATAAAAGGAAACATCATATCTGGTTTTGGTATGGCTCTTGCCATAGCCGTTACACTTTTTAACCCCGTTATAAAGTCGTATGAGTGGATAATTATTGGTGGACTAATTGGAACAGTTATAGGTTCTATTGCTGCTATTAGAGTTCCTATGACTTCTATGCCGGGTTTTGTTGCGTTTTTTAATGGAACAGGTGGTCTTGCGAGTATGCTTGTTGGCTGGTCTGATTTTCATGTAAATTACACAGGGGCAGGCTACGGTGCTTATACCCTTGAAAACATCGTTCTTATACTCGCTACTTTTCTTGCTATGTTAATCGGTGGGGTTACTTTCTCGGGCAGTATGATTGCTTTTGCAAAATTGGAGGAGAAGATGCGGGGGAAGCCTATTTTATTTAAAGGGCAACAAATAGTTAATGCAATTGTATTGGGGTTATCAATTTTAATTGGTATCCTTTTCTTTGTGAGTCCAAACGGTAGTCTTATGTATCCAGCGGTTATCCTTCTCATAATTCTTGCATATATACTTGGAGTTTTAGTGACGATTCCTATTGGTGGTGCCGATATGCCTGTGGTTATATGTTTGCTGAATAGTTATTCAGGTATGGCGGGATGTGCCTCCGGCTTTGTATTGAATAACACAGTATTGATTGTGGCAGGCTCGTTAGTAGGTGCCAGTGGCATTATCTTGACTGCAATTATGTGCAAAGCAATGAACCGTTCTCTTACCAATGTTTTGTTTAGTGGTTTTGGCTCATCTGAGGGGGCAATTAGTTCTGCGGTAAAAGGGGAAGTAAAATCTTTAACACCTGAAGATGCGTATTATGTTTTAGAAGCGGCTCGTTCCGTAGTATTTGTTCCGGGTTATGGTATGGCAGTAGCACAGGCTCAGCATGTAGTAAAAGAACTTGCCGATTTATTAGAGAAAAATGGCACAGAAGTAAAGTTTGCAATTCATCCAGTTGCAGGTCGTATGCCCGGACACATGAATGTATTACTTGCTGAGGCTAATGTCCCTTATGATAAATTATTAGAAATGGATGATATTAATCCAATTATAGATACAGTTGATGTCTGTATAGTGGTAGGTGCAAACGATGTTGTGAATCCTGCCGCAAGGGAAGACCCAAACAGTGCAATTTATGGTATGCCAATTATAAATTCCGATTATGCAAAAACCTGTTTTGTGTTAAAACGCTCACTTGCATCAGGATTCTCAGGTGTTGAAAATCCGCTGTTTTTCAAAGAAAATACCCGCATGATTTTTGGAGATGCAAAACAGACTTTAACTGCTATTATTAATCAATTTAAGGAAGCACAAGAGTAGAAACTGAGAAGATAAAAGAAACCTCTTGCCATTATAAAAATGTGCAAGGGGTTTTTTATTTTATTTTTCTAACATTTCTTTAATATTTGAGCAGGCTTTGTCAATAAGTGTTTCTCCCGTTCCCGGTGGAACCCATGCAAACATTGGGTCTGCTCCATATCCCCCTTCTTCTACTGCTTCTACTGTGGGAATGTAAAGAGAATGACCATTGCAATAGCCTACAAAAATCGTTTTTTTAGCAGGTGAATTTGCCTTTAATCGAAGGGCAAGTCCAGAAAAAAATTCACCAGAACCACCTACTATTGCTAATTCTTTATTGATAAGAGTAGTGGTTAATGTTACAGGTATAGTGTTATTAGAATATTCTTTTAATAGTGCGTTAACAAATTCAGGGAAAAATCCCTGTTTATATACAGCAATAACCATTGGATTAGAACTGTCCATTCGTGCCGGATATGAAAATCGTTCCGATTTGTATTGTATCTGTGGTTGAGCAGGAACATGAGTGGAAGTTTTTTTATATAAACCTGCGGCATATTCGCCAATTGCATTTCCAAAGTTTATCATTCCCTTTCGTTGTTCATTGGTATTTGGAGACATATCACCCGTAGAACCTTGAAGAAAGATACAGGGAACATTTGTAAGTTCCTCAAATCTTTTCTGCATAATTCCAGGCCAATCTGGACTCCATTTGCGGTCAAGTATATTATCCAAAACGGCATGAGCAGAAAAGTTTATAACGGCTGCAATTGGTTGATTATCTACTGTATCTATCCTGATTAATGTAAGTTCAGGGTCACGAACCTTCGGCTCTTTTTTAGAGGTGCGATTTCGATTTAAGTCTGTTTGTTCGCTTATCCAACCAATTTTTGCAGGTGTAAGTTTGCTACATGCTTCAGAGATGGCTTCACAAATTTTATTTTCAAGGTCTGAGACATATTGAATAGCAGCGTTAAATTTACCTTTCCCACAATCTGGTTCATCAATTAGTTCAAGAACAGGTCCGTGATGTGTATGTGAACCGACAAGCATAAGTCCAGATACCTGACATTGTGTTTTTACCCGTTCTAATATTCGTTCCATAGACTTTTGGGTAGGTGAACGACCCAAATCCAATCCACCAATAGCAAGGCGATTTGTTCCATCATCAAAGACAACAACTTTGAAAAATAATGGATATTTTACACCCTCAGCGGGATAATCGTGCCTCGCTCCGTAGCCCCACATAGGAATACCGCTGGGCGGTGTAATATCCCTAACAACAAATCCTGCCTTAAAAATAGGCTCAGCAAAGAGAAAATTAGAAGAAAAAACAATTGAATTAAATAAAACGAAGAAAATGACAATTACTTTTATAATTCTATTCATTGTTATACCTTTCTTATGCTATATTATATTAGGACTAAATATAGAAAATACTTGTTTCAGAAATAAAAATATTAAACATCTGAAAAATAAAATTTCAGTTCAGTGTAATAATTTATTAATTCAAAAATAATTTGTAATTAAAAATTATTAAAAGTGATTCGCTTTTATAATTTCAAGTTATTACTATTTTTGTTTTTTAATCCCAGAGATAATAATGTTTTCCTCGTTATTTCTTTGTATTCTCTATAATTAATAATTTTAAATCCTATATTTTCCATAAACATTGATTTTACTATTTATATTTATTATAATTATTCATTAATATTAAAGTTTAAGGAGTGTTTTATGAACAAAGAAGGTTTTACTCTCATCGAACTGCTGGTAGTAATTGCTATCATTGGCATACTTGCGGCAATTTTATTGCCTGCGTTAGCACGAGCCCGCGAAGCGGCGAGGCGGTCAAGTTGTCAGAATAACTTAAAGCAATTTGGATTAGTCTTTAAGATGTATTCAGGTGAATCTAAGGGAGAAAGGTATCCGCCAATGCAAACTTTTAAGCCTGACCCTGAAGAACCTGGTGGGTATGATGACGCTATGGCGGCAGGACCTCAGGTCAGTCTTATTTTCCCTGAATATCTGACTGACCCATATATTATTATATGTCCATCAGACCCAGATGCCTCAAAAGCACGAACAAAAATTGAAAATGCCAATGGTGATTTGGTTAGAAGGTCTCAGGATATAGATGAAAGTTATGCCTATTTAGGCTGGGTATTTGACAACCTAAAGCGTTCTGCTCCATGTAGCCAATTTGGATTAATTGGTATGATTTTAGGAATGTTTGGAGGGAGTTTTGACCAGGCGCAACTTGTGCCTATTCAGGTAGCAGGTGCAATAGAAGGTTTATGGGAAAACAACTCAAATGCAGCCACTATTATAGGCAACTTTATTGGAGGCTCAGACATGACAGGAGCAATGAGGATTTTTGAGCAGGATGCGAAAATGCCTGACCAATGGGCAGGTTATGGAAATGGTGGAGGAAATACAGTTTACCGCTTACGAGAAGGTATTGAACGATTTCTGATTACAGATATAAATAACCCCGGTTCAGGGAATATTGCTCAAAGTTCTGTCTGGATTATGATAGACACCTTCTCAGCAGGTGGAGTAGCCTCAGATTTGTTTAACCATATACCCGGTGGCTGCAATGTGTTATATATGGATGGACATGTAGAGTTCATCAGATATATACCAGATACCAATTTGAATGATGACATAATTCCCGGAACAGAACCCATTATATCAAGTCTTGCAAATATGGTTTCTATAATTGCCGCTTCTAATTAAAGGATTAAAACAGATTAAATAAGTCATATAGGACATATAGGACATATAGGACATATAGGACATATAGGACATATAGGACATATAAGACCTATATGACTATAAATAGATGGTTAGTGTAAGACATCTGTGTCTCTGCAATATCCAGCGTGCAGGAAAGTTATTATATCTATCTATTATTCTTAATTTTTTGTATCGGTGAATTGTCTTCTGTCGTATATCTTTCTAATACTGTGGTAGGTATTTCGCAGAATTTTATTCGTGCAGGAAATTCAGGACCGTTATCGGACAACTTGTTTATGTTGGGGATATTCAAAAATTTTATTCGATTACGACGCCATGTATAAGAAATAGCAATACCCTTTTGAGTTGTAATTATTGAAGGATAAGAATATTCATGAGTAATAATTGGGTCATTTTCAAGATGAGCCAGTTGTGTCCATGTATCTCCATTATCTTTGGAGAAGGCAAGTGTTAATGGGTTCCGAGGTCCTCTGTTTATAGAAACAGGGTTATAAACCAACCATAAAATACCATCTACATTTTTTACAAGGTCTATACCACTATTATTATTAGGAAGTTTTGTTTTATATACTTTATTCCAGGTTTTCCCTCCATCTTCGGAATCGCAACGAGCGATACAACCACCTGTTGAACGCATAAGAGCGTGAACATGGTTAGGCGAAGATTCCCAAAAAGTAGGCTGAATTACACCTTTGCCACGGATACCTGATGATTTCATATCCCAGTCTTCACTCCGTATCCATGTTTTCCCTTTATCAGTGGTTCTATCGGCAAAACATCGCCATACCTTGGTTTCGGTTGATGCAGGTGCAAGCCAGGCACCGTCAGTAAGGACAATAGGTTTATTTTTTACAGGACCCCTTCCACCAATGTCTCCAGGGACTAATTCTACGGGTTCAGACCAGGTATTTCCGTTATCAGTTGATTTCATCCAATATGTTGACCATACAGGGACATCTTTCCCTACCTTGAAAAATAAATAAACAATATTATCCTGGTCCTTGAATAGCACAGGATTCCAATGCGCCTCTTCGCGAACTTTGGCTACCTTTATGGGTGCTGACCAAACCTCATTGTTCCATTGAGAAAGCCATATAGCAACATCAGGATTTTTTTCTTCCGTTCCTCCAAACCAGGCACAGAGAATTTTACCATCCGCAGTCTCCACAAGGGTTGAAGCATGGCATTCGTTAAAGGGTCTGTCATCTGTAAATACATAATTAACAGTCCCCCCTTCTTTTTGGACTGCTTCAACAAAATCGTCGGTTGTTAGAATAGGAGAACTCTGAAGAATTATACATTGAGAAACAAGAAATAGAATAAAAGACATAGCCAAAACTCCTCATTAAGTTTTTAATACTATTATAGCCAAATTAGCAGGGCAAAAATCGAGGCAGGAACAACTGCGATAAAGGTAAATGGCGCTGCAATTTTTGTCCATTGTAGAAATGAGACAGGATAACCTGCTTTTTTTAACAGTCCTGTTCCTACGATATTTGCAGATGCACCAATCGGAGTCATATTTCCTCCAAGACATGAGCCCATGAGTAGTCCGAAGTAAAACAAGGTTGGGTCTCCACCGCCCTTTTCCGCAAGAATAGTCGTTACAGGCAGCATTGCAGCAAGGTAAGGGACATTATCAATGAAGCCAGATAAAATAATAGAGATAATTATTAATGCAATGTAGATAGTAACACGACTATCTCCAATGTATGCATGAATTGCTTCGGCTATGTCATTTGTCCAGCCAAATTTATTTAATGTACTTACTAAGATAAAAACACCTGTCAAAAATATGGTAGTGTCCCAATCTAATTTTTTTGTAGATTTTACTATGGAAATATTGTGTGATAATTTTGCCCAGGTTAAACCAACAAGTGCTATTACCATGCAAATAAAACCAGCAGAAGTAAATAAGGTTTCTTCAAAGAAAGAGGAGAGGGCGAGAGAAATAATCAGAAAGATAAGGAAGAAGGTTGGAACCCATGTCTTTATAGGTTCTAAAGGGACTTCTTCTTCACTTTTATATTTCCTGAACACGAAGTAAAGATAAGTTAGAGATGTAATAGCACCTACTTGTATTGCAAAAAATACACCCGGTTTCCCCTGATGGAAAAAGAAATCCATGAAATTAAAATTAGCATAGCCAGCCAGAAGCATGCTTGGTGGGTCACCAATTAATGTAGCCGTTCCTTGAAGATTACTTGATATAGCCACGGCAATGATTATTTCTCTTGGGTCAATTTTTAGTCGTTTTGTTAGTTCAAGACATATCGGGGCGATAATAAGAACCGTAGCCACATTTTCCACAAAAGCAGATATAAATGAAGTCAGAGCACAGATTATTAATAGTGCAACCGAGGTACTTATTTTACCGCGGATGAGATAAGTTGCTAAAAAGGCAGGGCAACGACTTTCGATAAAAAGGTCTGCGAGAAAGAGCATGCCGACAAAAATGCCCATGACATTCCAATTAATATTCCAGAATGTCTCTGAAACGGACATCATGCCAGATAGAATTACAAAAAGAGAAGCAATACAGGCAACTACGCTTCTGCGTGCTGGAAAGACAAAAAACAGAAAATATGCCAGGCAAAATAAGATAAGGGCTATATATTTTTGCTCAAACACGATTCGAAACCCCAAATATATTTAAAATAATTAGAAAATTCTAAATTCATAAATGTTAGATTATAACAACCCGCATTTAGTTATATAAACTTCATGTTTAGGTATTTTAAAAAATTTTGGCATTGTTCATTAGTATTTTGATAAAGTTAGAGTGTATCATAAATTAAATTTCAATAAAAGGATAAAGAAATGAAGCGTAGAGATTTTATTGAGAAAACACTTAAAACAGTTGTGGCTGCGAATCTGTTGCTGGGTTTGTCTATAGCAGATGAAGCAAATAATGAAAAGGAAACATGGAAGATTCCACCTGGTGCCAAAGTGCCAACGAGAAAATTGGGTAAAACAGATATTGAGACGCCCATACTTATTATGGGTTGTTGCCAGAATTTGGATCCTACCTATGACCGCAGACTACATCGAGCGTATGAATTAGGTGTAAATCATCTGGACACGGCACAGTCGTATGCGGAAGGGCAATCACATAAGACGATAGCACCGTTTATAAAGCAAATAGGTGATAGGAAGAAATTAATTATCGGTTCAAAATTACACATTTTTGGAAATGCTACACCAGAAGATGTTATGAAAAGGTTAGATACTTCTTTAAGTGAGTTAGAAACAGACTACCTCGATATTTTTTATATGCACGACATTAAAAATGAACGATTATTGGGCAAAGAGTTTCTTGACATGGGAGAAAAACTGAAAAAGGATGGGAAGACTCGCTACTTTGGATTTAGTGTTCATGATAGGAATGCTTATCAATTTATGTTGAAAGCCTGTGAATTGAGTGGTGCTATTGATGTGATTATATTTAAGTATAATTTTCGGGAAATGGGTAAGGATAACCTCAATCGTGCCATTGACGCATGTAAGAAGGCAGGGATTGGTTTGATAGCCATCAAGACTCTTGGAAGTATACCTGATGATGGAGAAGAATTAGTTCCATGGACATCAAAAAATTTTACAAAAGTTCAAGCGAAATTAAAGGCAGTATGGGAAGATGAGCGAATTGATGGACTTGCGTCTCAAATGGGGAATGTGCAACATGTAAACGAAAATGCTTATGCCGCTATTACACCAATGAAATTATCAAAACTCGAAAAGGAAGAGTTAAAAGAAATTGCAAAGCAAACAGAACATTTATATTGTGCGGGATGTAATTATCATTGTGAAAAGGGGATGACAGAATCTCTTCATATATCCGATGTGTGGAGATGTATGTTATATGCTAAACGGTATGGTGATAAAGAATGGGCGAAATATTGTTATCAAGATATAAAAGAGTATGTTGAAAAAACCTCTATGGAACAGTTACAGGTAGCAATGGAACAATGCCCTTATCGTATTGATGTGCCCAAACTATTTAATTCAGCCCGAGAAATACTTGGATAATACACTAATTATCACTATATTTTTGTCTATTTTAAGTGCGTAATTATGATTAATATCCGTCTGATGAAGTTTGAGAATTGGATTGTTGCTTACCCTGAAGATTTTGCTGTAATCCGAAAAGCAAGTCAGGCTCATCAAAATAGCGGACACGCGATACCTGCGTGCCAACACCGTCCATGTGCGAACCCATAACTTTGCCGATGATATTACCGTCTTTATCCAGAAGGTCTGCCACAAAAATAGGTTCTTTACCCCTTCCTCGTGGGCGTTCTATAAAATCAATTTTCCCGACTTTGGCGTTTCGTCGAACAATATCTGGATGTTGTGCCAATACTTGCTCTAATGGCGGAGGTTCAGGTTCATCATTGTAGCGAACTTGAATGATTCGCGTGCCGAAACCTTCTACCCGAAAACCTCCAACCTTACCAATCACCTTGCCATCTTTATCTAATAGGTCTGCTTCGAACCGAAGATCTTTACCTCTTTGTTCTTCACGAGGTAAAAATCGAATTTTACCAACCTTGGCGTTTCTTTCTGTAACTTTTGGAAACTGTTCTAATTCTCTCTTTATACTTTTATATTCTTCTGACGGTCCACAACCAGTCATAAGCAATGGGAAAGAAATAACTAGTGATAACACAATTGCCAAAAAAAGTTGTAATCTGTATTTTCTGAACATATTAAATCCTCCTTTTCATGGCTGTTCTATATCGTCTTCTCTTCCTCTATCCACTATAGTGCCAATGAAGAAAGCCATGCCTTCCGATACAGGTGCTTTCCCTGGATAACGAAGAAACTCCACATGACCATCCATGTAAATAACATTACATCCGCCAGGAACATGGTTGAAGTATTTGACCATTCTGGATAATGTGTCATGCATAACAAAAATTTCGCTCTGTGCTTTGCTACTCGCGGCTGGATTGTTAATGTCAGTAATTAAAAATCGTTCAATGCCTTCTCTCAGACGATAGATGGTATTTGTATTTCCATTTCCAATGGGGTCAAGACTTAACAAGTTAATTACCTCACAGTCATTATCCACCAACTCAAAACTTTTAGCAAGAAAATATGATTCTCCACTTCCGCCTTGTATATACCCAATGGCTTTAGTAAATAAGGATAAAAAGAGTGCCACAAGTTGTTGAGGTCCCTTTGCATCCGGATTATCAAGGATAAAATCATTAGGCATCTGAGGTAATATTGATATTAAATCACCTATACCGATTTGTGGGTTTCTATCTTCACATTTATCAAAAACCCATGCTGCATAGATATAACTCAAATCAATCGCATCTCTCTTATCCAAAAGATTGAACCTTCCCGTTTCTGGGTCTTTCAAATCATCAATGGTGTTTTCCGGGTCCGAAGGGCAAAATACAATTGCCGGGTCTGTCAAATATTCCGGATAGATACATCGTACCATAGGTCCCAATGCCACAATAGCCTTTCTATCCGAATAAGCCTCAAATTGCAACGGTGGAAATTTTTCACCACGCGATTCACTGGCATACATTTTATATACCAGTCCCCACTGTTTTAGATTGTTCTGACAACTACTTCTTCTCGCTGCTTCACGAGCACGCGCTAGCGCTGGAAGAAGCATTGCGGCTAATATTGCGATAATCGCAATCACCACTAGCAACTCAATTAGTGTAAAGCCATGATTTTTCATAGTGGTCACCTTTTAATATTAAACATATTATAATTTGTATGATAGACTGTGAAAAAAGTAATAATGTTTCATTCTCAAAACTTTTATTCATATCTATCATCTTTTAATAACATTTTTATTATAACATAGTTATTATTTTATGAAAAAACAATAATGCTTTATTTAAATTATTCTTATTTAAACACTCTTTTTAAAATTCTTGAAAGTTTAGCACATTGTTCTGTTTTTGAAATTATATATGTAGAAATTTAGAAATAGTTTTTTTTATTATGTTAATGTATAATAAATAAAAACATAAACAATTAAATGGAGAGTTAACTATGTTTGTTTCACCCTTTCCAATCGACACATTGAGGGTATTACCTCGGAAACTTATGATGGAAGTATGGCGTCGCTTGAATACCGGTCTCAATGAAAATGAGCCATGGGAACCTCTTGCAGATGTGTATGAATCTAATTCTGAATTTTGCGTCTTTGTCGAGTTGCCAGGAGTTAAAAAAGAAGATGTAATATTGACTGTTGATAAAAATAAACTTTGCATACGCGGTAGCAAGGCAAAGAAGATAGAAGAAGATGAAGGTAAGGCAGTTTTTGTTGAATGTTTATATGGTGATTTTGAGAAGGTAATAGAATTTAGTGAAGAAGTAGATGAGGAAAAGGTGTGCGCGGAAATGCAATTAGGTTTATTGAAAATTACATTACCTAAAAAATCTGTCTCAGTTGGAAAACGAATTCATGTAACTGGTGAATAAATTTATCCAGGTTGATATTTTATACCGAGGTTTAAATAATTAATTTTTAGATGCGGATATTAATATCCAATCTGACCAGATAATTGCTGGCGTTCCGTCTGGTGTATAAGACGCGAAGATATAGGGAGTATCTAGTTGCTCTATTCTTACTGGTGCGTGTAAAGATACGGGTTTATTTTCCTCTCCTTTAATCTCTATAAGAGGGACAATGTAAGGTTCAGGTTTACCCGGCTCACTAATTTTCCAGATACCAATGTTTACTTGGGGTCCTCTTGTTAATGTGGTATTTACTATAAAAATATAATCTCCCGGCTGTAAATCTGAAATCATTATACGGAATAAGTTAATTATATCAACATTAGCATCTGGTTTAATCCACTTTTGAACAACATCAAAACCGGCTTCCTTTTTAGGCTTTTTAATTATGTAAGAGTATTGAGAAAAGGGTGGTAAAAAGCCGGAAGGGACTCTTGAACCAGAAAGCCATTCAATAAATGAACCATTTTTTAAAATATTATCTATTTGTTCTGATACAGGTTGAACCTCTATTGTACGGAATTCTCCTCTTAATCCATTCTGTTGCTGAAAAGGATTTGAACAACTGAAAATAGGAAGGGCCAAAAGGATAGATATTATTAGGTTGGCATATTTTTTTACCATTATTTGTTCCTTATATAGGTTATATTTTAACAAAAACGGTATATTTTAGGTTGTTCACTTATAATTTTAATCTTTAATATTAAAACCTCAATTTTTGATTGTAAAACCAAAAGTAAAATAGTTAGTCAAATACTATACTAATGATAAACCAATGAAGGAGTAAGTTATGTTGACAAGGAAGAAATTTAGTTGTTTATGCCCAAGATTGTTTTTTGCATTTATTATTGCGTTTTTCTCGTTTAGTATATATTCTGAAAATCTTGAGATAACACTACTTTATACTAATGATATCCACGACCACATTAAGCCAGGTTATTTAGGATTTGGTGGTATGCCCTATTTGTCAGGATTTGTTCAAGAAATCCGAAAAGAGAAACCAAATGTTCTATTAGTGGATGCAGGTGATTTGCTTGAAAAAGGGGACATGGTTGCAGATTATACAAACGGTGAGATTATGTATCAAGCAATAGAGAAGATAGGCTATCAAGTGATGACACTTGGGAATCATGATTTTGACCAGGATATAGAACACCTATGCAAACTCAAACAAATCTCAAAGTCAGTAGAATTTGTTACAACCAATTTTGAAGAAGGTCTAAAAGCATGCTATAAGCCGTGGGTAGTTAAGAAAGTGGGTAATTTTTCTGTAGGGTTTGTGGGAATAGTAAAATTGGAGGGAGAAGATAAAGAAGTCGCTGAAAGTGCTATCCCATCAGTTAAAAAGGCTATTGAAGAAATGAAGCAACAGCAAAATTGCCATTTTTTTATTGCCTTATGTCATTTGGGTAGCCAAACCTGTTTAAATATTTCAAAGGATTTACCTGAAGTGTCAATCTTTGTTTCTGCTCATACTCACGAGTTAATAAAAAATGCAAAGAAAAGCACAGAAACCGGAGCATTGGTTGTGCAGGCGGGTAGTTATACTCAATATGTGGGCTATCTGGATTTTGTTTTAGATACAGAAACGCAGAAGATAATAGATTATAAGGATAAAGTTGTAGAATTAAATCACAATAAAATACCTATGGATAAAGAATTAATGGACTTTATAATGGCAAGAGAAAGGGAAGTATGCCCAATTGCAAGTAAATTTTTGATTGAAAATAATAAAACAATAAGTAGCACTCAAATTGCAGCACTTTCTGCTCAAGCAATGCGTGAGTATGCAAATGCAGATATTGCACTATGTAATCCGAGTTTATTGATTAGGAGTGCTTTGCCAGCCACTAAACTTGACTACAACGCACTTTATCTTACGGCTGGACAACGGGCAAAGGATTTATTACAGGTAACCTTGTCAGGAAAGCAAATAGAGCAATATTTAGTTAACTTAGTCAAATATCATTGGGGCAGGACAGCGTATGCAGGTATGGAAGCAGAGTATAAAAGTGCCTTTCCAATGGACAAAGTTGCCGTAAAGACAAATTTAGACCCAAATAAAAAGTATAAAGTTATAATGGCACAGCGGGAATTTGAGAAAAGGCTATTACGCTCATTACAAAAGGATAATGAAAATATAGAAGAGGTAAAAAATACAATTCAAAATTGTAATTTTACTTTCTTTGATGCTGTGTCGAAATATGTAGAGGAAATAAGAGAGAAAGGACTCTCTTTAGATAAATATGTGAACAAAATGGGAATAAAAAATGGTAAAGTCGAAGAGTATATGGAAGAAGATAATAACGAATAGGGAACAAATTAAATAATTTGACTGCACTTGAAAGATAATCTTTGATAAAATAAAAATGATATTCAATGTTGAAATGGTAGGAATGTGTGACGCAACATCATGTTTAAACTCGCATAAAATACTACATAGTCGAGTATGAAAAATAGTAACATAGGTGACCAAATTTGATTGAACTATCATTGCATATTCTTGATTTGATTGAGAATTCTATCAATGCAGAAGCAGATGAAATCTCTATCTCTCTGGAAATAAATGAAGAAGATAATTTGCTTATTTTGAGCATTGAAGATAATGGAAAAGGCTTTGATGTTGATTTAGATGAATTGTTTGACACATTTTATACTACAAAGACTTTCAGGGTAATAGGGTTGGGTTTAAGTTCAGCCAAAAGTGCAGCAGAAAATGCAGGAGGGGAGATGCAGATAGGGAAAAGCGAAAATCTTGGAGGCGCAAAAGTAACATTAACTTTTCAAATTTCCCATGAGGGTAGGGTCCCTATGGGTGATTTGGGCAGTGCTATCGCAGGTGTATCTCTTACCAATCCTAATGTCAATATTATTGTAAAAATAGTTCAGAACAAACAAGTTAAATTATTACATAATACAGTAGAATACTACGAGAAGTTTCCAGAGAAAAACGAATTGGAAATATTTAAGATAATAGAACAGGAAATAAACAATTTAATCAAAGGCTTGGGTATATGAAATTCTATCTATTGTCTGGCTCAGCAGTGTTTTGGAGAAATTGAGGTAGGATTTTGATTATCTCCTCTGTAGATTGCGGAAATGCCTTTAACAATTGAGAAAACTCAAGCAAGCGTTTTTTAGTCATTTTTTCCATATTATATGCTCTAATTATTCGTTCTGCTCCATTAGGATGTTTAAGAAAAAATTCCAACAATAGCCCAACTAATTTAGGTTCCAATAAATTCTTTTTAAGTTTTCCTTTTCTTATCTGTTGCAACAAGTTTTCTATTTCAAGATTTTTTTTCTTTTTACTCTTATTCTTCTCCAAAATTTCATAAGCAAGATTCTGAAAAAGCGGAGACATAAAAAGATTAAAGGAATAAATTTCTATCTCATGTTGTAAGAGTTCATGAATAAATTGATGGTCATAAGGTAAAAATAATTCATTGCCCAATCGCCGCAGTATGTCTTTACTTTCATAAGAAAAACAGTCCCAGCCAGGTATTTCATTGTCTAAAAATATGCCAATAGGGTCAGGTATATGAGCAGTTGCCATATAGGTAAAATCAGATTTCGTTTCTTTAATATTAATACTTATATTACCATCTAATTGTTCTACAAAATACTTAAAGGTATTTTCTGCATATTGGGGATATTCAAAAGTATTTTTAGTTTTCATTACAGTTTCTGTGATTAGCATTTTACTTTTTGCGTCGTAATTAATATTGAGTATCCCTACCGATTGGATTTTATCTAAAAAGAATGGCAGGATAGTGCACATAAGAAAACATGAAAATGTAATTTCCGGGAATTTAAGTATAGGGAAAACAGGGTCTATATTAATCTCAATATTTTTTGATGCTTGAAGTAAAGGACTAAATGTGTCCCATAGATGGTCAAAGAATTTTCTAAATACAATTATTTTTTTTGAATCCCATTTTTTTAAATTTTCCTGAATATATTTCTCAATTTCAGTGTTATCCATAGATACAGTGCTATCAAAGAACCCAACAAGTGGATTGTTCACATTATCTAATTGCTTAAATCCAGCAAGTTTGAATACAATTCGATTTTCACTAAATTGAACTTTCCCTCCATTAGTGCTTCCAATCCATAGTCGGTTTATCAATAGAGAAGATATAGGTAAAAAATCATTGATAAGTATATATTTTGTTATGTTTTCAAAATTCTTACTCAATATTAAGACAAGTTGTGGTATTAAAAACCCTACTTCTTGTTTTTCCTCATAATGTATTGAAAAAATATTTTCACTTATAGATTTTGATTTGGCAAATAATGAAAGACATTTCAAAATATTATTCTTGTCTATGTCCAGGTTTTCTAATTTTATTTCATTCATGTTTTCTATTTTAATAGAAAAAAGTTTTTCTAATTCACCTAAAAATTTATGTGTGTTAACCTGGCTCAAATGTGAAGTAGAAAACAAATGAAAGAAATCATTTATAGATAAAAAATGATTCGACTGAATATTTTTGTCTTTTGAAAGGATTAAATAAAAAAATATATATGTTTTTAATATAAGTTCGTCTAACATATAAAAATATATTGCGTTATTTTAGAAACATTATACCTTTTTGACATGTCATATTGTATATAAAGTATACTTACCCGATATTATACATGATTTTAGGAAGGTAATTCCGTGGCTAATCATATTTTACAAATAGCAGTTCAGTATATATGTCTATTATTTTGCCTATCGGCACATGAAGCGGCACATGCAGCGGCAGCAGACCGTTGTGGTGACCCGACAGCACGCATGTTAGGACGATTAACATTAAACCCAATAAAACATGCAGACCCTCTGGGCACTTTCATCTTGCCATTACTGATGATGATAACACAAATTCCGTTTTTGTTCGGTTGGGCAAAACCTGTCCCAGTCAATCCAAGAAACTTCCGCAATCCTAAAACGAATGAAGTGTTTGTCGCAATGGCAGGTCCAGGAGCAAATTTGATATTGGCAATAGTCTTTACTTTTATTCTTCGGCTCACAGTGATTGTCAATGGCATTACTACACTTGATGAAATGTTCCTGTCCCCAGTATGTTTAATTTCTATATCAATAGTAATGATAAACCTTGTCCTTTTACTCTTTAATTGTATTCCATTACCTCCATTAGATGGATATCATGTATTGAACTATTTTCTGCCACCCGAAGGTGAGAAATTTCTACAACAGATGGGTCCATTCGGTATCATTATTGCCATAACCTTAGGTTCAAGAATCATATCCATTCCTTTAAAATACATCGCAAATTTCCTTTTAATTTATAGCCTAACAGGCTTCAACATCTTTTAGTTTCAAAATCATTACTGTCCGATAAAAATATGAACATCTCTTCTATAATTCCAACGACAATATTGTTCGATAAAAATAATGAACAATATTCAATCCCAAAATCTTTTTACAAAATAAAGAGAAATGCCAATTAACTAACAGAGATATATACAGAAAGATAAAAACCAATGTAGGAGTTTGATTTCTCAAATGCTCAAATAACCGCTATCTAATATTCCATAACCTGAATTTTTGTGCATGATGAATCATGCCCCTACATTGGGGAGAGCCTATTAACGCCATTTTTAAATCAAAAAGTGAACATTAGATATTCAAAGTTTTTGTAAGGGCGTATTGCGATACGCCCCAAAGCCAATACCCCCGCAAATAACCGATACTTCCGTGGTGTTGTCTATAAGGGCATATAGTGATACGCACTCTTTTTATTATCCTTTCAGCAAGGTATTGGTAGAAAATAGTGCATAGTTTTTATAAAAGTGCAATCAGGAAATTGTCCCCACAAAAACTGTTAGCAAGTTTAATAACAATTGCATAGAAGAAACTTACTACGCTTAAAAAAACACCAATTGAAACGATGTTTCTTATCTGCCATTATGAAGGCGTATTGCTATACGCCCCTACACTGAAATAGACATCGTTATCGTCTATCAAAAAATATATCATTCTTCCCTAATCTTTATAGCAAAGGATTAAAAACCCCTAAAAATCTGCCCACTCTCTTTGAACAATACCAAATAGCCAATAGTAAAGAAATCACAGACTGGTTTTGTAGGACAAGAAATGAGGTATCAGGTAGGGAGACAATTCTGCAAGAATTTTAACTTGCTCTGCGCCTAATGATTTGTATTTTTTCTTTGCTTGAATTACTTTCTCTTTTACTTCTTGCGGTGTTTCTTTTGTTGAGGTTTTAGGTCTTTTGGAATAGTCGTCAAGCCCTGCATAACCTAATTTTTCATATCTTTTTAGCCATTTGTATATTGTTTTTCTTGTTGTTTTTAACTCTTGGGCAATTAATGAAATGTTGCCGTATTCTTTTGCATGTAATACCATTTTTAATCTTAATATTTTTTTGTCTTTACTATTTAGCATAATTGTGTAATACTCCATTTTATTCTTAATTTTTATTATTTTTTAAGAGCGAACAGATTGTCTTTATTCATTATTTTCAGCCTTTTTAAGTGTTTGCCATGTCTATCCTCATTCCCAAATATTCAAAAATTATTTCTTGATTTTTTACTTTTAAATTCATATAATTACATAATTATGGGATTATTCAATATACTATTATCAGAGGTAATTTTTGGTAAGGACAAAAAGAAAAATAAGAAGAACCATGATAGAACTTACTGATAAGCAGTACTTCTTTCTGAAAGAAAAATCTCTTGTATTGCAGAAACAGAACAAAAGTCATTCTATTATTTCTATTATCCGGGATTTAATAGAAAAAGACCATGAAAAATGGATGAAGGAAAAGAAATCCTATGGTGCGTAAATCACAAATAAAAAAGAGGAATTTAGAACAATATGACCACAAGGGAAAAGAACGGGTTAATAATCCACCGGTTGGACTGGTGAGTCCTGAGACGGATAAGGATGCGCCTAAAAAAAATTACCAATACGACCCGCACTTGGACCCTCAACTTGTGTGGTCTGGCAAAGCCGAGCATACCTCTTTTGAGGTGCCGACGGTTTCTCTGCATGTCCATGAACGGATTGACCCGAGGACTATTATTGAAGCAGTAAAAAAGAAAAATGGCAATGGTCAGCAGCAATCTCTTTTCTCGTTTATGGAAGAGAATCTTCCACTTCGTGAAGCGGTTGAGTTTTACAAACACAAGCATAACTGGACAAACCGCCTTATTGCCGGCGACTCGCTTCTTATTATGAATTCTCTTCTGGAAAAAGAAGGAATGTCCGGCAAGGTGCAGATGATATATATGGACCCGCCGTATGGAATCAAATACGGAAGCAATTTCCAGCCGTTTGTAAATAAGCGTGATGTAAAAGACGGTAAAGACGAGGATTTAAGTTCAGAGCCGGAAATGATTAAAGCATTCCGTGATACCTGGGAATTGGGCATTCATTCATATCTTACTTATATGAGAGACCGTCTGCTTCTGGCAAAAAAACTGCTTCATGAAAGCGGAAGTGTTTTTGTACAAATTAGCGATGAGAATGTGCATCATATAAGGGAATTGATGGACGAGGTGTTTGGTAAGACCAATTTTGTAAGAATAATTTTTTATAGAACCAAATCCAATGCACAAGAAGGTGATAAACTAACCTGTATGGGTGACTTTATCCTATGGTATGCAAAAGATAAAAGTAAGATGAAATACAGACAATTGTATGTACTAAAAAATCTTGCAGAAGATATTTCAGGTGAGTTTAAGTTTATATATGAAAATGGAACGAATAGGAAACTAACTGAGAATGAGATTGCTAATCCATCTCTAATCAAAGATGTTTCCAAAATTTATAGAAGTCAATCATTGGTTTCAGCCAGAACAGCTAAAAATAATTTTGAATTTGAACATAACGGTGTAAGATACAAACCTTCATCAGGGTTAGGGTGGATACCTGCTTCTATTGATCAACTTAAAAGATTGGTAGAAAGTGGAAGATTTATTGAAAAAGAATCTACAAATAGACTTTATAGACAATTTTGGTCAGATTTCCCATACAAACTTCTTACTAATGTATGGTATGATGTAATGGCTGAGATTGGTAAAGAATATGTTGTCCAAACAACCACAAAGGTTATTCAACGCTGTATTCTCATGACCACTGACCCTGGGGACCTTGTTTTAGACCCTACTTGCGGAAGTGGAACAACTGCTTATGTAGCTGAGCAATGGGGACGGAGATGGATTACCTGCGATACTTCCCGTGTTGCTATTACAATTGCTAAACAGCGGATAATGACGGCGTTATATGATTATTATCAATTAGCTCATCCTGAGGGAGGAGTAGGAAGCGGGTTTGTTTATAAGACGGTTCCTCATATAACACTTAAATCCATTGCTAACAACGAACCGGCAACACAGGAAACCTTATATGACCAGCCATTCATTGATAATTCCAAAGTACGCGTAACGGGTCCTTTTACAGTTGAAGCAGTACCTTCACCTGTTTCAAAGAGTCTTGATGAATTAGAAAAAGAAAAAGGAATTTCAGATGTTTCTATTGCCCGTTCAGGCGAAACACTTCGGCAATCAGAATGGCGTGATGAACTTTTAAATAACGGTGTCCGTGGTAAAGGCGGACAGTATATTAAATTTAGCAGAGTTGAACCGATGTCAGGCACGCGTTACATTCAGGCAGAGGCAGAAACAAAATCAGACAAAGATAAAGACCGTCAGCGTGTGTTTATTGTATTTGGTCCCGAACATGCGCCAATGGAACAGCGTCAGGTATCGCTTGCACTTGATGAGGCACAATCTCTTCGTCCAAAAGCGGATATGATTCTGTTCGCTGCATTTCAGTTTGACCCTGAAGCGGCAAAAGATATTGATGAGACAAAATGGCCTGGATTTACATTATTGCGTGTCCAGATGAATGCCGACCTTTTCACTGATGACCTGAAAAAGAAACGGACAAGTAATGACAGTTTCTGGCTGTTAGGTCAGCCGGATGTTCGGATTAAGAAAATAGATAAAGGCGAACACCAGGGCCAATTCCAGGTAGAAGTCCGGGGATTTGATTATTACGATACCAAGACTGGCAATGTTGTCTCTGGGAGTGAAAAGAACATTGCTATGTGGATGCTTGACCCTGATTATGACGGCAGGAGTTTATTTCCACGACAGGTTTTCTTTCCTATGGCATCTGAGACAGAGGGTTGGAGCAAATTGGCAAAGAACCTGAAAGCAGAAATAGATTCCCAGTTGATTGAAGCATACCGTGGCACTGTTTCATTGCCTTTTTCTGCAGGAGAATATAAACGCTGTGCAGTAAAGATTATTGACGACCGCGGTATTGAAAGTTTGCGAATCATAGGGTTGGAGAAATAAATATGCAGTTTGAATTCCCAAACAGCATTAAAAGCGATTTTGATGGATATGAGATTTTGATAGATTTTTACAATAAAACAAGTAACCTTAAATTTGACAGTATAGTACTTAATTTTAATAATGTAGAATGGTTTGAAGCAAACCTTACAGCAGTATTAGGTTCTATATTAAGTAATGCACAGAATAATTTTAACGATATCAAGATAGAAAATCTTTTAGATAAACTTAATTTCCTTTTATCCCGCAACCATTTTTTGAGCCACTTTGGTGGACTAAAGATACAGGATTTTTATGATACAACTATAAAATATCGCAAATTTAAAGTGAATGAAGAAAAATTATTTAAAGGATACCTTGACTATGAATTACTATCTAGACAAGTCCTACCACAAATGTCCGATTTACTTAAGAAGAAAATTAATGAGAGTATTTTTGAAATATTTAGCAATGCTGTAATTCATGGAAGATGCCAAAACATTTTTACTTGCGGTCAATATTACCCTACTCAGAATAGGTTAGATTTTACTATCGTTGACCTCGGTAAAACGATAAAAACAAATGTGAATGATTATTTAAAAAATAGTTTATCAGGTAGTGATGCTATAAAATGGGCCATAATTGAAGGACATACTACAAAACAGGGTTCTATCCCCGGTGGATTAGGTTTGAGTTTGATTCGGGAATTTATTTCAAAAAATCAAGGAAAGATACAGATTGTTTCTGAGGACGGTTACTGGGAACAAAAAAAGGAAGAGGAGACAGTGAATAATTTTTACCAAACATTTCCAGGAACAATTGTTAATTTGGAATTTAATGTAGCGGATACAAGTCATTATTATCTTTCGTCAGAGGTGGACGAAGAAAATATATTTTAATAGGAGGTAAGAAATGAAAAAAATTAAAATTAATGTTTTTGAACAAATTGCTGGCTCTGCCGCGGTATCATCAGAAGATGGAGAAGAGTTGTTTAACAAAATTGTTAAAGGGTTAGAAGAAAAAGATGTCTTATTAATTTTGGATTGGACTAATATAACTCTTATCACATCAACTTTTTTAAATACATCTATTGGGCAATTATACAGTAGATATGACAGTTCATTTTTGAGAGAACGGCTTAAAATTGAAAACCTTACAAAAGAAGATATGGAGCTTTTGAAAAGGGTCATAGAAAGAGCAAAAGAGTATTTTAAGAATAAAGAGAAAATAGATAGTTCTATAAAGGAGACATTAGGTGATGAATAATATTGTAGACATAGATACTTATACACCTCTTAAAACTGATAAATTTCTTTTTGACGCAAATATCTGGATGTATTTGTATTGTCCACTTGGGAATTATAATAAAGAAATAATCAAAAAATACGATGATTTTTTAAAAAGATCGATTCAATCAAAATCTCTCATATTTATTTCTGCACTGATACTTTCAGAAATTTTTAATAAGTGGATTAGGTTGGAATTTAATATATTAAAAAATGAAAATCCGTCCCAGTATAATGATTTTAAAAAAGATTTCAGAAACACTCAAAATTATAAAGATTTAGCTTCTTTTATAAAGACAGTAGTCCAGTCCGAAATTATGAAAATTGCCTATAGAATTGATGATAAATTCAGTAATATCTCATTAGATAAACTTTTTGAGGGAATTGAAAATTCTGATTTTAACGATAATTATTCTCTTACAATAGCAAATTTAGAGGATTTTAAGATTGTAACTAATGATGGGGATTTTGCTGGTTCACTAGAAATATCAGCACCAATTTTAACCGCTAATGAAAAAATGTTGAAAAAGATGTAATTCTGTTATGCCCAATAATATAGACAAACTGATTATTAATTCTCCGTATGAGGAGCCAAAAGAGCACTGGTCTTATGACCGCACTACCCGGACATTCAGTAAAGTGGAGGGCAGAAGACCGGCAGGATATGTTATGGCAACATCTGGTTTCCAGTCATTTGACGACCCAGGCATTTTCGTTGAGATTCCTCTTGTAAACGATATACGAAAGCGGGTTAAAAAGTGGCGTGAGAGTGGCTATCCCGGAATTACTGGTATTACAAAACGGCTTCTTGAACATTGGTATAACCTTCAGGAGCGGCAATACCGCAGATTCTTTTTCTGTCAACTTGAAGCCATTGAAACATTAATCTGGTTATTTGAAGCGCCGGAATCAGAAAAAGTAGGCATTGAAATTCCTTCAAACGGTGGAGAATTCCAGAGAATTTGTTCAAAGATGGCTACTGGCTCAGGCAAGACAATTGTTATGGCAATGCTTATTGCCTGGCAGATTTTAAATAAGGTTACTTACCCTAAAGATTCAAGGTTCTCAAAAAACATTCTGGTTATTGCCCCTGGACTTACTGTTAGAAACAGATTACAGGTTTTAATACCAGATTCTCCGGGTAATTATTACGATGAGTTTAATGTTGTGCCGGTTGGACTTAGTGAAACCTTAAGACAGGGCAAGATTATTATCCATAACTGGCATGTGCTTAACTGGGATACTGAAGAAAAATTAAGAAAGAAGAAATCCGTTGATAAACGCGGGGTAAAAAGTGATGAGGCGTATGTCCGGGAAGTGCTCGGTGATATGGCAAGCAGTCAGAATATTGTTGTTATAAATGATGAGGCGCATCATGCCTGGCGGGTAAATGTAGCAGCTGAAGGTAAATATATCAGGCAAAGGGACTTAAAAGACAGTGCTGAGGAAGCCACAATCTGGGTTGGCGGACTTGACCGAATTCATAAAGCACGCAGGATTTTAAGTTGTTTTGATTTTTCCGCTACCCCATTTGCTCCTTCAGGAAAAAGAACAGAAGAAGAAACACTATTTGGCTGGATAGTAAGCGATTTTGGTTTAAATGATTCAATTGAATCAGGACTTGTAAAAACGCCACGGGTAGTTATTCGTGACGATGCCCGAGTGAATGCTAAGGATTATAAATCGCGGTTGTATCACATTTATATGGATGACGAGGTTAAGGATGATATTAATCGCAAAGCAGAGGCGTCAGAGCCATTGCCTGATTTAATAATAAACGCTTATTATCTTTTAGGCAAGGACTGGCTGGTAACAAAAGAAAAATGGGTTGAGGTTGGAAAAGAAGAGCCGCCGGTTATGATAACAGTTGCAAACCGGACCGAAACAGCGGCTCGGATTAAATTTGCATTTGACCATGGAGAAATACTCATTCCGGAATTATGTAACACAGAAAGAATCCTTCAGATTGACTCTAAAGTCCTTGATGAAGCCGAATCACAGGTTGAGGAATTGGAAATAGAAACGCCAGAATCAGAAGAGGAAAATAATGACAATGTTGGAACCAAAAAGTTAAATAAACAAGAGCAGGTAGAACTTCTGCGCCGTATGGTTAATACCGTTGGGCAAAAAGGACAGCCAGGAGAAAAAATACAGAATGTGATATCAGTAGGTATGTTGTCTGAAGGTTGGGATGTAAAAACCGTTACACATATTATGGGATTGCGTGCATTTACAAGCCAGCTTCTTTGTGAGCAGGTTGTCGGACGCGGATTAAGAAGGACATCATACGATGTAGGTCCTGATGGGTTGTTTGAACCGGAATATGTCAATATCTTTGGAGTGCCTTTTACCTTCCTGCCCCACGAAGGTGGAGACGATATGCCACCACCACCACCAAAACCAAAGACACAGATTGAACCAGTAAAAGAAAAAGAACGATTTGCAATATCATGGCCGAATGTTATTCGGATAGACCATGCTTATCGAACCTCTTTGGCAATTGATTTTGACAAGATTGCACCGATAGAACTTGACCCGCATGAGATCATTACTTCTGCTGAAATGGCAGCGATTTTAGAAGGCAAGCCTAATCGGGTAGTGGAAATGTCCGAGATTGACCTTAAAGAAATAGCTGAGCGATATCGTATGCAGACCATTTTTTTTGATACAGCAAAGAGAATCTATAATAATGAAAAAGAAAAATGGCAAGGCATTAAAGAACACTTGTTCGGTCAGTTGGTCAGAATAGTATCTCAATTTATTGAAAAAGATAAAATTGTCATAAGAAACGACTTATTCAGGAATGAGGAACTCCGCAAGGTTGTTCTTATTCTTTTGAATATGAATAAGATTATCCACTATGTCTGGCAGGCAATAAAACTTGAGAATACCACAGAGACTAATCCTATTTTTGATACCGTTAAGCCAATATGTTCAACCGTAGATATGCGGACATGGTATACAAGCAAACCCTGTGAATGGACAGTTAAATCGCATATTAATTTTTGTGTTTATGACAGCACTTGGGAAGCCACTGAATCGTATATCTTGGATAAAAGTAAAGATGTATTTGCCTGGGTTAAGAATGACCACTTGGGATTTGAGGTTTTTTATAACTATCAGGGAACAATTAGAAAATACTGGCCTGATTTTATTGTAAAATTAAGCAATGGCGTCCAATTGATTCTGGAAACGAAGGGAAAAGATGATGACCAGAACAAAGTCAAACGTGATTTCCTTGATGAATGGGTTCGTGCTCTCAATGCTCACGGTGGTTTTGGCAAATGGGCATGGGCTGTTTCTATGCATCCAAGCGACTTGGAAGCAATATTAGGAAAGACAAATGCTAGTGAAGTAAAATGATTAAATGTAATGAATGACTATGAAAAACTATCTTCAAGGATTCTTTTAATCCCTCACCCTACAACTAGCCGACCTCTGACAGATAGTAATAACTTTAACTTTGGTTATTTAAGTTTAGGAGATTAACCGCAAAGTTCGCAAGGTAAGACGCAAAGAAAAATTATGAGTTTTTTAATATTTATTTATCTAGGAATAAATGGAAGCAAACGACAAAAAGTCCCACCTTATTTAGAGAAAATCATAGCAGACCTGGCGTTTCTTTGCGTCCTTGGCGGTTAAAAAATGAGTTCACTCTTATACCAGAAAAAAAACAATGAACATAGTATCTTTTGAAAAATGCTCACATCTATTTTATGATTTCTTTTCTACAAAAGATTACCCAATGATATAAAAGAATTTTTTTTAGAGGTTTCTTAATTTTACAAGAGTATTCAAAGCAGAGAATAACGGTGTTTTATGTATGTAGCGGATGGTTGTCATTAAGGGTGATGTTCATAATTTTCTAATAAATGGGCGAATTTTGTATACTATAATGTTGTTCTGACCTTTAATTTTCCAAATGAAAAAAAACAGTATAAATGTAAGGTAATTTATTTTAAAGGATTGTATTATTATGGAGTTGCCCAAAAACTATAATATAAAAGGGATTGAAGAAAACTGGATTAAGAACTGGCTTGATACTAAATTATATAAGTGGGATTCTACTAAATCGAGGGAAGAGACTTTTGTTGTGGATACGCCGCCGCCGACGGTCAGTGGCTCGCTGCATGTTGGGCACATGTTCAGTTATTCGCATCAGGATTTTATTGTTCGTTATCAAAGGATGAAAGGTAAGAATATTTTTTTCCCGATTGGCTGGGATGACAATGGTTTGCCCACAGAAAGAAGGGTGCAGAATTATCTGAATGTCCGTTGTGAGCCGTCTTTGCCCTACGACCCTGACTTGAAGGTATCGCCCGGCAGGAAAGGTGCTCCATTGCCAGTTAGTCGTAAGAATTTTATTGAATTGTGTGACCAGGTGATTGTTGAAGATGAAAAGGCGTTCAGGCATTTATGGACGCGGCTGGGGATGAGTTATGATTGGGAACTTGAATATGCAACCATAGATAAGCGTTGTCGTCTGATTTCGCAAGCGAGTTTTATAGAACTTTATAAAAAGGGTGAGATTTATCATGAGGATAAGCCTGTGTTATGGGATGTGGATTATCAAACAGCCATTGCTCAGGCTGAACTCGTGGATAAGGAAGTGCCAGCCGCTTATTATTATTTCCGTTTTCTGTTCCCTTCGTCAGATGAATATTTAGTGATAGCCACAACAAGACCTGAATTACTGCCTGCCTGTGTAGCCGTTTTGGTTCATCCTGAAGATGAAAGGTATAAGCAATACATTGGCAAGACGATTTTGACGCCATTGTTCCATGTGCCTGTGCCTGTTATGGCAGATGAAAAGGCTGAACCAGATAAAGGGACAGGTGTCGTAATGGTTTGCACCTTTGGAGACCAGACAGATGTGGAATGGTGGAAACAATTTAATTTGCCACTTCGACAAATCATCGCGAAGAATGGGACTTTGCTACCTGTAAAATTTGTTAGCAGTAATGAAAAGTCCATAGGTTCTTCTGAAACGGTGCAATTGGTAATACCCTCAGAAAATCCGGATAAGGCTAATGAGGTATATTCTAAAATGCAGGGACACTACACTGGCAGTGCCAAGAAGATTATTGTTGAGATTGCAAATCAAACCGAAGGTGTTATAGACCGTCCCGAAACGCAGATTACACATGCAGTTCGATTTTTTGAGAAAGGTGAGCGTCCACTTGAAATCGTGCCCACGCGGCAATGGTATACCCGTATCATGGACAAGAAGGAAGCACTTATTGAACAGGGTAAGAAAATAAATTGGTATCCTGAATATATGTATAAGCGGTATGAGCATTGGGTTGAGGGGCTAAATCAGGATTGGTGTTTGAGTCGTCAGCGATTTTTTGGTGTTCCTATACCTGTTTGGTATCCGATTAACGAAAATGGAGAGATAGAATATAGAAAGCCGATTATGCCTGATATAAAGGATTTGCCAATAGACCCGTTATCAGATGTTCCTCCCAATTATACGGCTGACCAACGGGATAAGCCTAACGGTTTTACAGGTGAACCCGATGTTCTTGATACCTGGGCAACCAGTTCGCTAACACCTCAAATTGCAACGCATTGGTTTCTAAATCCAGAGCGACACAAGAAACTGTTTCCAATGGATATACGACCTCAGGCTCATGACATTATTCGGACCTGGGCATTCTATACGATTGTGAAGGCATACCTCCATAATGGTGAAATCCCATGGGAAAATGTTATTTTGAGTGGTTGGATATTAGACCCTGACCGTAAGAAAATGTCCAAAAGCCACGGCAATGTAGTAACACCAGAGCCGCTAATCGAGCAGCATGGTGCGGACAGTGTCCGTTATTGGGCAGCCAAAGCACGCTTAGGTGTGGATACGGCTTATGACGAGCAAGCCTTTAAGGTCGGCAGAAAGTTATGCACAAAATTGTTCAATGCAAGTAAATTTGCAATTATGCAATTGCAGAATATTGATGGACAGATATTGAAAAATGAGGCGATACAGAATCCGATTGATGTGGCTGTGATTAATGAACTCAAGACATGTATCCATAGGGCAACGGAAAGTTTTGAGGTGTTTGATTATGCACAGGCTCTGATGTTGACTGAGGAATTCTTCTGGAGCGTATTTTGTGATAATTATTTAGAGATTATCAAGCCACGGGTTTACCAGACAGAAGTAGATGATGAACGAATCTCTGCGTGCAGTGCGTTGCGGCTGATTCATCGGGCAATCGTTCGATTGTTTGCACCTTTCCTACCATATATCACAGAAGAAATATGGAATTGGGAATATGCAAAGGATGAAGGCATGCACTCCTCTGTGCATAAAAGTCCATGGCCCGCTATGAAAGAGTTTGAAGGTGTTTCTGAAACGAAATATCCCGATTTATATGAAGTGCTTGTCGAACTTATTAGTCCCATAAGAAAAGCAAAGACAGATGCAAACATCAGCGTAGCCGCACCTGTGTCAAAGATAGAAATAAAGTGCCCAACCTCAATGAATGAGATGTGCAATCTTTTGGTAAAAGATGTGGTTGCCATGTTGCATGTGAATGAATACAATATCCAGACAGGCAATGGAAAAATTGAGGTCATTGTCCATATCTAAAAATATACATACCCTAATTTTATCCTGGTCGTTTATAATAAGATAAGTGATTGTTTTGACTGTTTAGGTGAAAGAAATGGATGAATTAATCAAAAGTGATATTTTAAAGTCAAAGATTAGAAAAGAATATATAAGTTGTGGGGGCAAGTCATATAATTTTTCGATTCCAGTGAAGGTCATTTGTATAAGTGAAAATGTCATACCGGAGGTGATAAAAGCGAAATATCCAGATTGGACTCCTGATTTTTATATTTACGATACTTCTGGACCTTATGCAAATAGTGGTAGAGTTGAAAATATTCAGCAAGGGATTCAGAAGATTCGCAAAGATTGGCTTGATTCAAGGGATAATGTTTGCAGTTGTCAAAAGGATAGGAAGATAACAAGAAGTGCAAAGGATGGGCAACGAGTTACACAACGGCATTATGCACGCAAAGGCATCATTACACCTGAAATGGAATATGTAGCACTCAGGGAAAGTATCGAACTACAGCAGAATAAAGCGTGGGTTGAATGGCTATGGAAGGACAGGGCAGAGGAAATAATTAGAAATGGGATTGTCAGTCCAGAGTGGATTTGTAAGCAGGTGGCAGATGGAAAAATTATTATTCCTGCAAATATAAATCATGCAGAATTAGAGCCGATGGGCATAGGACAGGGATTGCGAACCAAAATTAATGCAAATATAGGGAACTCTTCTATACGAAGTGGTATATCAGAAGAGGTAGAAAAAATGGTCTGGGCTATTGTATGTGGTGCAGATACCGTTATGGATTTAAGCACAGGCGAGGATATTCAGACTATAAGAGAAGCGATTATACGGAACTCGCCTGTTCCAATTGGCACTGTTCCTATCTACGAGGTTTTAGAAAAGGCAGAGGGAGAAATTGAAAATATTACCTGGGAATTGTATCGTGAAGTGTTGATACAGCAGGCAGAACAGGGGGTAGATTATTTTACCATTCATGCAGGAATATTAGAAGAGCATTTGCCTTTATTAGAAAAGAGGCTTGCAGGGATTGTAAGTCGTGGTGGTGCAATTATAGCCCAATGGATGAAATTGCACCATGAACAGAATTTTACCTATACGCACTGGGACGAGATATGTGAGATATTAAGCACTTATGATGTGGCTGTGTCTATAGGGGACGGTTTGAGACCGGGCTGTATCTATGATGCGAATGATGAGGCACAATTTGCAGAGTTAAAAGTCCAGAGTGAACTTGCAAAAAGAGCCGAACGATTTGATGTTCAAGTAATGCACGAAGGTCCCGGTCATGTTCCGATAAATAAAATTATTGAGAATATAGAACTGCAAAAAGAGTTATGTGCCTCTGCACCATTTTATACATTGGGACCTGTGGTTACGGATATTGCTACGGGCTATGACCATATCAGTTCCGCTATTGGTGCTTCTATCATTGGTTCTGCGGGAACGGCTATGCTCTGTTATGTCACGCCTAAGGAGCATATTGGCTTACCTGACAGAGAAGATGTCCGAGAAGGGGTTATTACTTATAAAATTTCTGCACATGCCTCAGACATAGCACAGGGTCTGCCTTCTGCCTTTCTCCGTGATTGCCTTATGGCTCTTGCTCGTGTTAAATTCTCATGGGAGGACCAATTCGCACTTGCACTTGACCCTGAAAAGGCGCTGCAGATGTTCCTCGATAGCAATCCATGTCTGCAGGATAACGGAAAGATAAATCAAAATTATTGCACTATGTGTGGACCTAAATTTTGTGCAATGAGACTCTCACAAAAAAGTGAACAAAAATAGAATGGACACATTGCAAAGTGAAAATCGGTAAATATGAAATAGACAAACCCTTGTTTTTAGCCCCAATGGACGATGTGTCAGACGCACCGTTCCGCAAAATTTGTAAAGAATGGGGTGTAGATGTGCTGGTGTCTGAATTTGTAAGTGCCGAGTCAATCATTCGCAATGTTCAAAGGTCTCTACAAAAAATGCAGTTTAGCGATATGGAGAGACCCATCGGTGTTCAGTTGTATGGCAGTTCAGAACTATCAATGACAAATGCAAGTAAAACAGCAGAAAGTTTCGACCCAGATTTCATAGATATTAATGCAGGCTGTTGGGTAAGAAAAATAGTAAATAGGGGAGATGGTGCAGGTTTGTTGAAAGATTTAAATAAGTTGGAGCAGGTTTTATCAGGAGTCAAATCCAATACGAAACTCCCCGTTTCTGTCAAAACGCGTTTAGGCTGGGATAAAAATCATATTACTATCTTTGATGTAATCAAAATTGCAGAGAATATCGGTATAGAATTTATAACAATCCATTTAAGAACGCGTGAACAGGGATTGAAAGAAGAAGCCGATTGGACATGGATACCAAAAATCAAGGAGAAGTCTTCTATCCCTATCATAGCAAACGGAGATATAAAAACGCCCGAAGATGTGAAGCAATGCTTTGAATTAGGTGCTGATGGAATTATGATAGGCAGAGCAGCCATTGGCAATCCGTATTTATTTGAAAGATGTAAGGTATATTTAAGAACAGGGGAATATATCCCCGAGCCAAGCATAAGGGAAAAACTTCAATGGTGTATAAAACATTTCCGACAGCATATCGAATATTACGGTGAAGGTCGAGGTGTCCCAACATTTAGAAAGTTTTATAATGGGTATCTACACGGCTATCCTTATATTGGAAAAATTAGAGCAGAGATAATGAATATGAAAAGTGCAGAGCAGATAGAGAAAATGCTAACTTCTATTATGGAAAATGTAGAGGATGCAAGAGAGGTTATCCCAACAGAAGAAAATAGTTAAAGGAGGTCTATCCCATGTTAGAAAGATTGAAAAAGGAAGTATGCGAGGCTAACCTACAACTTGTTCAGGAAAAACTCGTAATCCAGACATGGGGTAATGTGAGTGGCATAGATAGAGAACAAAATCTGGTGGTGATAAAACCCAGCGGTGTGCCATACTACAAACTCAAAGCGAGGGATATGGTAGTAGTAACCATGAATGAAGAAATCGCAGAAGGTGATTTGAAACCGTCCGTAGATTTGCCTATACACCTTGCTATATACCAGAACATTCCAGACTCATTTTCTGTTGTTCATACCCATTCTCATTTTGCTACCTGCTGGGCTCAATCGAGAAAATCTATCCCCTGTTTAGGAACGACACATGCCGACTATTTTTTCGGTGAGATACCATTAACAGATGTGCCAGACACAGAAGATTACGAAAAATCCATTGGTGAGAAGGTCGTCCAATGTATCCAAAAACACGATATAAAACATTGTAAAGCGGTGTTGGTGCCCGGACATGGTCCATTTGTCTGGGATGAAAGTGTTGAGAAGGCAATAAATACGGCTATTGTATTAGAAGAATTGGCACGAATGGCATTTCACACATTTGTATTGAATCAGGGAGAAGTATATCCTTTGGAAGAGCAACTTTTAAGGAAACACTTTGAAAGGAAATGGGGCAAAGATGCTTATTATGGTCAGAAATAGATTGATTTGTATATGTTAAATAATGAAAAAGATTGTATATAAATATTTATGTATATTATTAATAATATTTATTGTTTTATATATGTTTATGAATTTTTTGTTTAGTAAATCACTACTGTCCGCTAAAAGTATAAGGGGAAGTATTTTGTTTAGAATAGGGTTAATTGTTGGTCAGGTTCTGTGATATGGGCTCTAAATCTATCGTAGTCTCTACAGGATAACAGGTCTATAATGTTCACCATATCCATAGCAGCCTCTTCAAATATCCTCGATAAATCTAATAATGAATAACTATACTTAGTCTGGAATTTTATAAATGAAAGTAGCAAATAATAAATCATTGCAATCCATAT
>Ga0116193_1000269_pt1 | contig 51197 bp, 31 predicted proteins | sample AD_UKC115_MetaG_FD_89892 | JGI IMG/M metagenome (GOLD analysis project Ga0116193, IMG submission 89892) | Active sludge microbial communities of municipal wastewater-treating anaerobic digesters from Hong Kong - AD_UKC115_MetaG | ecosystem: Engineered > Bioreactor > Anaerobic > Digestate... | reverse complement strand
TGTGCGAACGGCGCTACCGAAGCCCCTCGGGTGTGCCGTGTAGGGAACGCCCGCCGTCGCGTTCCGCTTGGTGGATACCTACGCCCACGGAACGGGACAGCGTCCGTTCCCTACAGGCGGCGTTTGTCTATGTAGGGCACTGCCGCCGCCCTGTGCCGGTGGTATCGACCCGAAACGCACGGAACGGGACAGCGTCCGTTCCCTACGCGCCTGGGTCCCGGGACGCCGGCAGAGCCGGCTGCGATCGTGACGATGTCCGTTCCCTACGCGGATGCATCGGCAGCGCCATTTCATTCTGCTACCGATGCATCGAGGCGATATTCGGGGTTACCGGGCACGAATCGCCCGGAAGACTCCTCCTACATTGCCAATGACGTGCAGGTGAAATACGCTCGCCTTGATGGTTGACTGGAAGGGGTATCAGTTGAAACAGCTTCTCGGTATTCTCTTGGTAATGGCAGTGACAATCTGTTGCGCGGAGGGCGGAATGCGTGATCCGAAGCAGTATCTCGAACGAACGAGCTTTCAGGTCGCGAGTCCATACGGACCGGAGATCGACCTGAAGTCCGACGTGGCGATGGTCTACGGGTTCGGCGGCAACGTGGCCGAGCGGATAGCGCGATGGAAGCAGGAGGGCTACCGCGTCCACCTCATGACCGGCGTGGCGTGGGGCGAATATCAGGACTACTTCGATGGCCGATGGGACGGCAAGACCCACCACGACGAGGCTCAGATGGACCGCAACGGCAATGAGATCCTCCACGGCCCGACCGTACCCTACGTCTCTCCGGGCGAGAACTACGGCAAGTACCTGTGCGTCGGCGTGAAGAAGGCGATCGACGCGGGCGCGGATGCGATCTACCTGGAGGAGCCGGAGTTCTGGGTCCGCGGCGGGTACGAGGAGAGCTTCAAGCGCGAGTGGCAGTCGTACTACAACGAGCCGTGGATCGCGCCGCACTCGTCGCCGGACGCCCAGTACCGCGCCTCGAAGCTGAAGTATTTCCTCTACCGGCGCGCGCTCCAGCAGGTGTTCGACTTCGTGATCGACTACGGCAGGCAGATCGGGCGGAAGATCGAGTGCTACGTCCCGACTCACAGCATGCTCAACTACGCTCACTGGGGGATCGTCAGCCCGGAGCAGAGCCTCGTCATGCTGAACGGCTGTGACGGCTACATCGCCCAGGTGTGGACCGGCACGGCGCGCACACCGAACACATATCAGGGCGTGTTCAAGGAGCGGACCTTCGAGTATGCCTTCTTCGAGTACGGCTCCTGCAGCAACCTCGTGCGCTCCACGGGCCGGCGGATGTACTACCTCAACGATCCGGTCGAAGACAACCCCGAGCACAGTTGGGCCGACTACCGTCGGAACTGGGAGTCCACGCTGGTCGCATCGCTCCTCTGGCCGGACGTCTGGCGCTATGAGGTCGCGCCGTGGCCGGACCGCGTCTTCCGGGGCAAGTTCCCGATCAAGGACATCACCGAGCGCAAGCCGGGCGAGGAGGTCGAGCGCGAGGGCATCCCGGCCGACTACGCGACCGAGTTGATCACCGTCATGAATGCGCTCAACGACATGAGGCAGCCGAAGGTCGAGTGGGACTGCGGCACGCAGGGGATCGGAATCCTGGTCTCCGATACCTTGATGTTCCAGCGGAGCGATCCGAATCCGAGTGACACTCACATGGGCTCGTTCTTCGGGCTGGCGATGCCGCTCCTGAAACGCGGGGCGCCGGTCCATCCCGTCCAGTTGGAGAACATCGGGCTGACCGGCTACCTGAAGCCGTACAAGGTGCTGTTCCTGACCTACGAGGGAATGAAGCCGCCGAAGCCGGAGCTTCACACTCACCTGGCGAAGTGGGTGAAGGCGGGCGGCGTGCTCGTCTTCGTGGACGACGATTCCGATCCGTACAACTCGGTCACCGAGTGGTGGAACACCGGTGAGTTCCGATATGCCGCGCCGAGGATCCACCTCTTCGAGCAGCTCGGGCTCGACGGCGACACCGTGGAGGGCGCGTACAAGGTCGGCAAGGGCGCGCTGATCTACGAGCGGACCAGCCCGGCGTCGCTCACTGTGGATGCCAGGGGCTCGGAGACGACCGTGTCCCTGGCCAAGCAGGCATGCACGCAGGCGAATGTCCCCTGGAGCGAAACGAACTACCTGATCCTGCGGAGAGGGCCGTATGTCATCGCCGCCGGGCTCGACGAGACCCCGAAGCCGGTCTCGAAGAAGCTCACGGGCAGGTTCGTGAACCTGTTCGACGCCAAACTCTCCGTCCTGCGCGAGGTCGCACTCCGGCCCGCATCGAGAATGCTGCTGGTGGACATGGACAAGCTCGATCTCTCCAGGCCGCGGGTGATCGCATCGGCATCGCAGGTGCTGGGGTTGAAGCGCACAGCAAACTCGATCCGCTTCCACTCCGAGGGGCCGTCGAACGTGACCGCCGCGACGCGAGTTGCGCTCCCGAGCGAGCCGAAATCGCTCAAGGTCGGAGACTACGCGAACGCCGAGGTGGTTTCGACATGGGATGCCGAGAGCAAGACGCTCCTCCTGGAGTACCCGAGTTCGCCGGATGGAGTGTGGGTGGAGATCACTTTCTGACCCGGCAGCACGGGATGATGCGCTAAGGGCGGGGATCCACATGGTCCTCGCCCTTTTCAGGAGCATACGATCGTTGGCGGTCGGAACAAGCAACCTGATGACACCGGAGAACGACCGGAGAGGCCAAGCCCGACGCTACGAAGGCGGTTCGAGGGATCGGACGACGAACACGCTCGACAGTGTTCGGTGCAATACGGTATGCGTCGTGCTGCCGATCGGATAGCCCGCAATTCGGATGGCAGTCCCTGTACCAAGAACGACCACATCGATGTCTTCGTGCTTGAGATAGTCCACCAACACCGTACCGGCGTTGCCCCGCAGGACGGCGGTCGTCAATGCAATATCGTGGACTTCATATCGGTTCACGAACTCCGCGAGGCGCCTCTCGCCGTATTGCTGCGATTCGCTGAGCGCCCGCTCGATCGAGGGCTGCGCGAATGCCATGTGGTACCTTTCGCTGGCGATATCGGGTACGACATGCACCACATACAGGCTGGCCCCCGCTATCCTCGCAAGCAGGAGCGCCTGCTGCATGACGTCATCCGCCACGGGCACAAAAGAGATGGCTGCGGCAACCGACTTGATCTCCTCGGAGCGCCCGGCGCTGACGATGAACACTCTTCGCGTTCCGCGCTCGACCAGCCGGTATGTGTTCACACCCACTCCCCTGGCGGGATCGCTGGAATGTGACCCCGTGTCGCCGACGACGAGCACATCCGCCTTGTGCTCGTCAGCGAATCTGGTCAGTTCCTTTGCCGGGTTGCCGACTGCTACGGTCAGCCGCAGTCTGTCGTATCCCAGCTGCACGGCAAAGCCCTCAAGCGCGGCCCGAGCCTCTTCGACGAGCATCGCCTCGAGATCGGATATGCTCTTCTCGAGCAGCAAGGCGTCCGAATTGGTGAGATTCGTCTCGACGACGTGCAGCAGTTCTACGGACGCGCCGGCCCGCCTCGCTAGTGCGACTGCCATTCTGGCCGCAGCGTACGATCTAGGGGAGAAGTCAACTCCGACCAACAGATTTCTGAGTGTACCTGTATTGATATCCATGATTCATGAAGCCGACGTTGTCTTTGGAGAGTATACCCAGCCCGACGGATCCGATATACCAGTGGCTTCCGGCAGGCCTATGCCTGCAGCCCGGGCATTACCGGCGATGATGCCGTCTATGCCCCGGACAGAAGCCTCTCCGCTGCCTCTACTTGATCCAGAGTGCCCATCACGATTATCTCGTCCCCGGCCTCGATCACTGTGTCCGGCGAGGGATTGCTTATCTTTTCGCCGTTCGCCCGTCTTATGGCAAGGATGAGTACCCCGATGGATTCCCGTATCCCGCTGTTCCGAATCGTGGACCCAACGAAGGTAGACTTCTCCGAGGCTTGGATGACTCCGAGGTCGGTCTCGCGGTGGTCGTATTGAGTGATCAGGTCGAGGAACTCGATGGCCCTCGGTCTGAGGACTGCTTCAGCCATCCGATGACCGCCAAGGATATACGGCGATACTACCTTGTTTGCGCCGGCCCTTCGCAACTTGTCTTCGTTCTCCTGCAAGATCGACCTTGCAACGATGAACAAGTCGGAGCTCAGACCTCGGGCGGTGAGGACGATGAAGACGTTTTGCTCATCTGTTGCGTTCACCGCTATCAGACCTTTGGCTCGCACTATCCCGGCGGACTGAAGAACCCTGCTTTCACAGGCGCTTCCCTCCACATGAGGAATGCTGCGCTCCTTCAGCTTAGGCAGTTGCTCGGGGTTACTCTCGATCACCACAAACGGGATACCCCGCTGCTGGAAATCACGCGCGGCCTGCTGGCCCATACGGCCATAACCGCAGATGATGTAATGATCATGCATTGATTCGATAGCTCTATCCATAGCTTTCCTCGCTATCTGTTCCTCGAGAGAGAAGATGAGATCGGCCGCTCGAACCGCCGAATCCTCAAATGGCTTTAGCAACAGGTCCGATTGCTGCTGCAGGGCGTCGTGCATCTGATCATCCGGATCCTCCACGGCGCAGGCGTAGTAGCCGGCATAGCCCTCGTGGCGCAGGTTCTTGATGATGCCCGCGTTGAGGCTCGCATCGCGAATGGAGCTGACCACCCAGCGCGTACTAGCCAAAGGAAGGACGTGTGCGAAGTCCGGGTCTTCGGCGTCGCCGAATATGGCCTGCCCCCCGTCTGCCATCCAACTCGTCACCGCCTGAGGGTCGAAATCGACACCCATAACGGTACGTCCGCGGCTGGTCAACTCGGCTGCTATCTTGCTGCCGTAGCGGCCAAGGCCGATCAGTATAACGCTGTTGCTGCCGCTCTTTGACAGGATCGCCTTAGCCTGATCTTCTCGACAGAGGTCCTTACGTTCGAAGATGTGCAGGTACGGTGATGCTCTCATGTACAAGCTCTGTGAGTTCGTGATCAGGTGGACCGATGCTCCCATGGTTATCATCAGCACCAGGGTAATCAGAGCAAGCGCGTCGTTCGTGATATGGCCGGCTGTCGTACCCATGGCCATCAGGATCAGAGAGAACTCGCTGACTTGAGCGACAGTCAGCCCGGCAAGAAATCCCGTTCGCTTGCGGTAGCCCATCCTTCCCAGAATGACCATGACGATGAATGGCTTACACACCAGCACAAGCAGGGAGAACACGATGGCCAGGCCGATCTGCGAGCCGACCGACTGAAGTTCCAGATGGCTGCCGAGTTCCAGGAAGAAGAAGAACAGCAGGAAGTCTCGCAGACTCGAAAGCTTCGTGCTCAGCAGGTCACGGTATAAAGTCGATGCCAGAGACAGGCCGGCTGCGAACGCGCCTACTTCCTTACTAAAGCCCATCATCTCGCTGACCGCCGCGAGCAAGAGCGCCCAAGTGATCCCGAAGAGCACCAGGGACTCGGTGGAGGACGATATCGCCGAGAGCAGCCGCGGGAACAGCACCCGGCGGACAGCCCATATTCCTAGAAGCAGCCCTGTGCCTTTCGCCACGATCAGAAGAATCTGCACCGTGGGATGAACACTCGACTTGTCCGCGAATGCGCTGAGCGCGATCATCGCAAAGATGACAACAATGTCCTCGACGATCAGAAAGCCCAGCGATATCCGTCCGTAGAGCGAATCCGTGTCCCGCTTGTCCGACAGCAGCTTGACTATTACGATAGTGCTCGAGAACACGATGGCGGCCGAAACATACATGGCCGTGAGCAACGGCATATCTAGGAGCAGGGAGATGCCGAATCCCACCAGTCCCGTGAATCCTATCTGACCCAGACCGGTGATCAAAGAGACGGGCCCCATATTGCGGATGAGTCCGGGGTCAAGTTTGAGCCCGACCACAAACAGCAGGAGCGCGAGCCCCATCTCCGCCAGTACACGGATCTGTTCGGAGGATTGGATGACGTTGAGCCCAACAGGTCCCAGGAAGATGCCGACTACTATGAAGGCGATGATGAGTGGTTGTCGGAGGCGAACGGCGATCACTGCCGCTGCCACCGCGGCAGTGAGAAGGATCACTACTTCGTGAAACAAGCTATAGGGCATAACCTCGGGCTCTCTCGGTGGGCCGTCGCACGTCGCGGCGGCGTGTCACGTATGACGAGGGCTGCTGCAGAGCAACTCGACGGGATGCGGTCTGCTGCTCGGGACAGGCCGTTGATCTCATCGTTACAGGCTCTAGTATAGCAGATACGCAAACTCAGCGCAACGTATGGGGCTCTTCCGGGATACAACCCAAGCCCGTGCAGGAGTCGTCCGGCGGGAGTTCTCGTGATCGAGGTCGGGTGAGCTCATGGGATTCAGAAAGACGGGCTGGAATCGAAGAGAGTGCATGGTCTCTGAGGCGTGGACTTCGAGCGAGAGATCCCGTCGTCAGAAGTGAGTGAAATGTAGGGAATCACACGCGCAGAAATGCGAAAACCCCGCCGGAGTGTCCGACAGGGCTTGAATGCGGAGAGATGGGTTTTACAAATGAAAATGGCTGCCGACCCAGGGTTCGAACCTGGAACCTCATGATCCAGAGTCACGCGCTCTGCCAATTGAGCTAGTCGGCAGCATCAACAGTATGATACCACGCTCGATGCCGAATGTCAAGGGCCGTAGAGATCGTTTGTGCCCAATCTGCAACATGAAATGCTCAGACGGCGCCCTTGTCCGACCCGTGCGCGGCGGCCGCGCCCGAACACATCGTTTCGCGCAGCAACCTGTCGGGTACGCCGATTCCAAACGGAGAAAGAGGCCCGGAAGCATGGCTCACATGATGCATCATGATCTGCTCGACGTACTCGCAAGGTGCGCCGCCGAATGCGACCACTGCGTCTACAACGTCTGCCTGGGCGACCCCAACATGAAGACCTGCGGCCGGATGTGCCTCGACTGCGCTCAGGTCTGCCACAGCACCTCGGTATATGTGAGCAGGATGTCCCGGTTCATGGATGAATCGCTGAGGATGTGCGCCGATATCGGCGCGCCCATCCTCTCTGAGGAGCATCATGCACCGCTCTTCAGCGCCTTTTCGACCTTCGCCCAGGTGTCGCGGAGGGTCGCCGTGCGGTTGAAGACGAGCTTCTCCGGCGTCGAGTCCTTGTCCACGCAGAAGTAGCCGGTCCGCTCGAACTGGTACTTGGTGCCGGGCTCTGCGCCCTTCACGCTCGGCTCGACGTAGCAGGTCTTGACCACCAGCGACTCCGGGTTGATGTTGTCGAACCAGGTCTGGCCTTCCTCGACCTCGTCCGGGTTCGGCTTGATGAAGAGATGATCGTAGAGCCGCGCCTCGGCTTCGATCGCCTCACGCGCCGCCACCCAGTGGAGCGTCGCCTTCACCTTCCGGCCATCGGGCGCGTCTCCGCCTCGGGTCGCCGGATCGTAGGTGCATCTAAGCTCGACGATGTTGCCGCTCTCGTCCTTGATCACTTCCTCGCACTTGATGAAGTACGCGTTCCGCAGACGGACCTCGCGGCCCGGCGCGAGACGGTAGTACTTGGGAGGCGGCTCCTCGCGGAAGTCGTCCCGCTCGATGTAGAGCTCTCGGGCGAACGGCACCTTGCGCGTGCCGGCCTCGGGGTCCTCCGGGTTGTTGATGACGTCGAGTTCCTCGACCTGCCCCTCCGGATAGTTCGTCAGGACGACTTTGAGCGGGTCGATGACCGCCATCCGCCGCTCGGCGCGCTTGTTCAGGTCAACTCGGATGCAGTCCTCCAGCACCGCGACGTCCACGATGCTGTCTACCTTCGCCACGCCGATGCGGTTGCAGAAGTCCTTGATCGCTTCCGGCGTGTAGCCGCGCCTGCGGAGGCCGGCGAGCGTCGGGAGCCGGGGGTCGTCGTATCCGTTGACGTACCCGCCCTCAACGAGTTCGATGAACCGGCGCTTGCTCATGACGGTGTAGGTCATGTTCAGCCGCGCGAACTCGATCTGCCTCGGATGGTAGATGCCGAGTTCGTCGAGGAACCAGTCGTACAGAGGACGATGGATCTCGTACTCCAGCGAGCAGAGCGAGTGTGTGATCCCCTCGATCGAGTCCTGCAGGGGATGCGCGAAGTCGTACATCGGGTAGATGCACCACTTGTTGCCCTGCCGATGGTGCTCGATGTGTCTGATGCGGTACATAACCGGATCGCGCATGAGTATGTTCGGCGAGGCCATGTCAATCTTCGCACGGAGAGTGCGCGCCCCGTCCGGGAACTCGCCGGCCCTCATCCGCTGGAACAGATCGAGGTTCTCCTCGACGCTCCGGTTGCGATACGGGCTTTCGATCCCCGGCTCGGTGAGGGTGCCGCGGGTCGCGTTCACCTCGTCCTGAGACAAGTCGCAGACGTAAGCCTTGCCCTTCTTGATGAGCTCGATCGCCCACTCGTAGGTCTGGTCGAAGTAGTCCGAGCCGAAGAACAGGCGGTCATCCCAGTCGGCGCCGACCCAGCGGACGTCCTCGATAATGGCATCGACGAACTCCTGCTCCTCTTTGGTGGGATTGGTGTCGTCGAACCTCAGGTTGAAGAGGCCGTTGAAATCCTGGGCGATGCCGTAGTCGATCCAGAGAGCCTTGGCATGGCCGATGTGCAGATAGGCGTTCGGTTCCGGTGGGAAACGCGTGTGTACGCGGTCGAACCTGCCGCTCGCCAGATCCTCTTTGACGAACTCGCGAATGAAATCCGTCGACTCCGTGCGCTCGCCGCCGGTCTCGGCGGTAGTCTCAGCTATATCACGTGGCTCACTCATGTTTGTTGCAACCTCTCTCCGCATCGGCATCCAGGCTTGGTCTGTTTATCCGTGACCAGACACTATATTCTGCCACATCACAGGAGCAAGGTCAAGTCGCGGGGAGGGGAAACACGAATGCGAGGCATCACTGGGCATTCGTATTCCTCCGGGCTCAGCGGATCACGAACGTGGTGACGTAATAGTAGAACAACGGGGCGGCGAACAGGAGGCTGTCGAACCGGTCGAGTATACCGCCGTGCCCGGGCAGCACGGTGCCGAAATCCTTAATCCCTATGTCGCGCTTCATCGACGACTCAGCGAGGTCGCCGATCAGGCCGAACAGAGAGATTCCGATGCCGACCAAGACGGACTGCCACCACGGCCAGCCGATCAAGCCGCCCATCAGAGCGCTCATCAGGATCGATGAGACTATTGCCGCGCCCAGGCCCTCCCAGCTCTTGCCCGGACTTAGCACGGGGGCAAGCTTGTGTCGTCCATACTTGCGCCCGATGAAATACCCGCCCGTGTCGGCCGCCCACGCGGCGAACACGACATAGAGCACAAGCCAGGCTCCGAGCGGGAGACTGCGGGGGCCGGGGATATCCAGTTGCACGCTGCCCGAGAGGCTTCTGAGCGCCACGAGGTAGCTGAACAGCCAGCCGACGTACACGGCGCCGAGGAACGTTGCCCCGAGGTTCTTGATCGGAGCGCGATCCTTGCGGGCCAGTTCGACGGTCAGGCTGGCGATGACGAGGAGAGTCAGAACCGCGGGGAGTTCGAACTCGAGCGACCTGAGTCCCTGCCGTGCGGCGAACAAAAAGAGGAACGCGGATACGAGACCGAGCCACACCTGGGGCCGGGCGCCGGTCTTTCTGATCCCGCGGTAGAACTCCAGGAGGCCGACGATAGAGATCACGCCGACGCCAAGTATGAACGGGAGCCCCTGTTCAATGAACACGAGCAGTACGAGGAGAGGGATACCGACGATGCCACTGACAATTCTGGCAACCATGTATTGGACCTACGTTCCCGTCTGAGACAGGTGGGCTGAGACATTATACCATTCGCCCGTTCGTTGGGCAATACTGCCGATATCCGGCGATGAGAGCGCCCGTACGAGCAAAAAAAACGTTGCCTGTTTGCCGGTTTTGGTGGAATATGCTTATTGCATGGCATGTCCATCCCGCCTTGCCGGCCACCGATACCTTTGGGTACGAGAGACAGCGGCCGGATCATCTCAGGGCGGTATCGCAGGGTATCGGAAGCTTCGAACCGGGGAGTATCTGGATGTTCTTACTTGTGGGCGTGGTAGCGCTCTTCGCCAGCCTGATTGTAGGTTATACAATGCATGGGGGCAAAATCGCTGCCCTCATACAGATAAACGAGTTCATCATCATCGGCGGCGCGGGGCTGGCAAGTGTCATCATCGGCTATTCCCCGAAGGCCGCCATCGGCATGTTCAAGGCCGTCATCGGCCTCCTCAAGGGCAACCCGTTCCAGAAATCCACGTATCTCGAGCTGCTCCAGGCGATGTATCACATCTTCCAGTTGGGACGCAGGGAGGGATTGATCGCGCTGGAGAAGCACGTGGAGAACCCCGAGCACTCCGACATCCTGCACAACTACCCGTCGTTCATGAAGAACCACCACGCCGTCGAGTTCTTCTCCGACACGATGAAGGTCGTCATCATGGGCGGCGTGAACATGTACGACCTCTCGGACCTTATGGACGTCGATCTCGAAGCTCAGCATGAGGAAGGCATGAAGATACCCTCGGCATTCAGCACCGTGGGCGACGCCATGCCGGGATTCGGCATCGTGGCGGCGGTACTCGGCGTCGTCATCACCATGCAGTCGATCGGCGGGCCGCCCGAAGAGGTCGGCGAGAAGGTCGGCGCGGCGCTGGTGGGCACATTCATCGGCGTACTGCTGGCTTACGGCATATTCGCGCCGATCTCGAGGGCCACAGAGGCCATCGCCAGGTCGGAGGCTCAGTATCTGAACTGCATCAAGAACGGCGTGGTCGCCTTCGCGCGGGGAGACTCGCCGATGATCTGCGTCGAGTTCGCTCGACGAAACATCGAGCCGGAGAAACGCCCGAGCTTCAAGGAAGTCGAGGACACCTGCAAGGGACGCAGCGGGAGGTCGTCCGCATCGTCCGGCGACAGCGCCGAGCTTCCGAAAGCGGCATAGCCATATCATTGCAGGAGCAGCTTCCAGCTACGATCGAGCCATGTAGGAGCAGCTTCCAGCTGCGATCGCGGCCGGAAGCCGCTCCTACGATACACCGACTCATCGCGGCTGGGAAGCCGCTCCTACGATGCGCCGGCTCATCGCGGCCGGAAGCCGCTCCTACAGCTTAGCCGAACCTGTGGAAAGGAATCCGCATTCGTGAGCAGCCAGGAAGGCGAGATCCGAATCGTCAAGAAGAAGAACGGTCACGGGAGCCATCACGGCGGCGCGTGGAAAGTCGCCTACGCCGACTTCGTCACGGCAATGATGGCTTTCTTCCTTGTCATGTGGGTCACCGGCATGAGCCCGACCATCAAGGCGGCCGTTGCCGCGTACTTCAAGGACCCCATTGCCTTCAACAAGGCGGTCGAGGCGGGCAACGCGCCGTTCAAGGTCTCGGAGTCATCCTCCAGCATCCTCCCCGAGGAGAAGGACAGCAGCCAGTCCGACTTGGAGGAGCGCCTGAGGCTCAAGAAGGCCAAGGAAAGCATCGAGAAGATCGTCGCCCAGACCCCTGAGTTCCGCAACATCAGGCAGCACGTGGATATCCAACTGGTGAACGAGGGGCTGCGCATCGACCTGATGGAGAACAAGGAGTCGCTCTTCTTCGATGCCGCGAGCGCCAAGGTCAAGCCGAGCACGAGGCACCTGCTGGCCCTGATCACCAGGGAGCTGAAAACCCTGTCGAACAAGGTGATCCTGGAGGGCCACACGGACTCCAGACCGCTCGCCAGACATGACGGCTACACCAACTGGGAGCTGTCAGCCGACCGCGCAAACGCCGCGCGCCAGGTGATGGAGTTCGCCGGCATCGATCCGAGTCGGATCGCCCAGGTGAGGGGCTATGCGGCGACTCAGCCGCGCAACCCGAAGGATCCGACGCACTTCTCGAACAGGCGCATAAGCATCATCGTGGTGATGAAAGAGGCGATGAGGCTCCAGCAGTTCGGCATGAACCCCGACATCGAGATCACGCCGGCAAAGCGCTCGGGACCGTAGCGATACGGGTCAGCTCGTGGTTACCAGCATGACGTCGAACGGAGTCTCCGGACGGAAACACAGGAGATGTGCCACCATGCCCGTCAGGCCGGCATCGAGCTGAGCATTGTAGGAGCGAACGGCGGTGTTGTACTCCCTGACGGTCTGGGCGACCTGCTTCTCGGTCTTCTTCAGGAGTTCTACACATTCAACGAAGTGGTGGTCCTGCTTCAGCGCGGGCATGCTGCCTGCCAGGGAGAGGAACTGGCTGAGATGGAGAGTCAGGGCCTTCTCCGCCTCGATCTTCCCCTTGATGTCGCCGATGTTCATACAGCGGGTGCGCGCCTGACCGAGGGCGGCAAAGACGGGCGGCTCCTGGTCGGTGTACTCCTTCGCCCTCTCCACGAACGCGGGTATGAGGTCATGGCGATTGCCGAGGTAGGTATGGACCTCCGCCCAGAGCTCGTCCACCAGATTCCTTGCCCCGGTGAGCCGCGTAAAGTTAAGGAACCCGATACCCAGTATGACCGGAATCAACAGGGTCAGATAGACCATGGCGTACCTCAGACTGCGGACGGCAGACTGCGGACTGCAGGTTGCAGGTTACTCCGGCTTGATGATCTCCAATCCACCCATGTAGGGGCGGAGCGCCTCGGGAACGACGATGGAACCGTCGGCCTGCTGGTAGTTCTCCATGACGGCGATGACCGTCCTCGGCAGGGCGACTCCCGATCCGTTCAGCGTGTGGACGAACTCCGGCTTTGCGCCGGCTTCTCGGCGGAACCTGGTGTTCATGCGCCGTGCCTGGAAGTCCACACAGTTGCTGCACGACGACACCTCGAGCCACTGCTCGACGCCGGGAGCCCATGCCTCGAGATCGTAGGTCTTGGCCGCGCTGAAGCCCATGTCGCCGGTGCACAGAAGCTTTACGCGGTACGGAAGCCCGAGTGCCTGAAGGACCTCCTCAGCGTTGTTCGTCAGCTTCTCCAGCTCATCGAACGAAGTCTCCGGCTTGACGATCTTGACCATCTCCACCTTGTCGAACTGATGGACTCGGAGCAGGCCGCGAGTATCTTTGCCGGCCGCGCCGGCTTCTCGGCGGAAGCAGGGGCTGTAGGCGGTCATGTACATCGGCAGCTTGTCGCCGTCGAGGATCTCGCCCTGGTAGATGTTCGTGATCGTCACCTCGGACGTCGGGATCATGAACAGATCGTCGTCCGGCATGCGGTACATGTCGAATTCGAACTTCGGAAGCTGGCCGGTGCCGGTCATCGTCGGTCGATTGGCGACAAACGGCGTGAAGACCTCCCGGTACCCATGCTTGTTGACGTGCATATCGATCATGAAGTTGATCAGCGCGCGCTCGAGCCTTGCGCCCCAGCCGGTGTAGAGAATGAACCCGCTCCCGGCGAGCTTTGCGCCGCGCTCGAAGTCGACCACGCCGAGCTTCGTCGCGAGATCCCAGTGCGGGAGCGGCGCGAAGTCGAACTCCCGCGGCTCGCCCCAGTTGCGGACGATCGGGTTGTCTCTGTCGTCCTGGCCGATCGGCACGCTCTCGTGCGGCGGGTTCGGGATCACCATCGCCGCGCGGTCGACGCGCTCATCGAGCTCGCGAGTCTGAGCATCGAGTTCCTTGATGCGGTCGGAGACCTCGCGCATGCGAGTGATCTCGGCGGTCGCATCCTCACCGGCGCGCTTCATCCGGCTGATCTGCTCGGAGACCGTGTTCCGCTGAGCCTTGAGCGACTCGGACTCGGTCATGACCTTGCGCCTCAGTTCGTCGGCCTCCAGGAACTCGTTCAGCACGGCATCGTCGGCGCAGCGGTTCTTCAAGCTCTGCCGTATCAGGTCAGGATTGGCTCGGATGATTCTCGGGTCTAGCATGGGCAAACTCCAGTGGGATGATGGAATGGTGGAGCAATGGAGTACTGGGTTTCCCCAATGATCCACCACTCCGATACTCCATTACTCCCGTATGATCTTCAGCAGCTCCTCGGTCCTGGCTTCGAGGTCGGCGGCGGTCTTCGCCTCGACGTTCAGGCGGAGGAGCGGCTCGGTCTGGCTCGGGCGGACGTTGAACCACCAGTCGTCGTACTCGACCGTGAGGCCGTCGAGCTCGATCTGGCGGCCGTCCTTGTAGCGCTCCTTGATCTCGGCGAGCTTGGCGCTGACGTCCTTGACCTTGGAGTTGATCTCAGGGCTGTGGTGGTAGCGCATGATCGGCGCCACAAGCTCCGAGATCGGACGCTTCTCGTCCACGAGCAGCTTGATGATCTCCAGCATGGCGAGGTCGCCGTTGTCGGTCACGAAGAAGTTGCTGAAGTAGTAGTGGCTCGACAGCTCACCCGCAAAGTACGCGCCGATCTCGCGCATGTAGCGCTTGATCAGACCGTGGCCGACGCGGTACATGACCGGCTCGCCGCCCGCGGCCGTGATCTCTTCCTTGACCGCCCAACTGCTCCGGAGATCGTAGACGATCTTCGCGCCCGGCTTCTCCTTGAGCATCTCCCTTGCGATGAGGGCGGTGATCATGTCGCCGGGGATCGTCTGACCCTTCTCGTCGACGAAGCCGACCCGGTCGCCGTCGCCGTCATATGCTACTCCAAGATGCGCGCCTTCTGCGACCACCCTGGCCTTCAGGGCCTCGAGCGTCTCCTCCTTGAGCGGGTTCGCCTCGTGGTTCGGGAACGTACCGTCAACCTCCCAGTAGAGCGGATAGACGGTGCAGTTGGCCTTGGCGAAGAGATGCGGCAGGATCATGCCGTCCATGCCGTTCGCCGCGTCGATGACGATCTTCAGGTCGCCGAAGTCCTTGACGCCGCTGGCTTTCAGGACGGCATCGATGTAGCCTTCAAGCGGGGAGACCTCGCCGCGGAACTCGCCCTGTCTCTCGACGGGCTCGAACTCCCCGGCGTTCGCAAGGTGGTAAAGCTCCTCGTTGCTGACGTAGGTGATGCTCGGGATCGCCTGAGGGCCGGTCATCTTGAAGCCGTTGTAGCCCTCGGGGTTGTGGGAGGCGGTGATCATCATGCCCGCGTCGCCCTGGAGGGCGTTCACCGCGTAGTAGAACATCGGGGTGCTGGTCATGCCGATATGGATGACGTCGCATCCCTGCTCCATGAGGCCGCGGGTCACCGCATCCATGATGCCCGGGCCGCTGGTGCGCATGTCGCGTCCGACGACGACGAGCTTCGGCTTGATCTTCTGGGCGTAGGCCCGCGCAATTCGGTATGCTATGTCCTCATCGAACTGATCGGGATACGTTCCCCGGATGTCGTATGCTTTGAAAATGCTCGGATCGATCTGCTGCAAAATACCATCCTCCCTGATGAGAAGCCGCGTAACAACGGCAATTATACTTAGGCGCTCGGTTAGGTGTCAAGGCGACCGGCATGTCGGGGCGCGGGGCGAACGTATCTGATCCGATACCCGTAGGAGGGGTTTTCGGGGATGGGTCGTGCCCCGTAACCCCGACATTCGGGATTAGATGCATTCGCCCTGCATGTCGGGCGTGTCGTTCCTTGACCACACGGAGCGCCGGTGGTAACATGCGATTGGACTGCAGACGGCAGACCGCAGACCGCAGCAAGTGAAGTACGTGCGACATGAGACCAACCAGCAATCTCTTTACCCACTATCTGCCGGCGCTTACCCTGCTTGCTGTCCTCATGACCTCGATATCGGCCGCGTGGTGCGCGGCCGGGAAGGAGACGCCCGTCGTGTCGAAGGACGGAGGCAGCATCACCCTCGCAGGGAGCAGGTACCTGCCGATCGACGATGCCGGCGTATACTACTACGACGCCGCATCGGTGTCCGGAGTCCCGATGCCGGCGCCCCGTGAGCCGTTGAGCAAGATCCTGGACAGGCACGGCTTCCATGGAATGCTCCGATGCGAGTTGGTGGACTACGTGGACTGCGCCCGGACCGATCACGGCTTCGTTGACGACGGCAAGTCGCGGGTCGTCGAACTCGGCGACGGTCAGCGATACCGGCTCACTGCGGCGGAGGGAAGCTGCTCGTGGTACGCCTACTTCCTCAAGACGCGGCCCCAGCCGGGGCGTCCGCACCTGATCGTGGTGCAGACTATCAACGACATCGAGCGGTACACGACCGTGACGACCACCGTCCCGAAGGGCAAGCCGTGGGCCGCTCCGTACTCCGGCGAAGAACTCGTTCCGGTAGACTGCCAGGAGGACAACTGGTACAACCCGGACGTCGGCGGGACGATCTACACCGGGCGGGAGTACCCGACCGACGGCAAGCCGCTGAACTACATGTTCCTCTACTACCCGAAAGCGGCGGAGGTCAAAGTCACGATCTCGCACCAGGCGAGCGAGGAGAAGCTCGGCCCGAACAACGGTGCGGCAGTTGCACGGATCTGGATCTTCGACGTCATAGATCCGCTCGGCGAGGCGCGCGTGAGGCCGACCCTCACCCCCGACCCCTCTCCCTCAGAAGGGCGAGGGGAAGCTAAGGAGCGGCGCCTGGCGCTCTACGTGCCCCACCCCTGGTTCCTGTACTCGCACTACGGCACGCCGGCAACCAGCAGGGAAAACCGCATCCGCGGCCTGAAGTCGTTCGTGGAGTATCTGCAATTCTGTGGGTTCAACCAGGTCCAGCTTCACATCATCAATGGCTCGGACACCGCCGGGCGCGCATGGTACGACTCGAAGCTCTACAAGCCGTTCGATGCTAACCTCTTCGACGAGCTTGTACCAATCGCCGCTCAGGCCGGGATAGAGGTCGTACCGATCGTGACGCCGATCTTCGTGCCAAAGTACGGCGGCGACCTCGAGAAGATACCTCTCACGCCCGACGAGAACGGGTTCAGCCGGCTCTCGCTCCAACTCGACCGCGACGGCAAGACGTACACGAACACGATGGGCCAGTACGCGCTCGACCCGCTGAGGCCGGAGGTCCAGGAGTGGATGTTCAAGTGCCTGCGGGAGGTCGCGGAGCGCGCGGCGAAGCACCCCAACGTGCCGGGTGTCGGCTTCCGGGTGAACGGCAAGCTCGGGACGTGCTACGTCGGCTTCGAGGCCGGCAAGTGCGGGCAGGATACCGGCTACTCGGAGTGGGACATCGCCGAGTTCGAGAAGGACACGGGCATAGGCGTCCCGGACAACCTGCAGGCGTACGACTGGCTTCGCGCTAACGCGTGGGAGAAGTGGATCGATTGGCGGTGCAGGCGCACGCACGACTTCTGGCTGAAGGCCCGGGACACCGTGCGCTCGTACCGGCAGGACATGGAGCTCGTGGTGGCGTGCGATTTGCCGAGCGAGTACCCAGGCTACAACATCGAGTGGGTGAACGGCGTCTCCCCGCGCGACCTGATGAGGCATCACGGCTACGACCCCGAGATGTTCAGGAGCGACGACGGTATCCTGATCCAGCGGGGGATGATGATCGGAAGCGACCGGTACTTCGGCAAGTGGGGTCCGCCGCACGGAACTAACGCGTGGGCACATAAGGCGTTCAACTACGCGGACGGCGTGGTCGAGTGCTATCGGACCCCCGCGGGCCAGGCGGTCGAGTTCTATCACAACTACTGGGAGGAGGTGCCCCACCCCGATCCTGAGTATGGCACGACGCTCCGCACTTCGACGGCGGCGCCTCCTGGGCAGTTCTACTTCGAGCCGGCGACGTACTCGCTCCGCAAGGCCAACGTACATACGATGGCGTACATGGGCTGGGAGCGCGCAAGCATCGGGCATGAGAGCGACCTCCGCCGGTTCGCGCGGGCGTATCGGGCGCTGCCGTGCGTCGATCCGAAGGACTTCGAGGGCAGGGTCGAGGTGCTGAGCACCGCTCCCGGCGCGAAGTACCGCAAGCCGGAGGAGCCTGATGTCTGGGTGAAGTGGTTCGGCGACCGGCTGGCCGTCGTGAACGACACCGGCAGCCGGAAGTATGTCTTGATCACGATCCCCAAACCCCTTGCCAAGGGAAGCTGCCTGTTCGACCTCGCCGCCGGGCGGATACTCGTTCAGGCGGATAGGCCGATGCCGAGTATCGAGACGAAGCTCCTGCTCCTGGAGCGCGACCTGCACACGCTGGCAATCATGCCGCTTGCCGAGGCGCAGAAGCTCTCCGCGAAGGCGCTCCCCGTCTCCACAGAGCCCGGCCGGTTCAGGATGTGGATCGAGGGCCCGGCGTACTCCGGACAGGATGTCACACTGAGGTTCTCGCTGGCCAACAACGGCAAGTCGCCGCTGACCGACGCGCAGATCGACGTCACGCTCCCGAGGAACTGGAAGGCCGTGTCGAGTTCCGACGACGTCTCACCCGGCCTGCCGGTCATGAGGACCGCGCAAACGATCGCGCCGGGCAAGTCGATCGACTACTCGGTGCGGCTGCGCATACCTCACGGCGAGGAGGGCAATCCCGCATGGTTCACGGGAACGGCGGTGTATAGCGACGGCGGCAGAGAGGTGGTCAGCCAGAAATCGCTGGCGGCGGTCCCCGAGCTGTCGTTCGGATTGGCTATCAGTCCGGAGCGCGTGAAGATCGGCGTCGGAGGCAAGGTCGTCGACTTCGAACTCGCGCTGCGTAACAAGCGGGCGACGCCGCTGGAGACCAAGCTCGATTTCCGTCTGCCCGATGGATGGACGCTGATCTCCGATGCCCTGAGCATGTCTGCCGGAGCGCAGGCATCGGGCACGCTGGACTTCAAGGTTGTGGTCCCCGAGACGGTCGGGGCAGGCAAGTACAAGATAGGAGTATCCGCGCGGCCCGACGACGATGTGAGCGCGTACGCCGAGTGTGACATCGAAGTGGCAGAGTGATGATTCGGAGGTTTTTCGTGGTTCGCCTGGAGATGAGACCGCGAAGTCAGGTATAATCCGCGACTCAAAGCAGCATGGCAACGAGACCGCATGTTCACAAAGGACACTGAAGTTCACGAACTGAATACCGTCCAGCCCCGGAACCCGGCGGCGCCGATCAGCAGGCGGAGGCGCAACAGCCTGCTCGCGCTCGTCTTCGGCTTATGCACGCTCAGTCTCGCGCTCGTCGGCGCGCTGCCCGAGATCCTCTACGGCGTCCTTCCCACGCATGACTACCTCGTATTCCACATCGTGTTCGAGTTCATGAGCATTGTGGTCAGTTTCGCAGTGTTCACCGTCGGCTGGTACGGCTACAAACAGTATGCCAATAAGCAGGATCTGGTCATCGGTCTGACGTTCCTGATGGTCGGAATCGTGGACTTCGCGCACACTCTGTCGTACAACGGCATGCCGGCGTTCCTCTCGCCGAACAGCGTGTCGAAGGCAGCGATGTACTGGATCGCGGGCAGACTGATCCACGGCATCGGGATCATGGCCGCGCTGGTGATGACGAACAGCCGGCGGAGATGGTTGAGTCCGGGCTACCTTGCCGCCGGATCGGTCGCGGTGGTGTTCGGACTGATGGCGGTTGTCTCGTACTTCCCCGAAGCGCTTCCGGCAATGTACGTCCAGGGCTCGGGCCTCACGCCGCTCAAGATCACCCTCGAGTGGGTCGTCATCGGCCTGTACGCCCTGTCGATCTACGTGTTCGGGCGGCGTGGCCAACGTGAGACGAACGTAGTCCTGCTGCAGATGGCTCTCGTCGTCGGCATCTTCAGCGAGTTGGGCTTCACGCTCTACAGCAGCGCGTACGATACCTATAACCTGCTTGGCCACATCTACAAGGTGATGGCATACTTCCTGATCTTCAAGGCGCTCTTCGTGTCGTCGCTCCAGCGGCCATACTACGAGCTCGTGAAGGCCAGGTATGAGCTCGAGAAATCGTTCTCGCGCATCGGCGACGCATTGGCATCGAGCCTCGATCTGAAACAGGCGCTGCAGCTTATCGCAGAGCTTGGATCGAATATGCTCGGGGCCAAGTCCGCCACGGTGATGCTGCTCCGAGACGGCAAGCTGAACATCGAGGCCGGGACAGGCATGATGCGTTCGGACAGGCTCGTCTCGACCAGCCACACCGCGGCCGGATTGGCAATCTCGTCCCGCAGGCCGGTTCTGATCCCGGATGTGACGACGATATCGGACCATGATCCGAACTGCCACTGTCAGAACCTCATTGGACCGCCGGCCCGGTCCGTCGTCTCAGCGCCGATCCTGTCGGGCAGCGAGGTGTTCGGCGTTGTCGAGGTGTACTCACCGAACGAGAATGCCTTCGGACGCAAACAGGCGGATCTGCTTGCGAGCTTCGCGGGACAGGCGGCGGTTGCCATCAGGAACTCGATCACGTTCGAGCGCGAGCATCAGATCGCCGAGAGCCTGCAGCGCACTCTGCTGCCCGACCCGCCGACCATTCCCGGCATGGACATCGCAGTGAAGTACCTGCCCGCCGAAGACGAGGCCAGAGTCGGCGGCGATCTATACGACGTATTCCCTCTGGAGGACGGGAGACTCGCGGTAGTGATCGGCGACGTCTCCGGTCACGGCCTCGAAGCGGCTTCGATGATGGCGATGACCGCGTACACGCTCCGCGGACTGCTGCTCCACGGCATGGACCCCGGAGAGGCCTTCGGGCTCACGAACCGCACGCTGGCGCGCCGGTCCTCCGAGGAGTTGAGGTTCGCGACCGTATTCGGAGCCGTGATCGATACCGAGAACCGAACGATGAAGTACGCCAACGCCGGGCACTTGATGCCGGTCATGCTCCAGGAGGGCGCCTGTGCCTCGATGGAGCAGCAGTCCGAGCTGCCGATGGGGATCCTGGAGTCTACGCAATACCCCACGCATGAGGCCGACCTGTCCAGTGTAACGGGCATCCTCCTCTACACCGACGGCCTGATCGAGGTGCGCAGGCAGGGCGAAATGCTCGGCGAGAGAAGGCTCATTTCCGCCTGCAGCGAACTGCTGACGCTCTCGTCCGCCGACATGATCCGTGGAATCATCGAGCGCTCGAGAAAGTGGACCGGCGGAATACTCCACGACGACATCGCCTGCCTCGCCGTGAAGTGGGAGAACCGCTCCGAGTAGCGCCAGGATACCCCCCTGCCCCATCTCACCATCACTCCGTCCGCTGACCCTCACATTCATTTTTCTATTGACAACCTACCAATGGGGGAGTATGCTGGTATCGTAACCGCCCGTACCCCCAGCCACAGGGCGGCCTGCACATTGAACCCAGGGCTGATGCGATCGTGATGGCTATTCCTGCAGGGCATCTTCGCATCAGCGGTGTGTTTCAGACGACGAACTCACCAACCTCTTGCCGGAGGTTCAGCGATGAAGATCGAGCTACTCGAGCCGGTGGTCTATCTATCTCAGCGGTGGAGCGCACTCTGTGAGATCCTGTTCGGACCGCGCATCCATCGCAAGTCGACGGCACGCACCTCGGAAAACGAACGCACGGCGAGCGCCTCAGTCGGGCCGCTCACGGTACCCGTCCACGTCCCGCACACAGGACCCTCGCGGTTAGCGATGCATATCGGGAGGGCGATGTGAACAAGAACCGCCAGTTCATCACAGTAGCCGCGCTCCTGGCGGCGGTCACGGCGGGCGCATTCTGGCGCGCAACGGGATGCGGGTTCGTTTTCGACGACAAGCAGTACATCCTGGCCAACCCCCACGTGCAGAACGGGCTCAACTGGGCGGACATCAAGTGGGCCTTCACATCGATGTATGCATCGAACTGGCACCCGCTGACGTGGATATCCCACATGCTCGACAACCAGTTCTGGGCGCTCGATCCGGCCGGCCCCCATCTGACGAACGTGGTCCTCCACATCGCGAACGTGCTGCTCCTCTTCTACATCCTGCGGCGGATGACCGGCTTCTTGTGGCGGAGCGCGTTCGTCGCGGCTCTCTTCGCCGTCCATCCGCTCCACGTGGAGTCGGTGGCATGGATTTCCGAGCGGAAGGATGTGCTCAGCACACTGTTCTGGATGCTCACGATGCTCGCGTACGTCCGGTACGCCGAATGCCCCGGCATCAGGAGATACGCGCCGGTCTTCGTGCTGCTGGCACTCGGGCTGATGGCGAAACCGATGCTGGTCAGCCTTCCCATCGTGCTGCTGCTCATGGACTGGTGGCCGCTCCGCCGGTCCGCACCGCCGGTCAAGCTGGTCCTGGAGAAGACCCCTCTCTTCGCGCTGTCGGCCGCATCGTGCGTCGTGACCTATCTCGCCCAGCATGCGGGCGGGGCAGTCGCGGTTCGCGAATTCCCGCTGAGCGTGCGCGCCGCCAATGCCGTGGTGGCCTATGTGACGTACCTCTGGAAGATGATCGCGCCGATCCGTCTGGCGGCCTATTATCCCCACCCCGGCGTCACGCTACCTGAGTGGCAGACCGTCGGTTCCACCGTGCTGCTCGTCGCCATCACCGCAGCGGTGATCGCGCTGGCCCGCAGGAAGCCGTACATGGCGGTGGGATGGGCGTGGTGCACGATCACGCTCATCCCGGTGATAGGGATCCTGCAGGTGGGCTTGCAGGCGATGGCCGACCGATACACGTACATCCCGCTGATCGGCGTGTTCACGGCCCTCACGTGGGGCATCGCAGACCTCTTCCCTGCCCCGACTGCGAACAAGAGGAAGTCAGGCTCTCAGACTCACGTGCTCGCAATCCCGGCAGTCGTGATCATAGCCGCGTGCGCCGCCGGCACGTGGCACTACACCGGCTACTGGACAAGCGAGATCACCCTCTGCACGCGGGCGATCGCGGTCACACAGAACAATGCCATGATGCACAACAACCTCGGTGTCGCGCTGTACAACCAGGGCGATATCGAGGAATCGATCGACCACTTCAGGAAGGCGATAGAGATCAGCTCCGATTTCCCCGATGCGTACATCAACCTCGGAAACTCTCTGTCGGACCTGGGCTACCTCGATGAGGCGATCATCGAGTACAAGAAGGCGATCAAGTACAACCCCAAAGACTCACGGGCGTACTGCAACATGGCCGCCGTCATGGGCCAGCAGGGAGACATCGGCGGCGCGATCGAGGCATGTCGGAAGGCGATAGAGCTTTCCCCTGACCTTGCGGCGCCTCACAACAACCTGGCGCGCGCATACATGACCGTCGGCCGCACGGAGGACGCCATCGCGGAGTACCGGAAGGCGCTCGAGATCGATCCGGAGAGCGCGCAGGCTCACCTGAACCTCGGTGAAGCACTGGCGACGGCCGGGGACGATGACGCAGCCATGAGCGAGTTCTACGAGGCGCTCAGGTTGCAGCCGAATTACCCCGAGGCTCACCTGAACTTGGGCGTTTTGAACCTTGGTCAGGGAAAGCCCGATGCGGCCATCGAGCACTACCGGCAGGCGCTGCAGATCAAGCCGGACTACGGCGCGGCGCATCACAACCTTGCGATCGCGCTCTACTCCATCGGCGACTTCGCGGGCGCGTGGCGGGAGATCGGCCTCTGCCGGGAATGCGGTGTCCAGCCGAACCCGGCGTTCATAGAGCAGCTCAGACAGGCGATGCCGGAGCCCAATGAGTAGCAGGAAGCTGGAATCGGGCTCATCATCCGGCGAACGCAGGCTTGTCCCTCTGACATGCCTTCTGCTGGCGGCGCTCATCGTCGCCGCGTTCTGGCATGTCATCGGTCACGATTTCATCAACTACGATGACGACGATTACGTGACCGCCAACCTGCACATCCGCAGGATCGATATCCCCTGGGCGCTCACGACCTTCCGCGAGGCGAACTGGCATCCCCTCACATGGCTCTCCCACATGCTCGACTGGCGCATCTACGGCCCGAATGCGGGAGGGCACCATGCGACCAACCTGATCCTCCACGCGGCAAGCACAATCCTGCTTTTCCTGCTGCTTCATCGGATGACGGGATTCGTGTGGAGGAGCGCCTTCGTCGCGGCGCTGTTCGGAATCCATCCGCTCCACGTAGAATCGGTCGCATGGGTGGCCGAGAGGAAGGACGTGCTGAGCGCTCTGTTCTGGATGCTGACGATGCTCGCGTACGTCCGGTATGCGGAGCGCCCCGGGATCGGCAGGTACATTCCGATCTTCGTGCTCTTCGCCCTCGGACTGATGGTCAAACCCATGCTGGTGACTCTGCCGTTCGTTCTGCTGATTATCGACTGGTGGCCGCTCGGACGCTTCCGCTCTCCGAGGGTCATTCAGGAGAAGCTCCCGCTGATCGGCCTCGCGGCGACATCCGGCGTCATCACGTTCATCGCCCAGCACGGAGGACTGGCGGTCGGCTCGCTCGATCAGTATCCGGTGGGAGTCCGCGTCGCCAACGCTCTCGTCGCGTACACGGCATATCTCGTGAAGACGGTCTATCCGGTCGGGCTGTCGGTGTTCTACCCTCATCCCGGCGACACGCTCCCGGTCTGGCAGGTGATCGGCTCGGCGGCGCTCCTCGTCGGCATCACGGCGCTCGTGGTCCGATCGGCCCGAACGAGACCCTGGCTCGCGGCGGGATGGTTCTGGTATCTCATCACCCTGCTGCCGGTGATCGGACTGGTGCAGGTCGGGATGCAGGCGATGGCGGACCGGTACACGTACGTGCCGCTCGTCGGGGTGTTCATGGCAATAGCGTATGGGAGTGTGGGAGTACGGGGGTCCGGGACTGGGAAGAAGATTCCCACACGCCCACACCCTCACACTCCCATACTTGCATGCCTGATCATCGCCGCCCTGATGCCACTCACATGGAGGCAGGTCGGCTACTGGAGGGACAGCGAGACACTCTTCCGGCACGCGCTGTCGGTGACGCGAAACAACGCCGTCGCGGAGAACAACCTCGGACTCGCGCTGGTCGAGCGAGACCGGCTGGATGAGGGAATCAGACGCCACCGCTGTGCGATCGAGATCAAGCCGGGATGGGCTGACGCGCACTACAGCCTTGGAGCCGCTCTGCTTAAGAACGGAGAGCCCTACGAGGCTATGTCGGAGTTCGAGAAGGTCCTGGCGCTCGATCCGAACCACGCGCCGGCGCACAACAATCTTGCGGCGGCACTGATGGACCTCGGAGACCTGCCGCGCGCGATCGATCACCTGCGCAGAGCGGTGGATATCCGCCCGGATTACGCACAGGCGCACAACAACCTCGGGACGGCGTACTACCATCAGACCCGGTGGGATGAAGCGGTCCGGGAGTGGACTACGGCTGTCCGGCTTGATCCCAGCCTGGCCGACGCCCACTACAACCTGGCGTTCGGGCTGGGAAACGTGGGGCGCTACCGGGACGCGGTCGAGGAATGCCGGAAGGCCCTCGCGCTCCGACCAGATTGGGTCGAGGCGCAAAACAACCTCGCCTGGTTCCTGGTCGCAAACAGGGACCGCACTTCGCGCGATGTCGAAGAGGCGATCCGACTCGCGGAGCAGGCGTGCCGGGCGACCGGAGGTACGAACCCCAATCACCTCGACACGCTCGCGGAGGCATATGAGGCCGCCGGCCGGCGCGATGATGCTGAGCGGGTGGCGAGGAAGGCCCGAGCGCTCGCGGAGAAGTGACGGCCGGATCGACCCCTCCCCAGGCGCTCCCTCCCCGCCACGGGGAGGGAGCGCCTGGGTGGACTCCCCGTCATGGGAGGGAGCAGTTGACGATCAGAGCCACGGAGGGCATTGTTGCTCGCCACCCGACTCTCAACTCTCAACCCTCAACATTCAACATTCAACCCCCAACACCCGCCCCCCCTGCCAACCAACCCCCCGTGTCTTTACTTCTGCCGTCCGTTTTGATAGAATTCAACGCGGAGTTGGGAGAGGTAATGACGACAGACATTCAGCAAGACATTCGCAATTTCTGCATAATCGCTCACATAGACCACGGGAAGTCGACACTGGCCGACCGGATACTGGAAATGACCGGCGCGATCGAGCGTCGCGACATGCAGGAGCAGGTCCTCGACAGCATGGACCTCGAGAGGGAGCGCGGCATCACTATCAAGATGACGGCTGTCCGACTCAGCTACAAGGCGAAGGACGGCAAGGAGTATATGCTCAACCTGATCGACACGCCCGGCCACGTGGACTTCTCGTACGAGGTGTCACGGAGCCTCGCCGCTTGCGAGGGCGCGATCCTGGTAGTCGACGCCGTCCAGGGAGTCGAGGCCCAGACGCTCGCCAACGTCAACCTGGCGATGGCGAGCAACCTGTCGATCATCCCGGTGGTCAACAAGATCGACCTCCAAGCGGCCGATCCGGACCGCGTGCTGGAGGAGATCGAGGAGGTCGTCCTGCTGGAGAGAGAGGGCGCGATCCTGGCGAGCGCGAGGGCCGGCACGGGGATCAACGAAATCCTGGAGGCGGTCGTCGAGCGCATCCCCGCGCCTTCCGGCGATCCGGATGCGCCACTCCGCGCGCTGATCTTCGACTCGCACTACGACCAGTATCAGGGAGTCGTGGCGTACGTCCGAGTCATGGACGGCGAGATCAGGCCGGGCATGAAGATCCGCATGATGTCGAGCGGCAAGACGTTCGACGTCACGAGCGTCGGCGTCTTCCGTCCGAAGATGACGGAGGTCGAGGCGCTGCGCGTCGGCGAGGTCGGGTATCTCATGGCAAGCATCAAGGAGGTCGGCGACAGCCGCGTGGGCGACACGATCACCGATGCGAGCAGACCGGCCACCGAGCCGCTGCCGGGGTACAAGCATCCGAAGCCGATGGTCTTCTGCGGGCTCTACCCGACGGACAGCAACCAGTACCCGGACCTGCGCGACGCGCTGGCAAAGCTCCAGCTCAACGACTCGTCGCTGATCTTCGAGCCGGAGACGTCAGCGGCGCTGGGCTTCGGATTCCGCTGCGGGTTCCTCGGGCTCCTGCACATGGAGATCATCCAGGAGCGGCTCGAGCGCGAGGCGGGCATCCCGCTGATCGCGACCGCGCCGAGCGTCGTCTACCGCGTCACACGGACCGACGGCAGCGTGATCGAGGTGGACAACCCGTCGAACCTGCCGAACGCCAATGTGACGGAGAAGATCGAGGAGCCGTACGTCGATGCCACGATCATCGTGCCGTCGGAGTACATCGGCGGTGTGATGGAACTCGCCCAGGACAGGCGGAGCACGTTCGTCCACATGGAGTATGCCGGAACGCACAGGGTATTCGTCCACTATAAGATCCCGCTGTCGGAGATATTGATGGACTTCTTCGATCAGCTCAAGAGCCGGACGAAGGGCTACGCATCGTTCGATTACGAGTTCTGCGGCTACCAGGAGTCGAAGCTGGTGAAGCTCGACGTCCTGTTGAACGGTTCGTCGGTCGATGCGCTGTCGTTCATCACTCACCGCGACCGGGCGTATCCGCGGGGCAAGCTGCTGGTGGAGCGGCTGAAGAGCATTCTCCCGAAGCAGCAGTACGAGGTGCGCATCCAGGCGGCGATCGGGAACAAGGTGATCGCGGCGGAGAGCATCAGCGCGCTTCGGAAGAACGTGACGGCGAAATGCTACGGCGGAGACATAACCCGGAAGCGGAAGCTCCTCGAGAAGCAGAAGGAAGGCAAGAAGCGGATGAAGCAGATCGGCCACATCGAGGTCCCGCAGGAGGCGTTTCTGAGCGTGCTGAAGATCGGGGAGTAGCTGGCGGGTGTTGGGTGGTGAATGTTGAGAGTTGAGAGTTGAGGGTTGAGAGGTGGGTGATGGGCAGCCATGCCCCGAATGTTGAATGTTGAAAGTTGAGTGTTGAATGTTGAGAGTTGGGAGTTGGGGGTTGGATGATGGGCAACCATGCCTCCCCGTTGGGCCGGTGATCAACTGCTCCCTCCCCGTGGCGGGGAGGGCTGGGGAGGGGTCCTCGGTGTTGTAATGGCAGTGCCTCAGTGCCGGCCTTCTCCGTGCCCGGGCGGTTGAAACCACGACAACAAGGGCGCGAAGTCCACCCTCGTAGACTCAGGTAGGTGAGCGCATGTCCAAAGACAAGTACTCGGTGATCATGACCACCTTCGAGGGTGACTGGAGGAAGCTGGAAGAGGCTGTCCCGGAGATCTTCGGACGCGACGGCCTTGACGTGTTCACGCTCGTCGTAATGAAGGAGATGCCGTCTGAGGTGGCTGACGACCTCTCCAGAGATGACGCAAGCCGCATCTTGTTGGCGCTGGAAGCGGTGGGAGCGAAGACGCAGATCACGCTCACTTGGAATGTCACCGGTGTCATGCACCGTGCTGACGAGCTCTGGGCCGCGCGCAAGGGCGAGCATTTCGTCTTCACCGAGATCGACGGCATGATCTTCAGTCTCGGAGCCTGCAACGCCCGGCAGAACCTGGAACACATTCGCCCGACGCACGGCGAGCGCAGCAGTTGGACTTACGAGCGCAGTCTCAACCACTATCACGTAGACATCGGGCCTGTCCGCTTCGGACTCAGCCGCGAGACCATTCGCGAGGGGAACAAGGTGGTCTCCTTGCTGAAGAAGGACCTCGAAACGTGCTACCCGGACCGCCGCTTCATCATAGCCCACGACCTCGGCAGTATCGTCTCGTACTACCAGCCCACAGAGGGCGCCCCGACGGAGACAATTCCTGTCGAGGACAGAGATCCTGAGAAGGCCTTCTGTCCACGCTGAGAGAAGATGCAGCCCTACCACAAGCGCACCGAGCCCGACCCGGAGTTCCCGGAGGCGGACTGGGGTGACTGCGCCATGTGCGGGAACGAGGTGCTCGTCGCCGCGCCGGAGGCGCTGATTCCTGTGGGGCCGGAGTAGCCAGGGTTCAAGGAATCGGTGAAATCCTGTATAATGGCGATGCTTGGGCGGTTCCGCGCGCGGATGACCGCCTTTTCACTGTTCACTGGACACTGTTTACCGATCACTTTCCCGGAGGACGAACGTGCGCTACACCAGACTATTTGCCCCCACGCTGAGGGAAGCACCCGCGGACGTGGAGATGAGAAGCCATGCCCTGCTCCTGCGGGCGGGGTTCATCCGCCAGCTCGGGGCGGGCGTGTATGAATTCCTGCCGCTCGGATGGCGCGTGCTCAACAAGGTGTCAAACATCATCCGCGACGAGATGGACAAGGCCGGCGCCCAGGAGCTTCTCCTGCCGACGCTCCATCCCCAGGAACTCTGGGCGGAGAGCGGACGCGAGGCCACGATGCACGACGTCCTTCTCGGCCTTGAGGACCGCAGGGGCACTAAGTACTACCTCGGCCCAACGCACGAGGAGGTCATCACCGACCTAGTCCGGCGCAACATCCAGTCTTACCGCGACCTGCCGCTCAACCTCTACCAGATCCAAATGAAGTTCCGCGATGAACCGAGACCCAGAGGCGGCCTGGTCCGCGCGCGCGAGTTCCTCATGAAGGACGCCTACTCCTTCGACCGCGACGAAGCCGGACTCGATGCCCAGTACAACAAGATGTACGACACCTACATCAACATCTTCAAGCGGTGCGGCATCCCGGTAATCGCGGTCGATGCGAGCGGCGGCGCGATCGGTGGCAAGGAGACCAAGGAGTTCATGCTGCTCACCGACGCGGGCGAGGATTCGATCCTCATCTGCCCCGAGTGCGGATATGCCGCCAACTCCGAAATCGCCGACTTCCGGCTCGTGGTCCCGACTCCCGCCGAGGAACCGAAGCCGATGGAGAAGGTAAGCACTCCCGGCGCGCACACCGTCGATGAGGTCTGCGAGTTCCTGAAGACCACACCCGATCGATTGGTGAAGACGCTGATCCTCATGGCCGACGACAAGCCCGTCGCGGCGCTCGTGCGTGGCGACCGCGACCTCAACGAGGGGCGGTTCCGCGTGATGATCGGCGCATCGAGGCTCGAGATGGCGACCCCGGAGCAGATTCAGAAGGCAACCGGCGGCCCGGTCGGCTTCAGCGGTCCCGTCGGGCTGAAGATCCCGATCTACGGCGACGAGGAGCTTCGCGGCATGGTCAACTTCGTCACCGGCGCGAACGAGTCGGACGCGCACCTGGTGAACGTCAACTGGACGGATGTGGACCAACATATCACTTGGGGACGGCTGAGATACGCGATGGCCGGCGACATCTGCGAGACCTGCGGGACCGGGTTCGACGAGAAGCGCGGGATGGAGATGGGCCACATCTTCAAGCTCAGGTATGCGATCTCCGAGCCGCTGAACGCGACGTACACCGACGAGGAAGGCAACGACAAGCTGATCATCATGGGCTGCTACGGCATCGGGGTCAGCCGCATCCTCTCCGCGGTGGCGGAGGTCAGCAACGACGAGAACGGCCTCATCTGGCCGATCGGCATCGCGCCGTATCAGGTGGTTCTCATCTGCGCGAACGTGACCGACGAGACGCAGCTTGCCCTCGCGGAGAAGGTCTACGCCGACCTCACCGCGGCCGGGGTCGAGGTACTCTTCGACGACCGGAATGAGCGCGCGGGCGTGAAGTTCAAGGACGCGGACCTGATCGGCATCCCGATCCGGATCGTCGCCGGCAAGCTGGCGGCCGAAGGGAACGTCGAGATCCGCGACCGCGCGACCGGCGAGTCGGAGATCGTCTCGGCCGGCGATGTAGTCGCAAACGTCCTGGGGAGGATGGACGGATGAAAGTCGTCCTGATCGGCGGGACCGGCCACATCGGTACGTTCCTGACCTCACAGCTCGTCGATTCGGGCTGGGAGGTCATCGTCTTGTCGTCCGGCCGTCGTGCCGTGGACAAGGACTCGTTCCCCAGGACCGTCGAGTTCGTGAAGTTGTCGTACGACCGGATGCTCGCGGACGGGAGCTTTCGCGATCTGCTCGCGCATCGGAGGCCGGATGCCGTCGTAGATATTCTGCAGGGTGACGCGCCGGGGGTATTCTCGGCATGCGAGAAGGTCGGAGTCCGCCATCTCGTCTTCTGCGGCTCCGTGTGGATGTTCGGGCGGCCGAAGGTGGCGCCTACACCGGAGGTCAGACAGACGGAGTGCCCCTTCGACGGCTACAGGGAGCGCTTCGACCAACTGCAGGCCACTCTGCGGAAGTCCGATAGCAGTGCCCTCGCTGTCAGCGCCGTGATGCCGCCGAACATCTGCGGTCCCGGCAAGATACCGCTCGATGGGAAGGGCGGCCGGTCCATCGAGGTACACCGAGAGCACCAACGGGGAGTCGAGGTATGCCTGCCGTTCCCGGGCACCAACCTCATCGGACCGTGCGACGCAGAGGATGTTGCTCGCGGGTTCGCCTGCGCGCTGAATAACCGTGAGGCGGCGGCCGGAGAGATCTTCAATGTAGGATCGGCTTACGCGTTGACCGCCGAGCAGTTCGTCAACACCTACGCCGACATCTACGGCACGCCGATTCCGATCAGATACGTCGATCCGACCGTGTTTGCCCGGGACGTGCTCCCCGATCTCGGGGCAAACTTCCACTTCCTCGAGCACATGTGCCCCGACATATCGAAGATCAGCGTCCGTCTCGGCTACCGCCCGAAGTACACCCCCGAGGAGACGATGGAGCGAGCCGTGAGATGGATGAAAGACAAGCAGATCGGTCTGATATCGTAGTGTCCGGGGTGGAATACGGATCGGGAGCCAATGCGGCCAATGAGCGCTGAGTTGCGCGTCCGAGCCGGAAGGATAACCTGCGAGTCGGTGGAACAGTAGGTTGGAGTGATACATCGGCAGCGCCGCTACGTTCTGCTACCGAAGTATCGCGCGATTGCCCGACGAAGGAGTCATTGACATGAAAATCGGAGTCAGTTCATACAGTTGGTCGCGCTACCTCAGAGAGGGCAAGTTCGACATCTTCGACGCCATCAAGGCGACCGCCGAGCTCGGGTTCGACGGGATGGAGTTCTCCGGCCTGAACGCGCCCGAGGGCACGACCGACATGATCGAGTTCGCGGGGAAGATCAAGGCCGCTTGCGCGGAGGTCGGTCTGCCGATTATCAGCTACACCATCGGCGCGGACTTCATCAACGCCGAGGGCGGATGCGATGCGGAGATCGAGCGGCTGAAGGGCGAGGTCGATATCGCCGTCGCGCTCGGCGCTCCCCGGATGCGCCACGACGCGACCCGCGGCTTCGGGCCGGACCGCCTGAGCCTCTGCGACTTCCTGGAGGCGCTCCCGATCCTGGAGAAGGGATGCCGCGCCGTGACCGAGTACGCGGCGACCAAGGGCGTGAAGACGATGGTTGAGAACCACGGGCATTTCGTGCAGGACAGCGACCGGTGTGAGGTGCTGATGAAGACCGTCAACCACCCGAACTTCGGCGCGCTGGTGGACATCGGCAACTTCATCTGCGCCGACGACGATCCGGTCCGCGCGACGAAGCGGATGGCCCCGTATGCGTTCCACGTGCACGCGAAGGACTTTCATCGCAAGCCGGGATGCGCCGATCCGGGCCAGGGATGGGGCCGGTCGCGCGGCGGAGACCTCTATCGCGGTTCGATCATCGGCCACGGGAACGTCGATGTGCCGATGTGCGTGAAGATCATCAAGGATTCCGGCTACGACGGCTTCCTGTCGATCGAGTTCGAGGGCATGGAAGACAACCGGCTCGCGCTCGAGATCGGATTGGCGAACCTGCGCAGATACTCGGAGAACGCGTAGGGAAGGAGTAATGGAGTATTGGAGTGGTGGAGTATTGGCAAAGCCAGTACTCCAGTATTCCAATACTCCATTCCCCATGTTTGCTTCCGTCTACGTCCACATCCCATTCTGCCTGCGGAAGTGCCTGTACTGCGACTTCGCCTCGTATCCGGGCAAAGAGTCGCTGTTCGAGCCGTACGTCCAGGCGCTGAGGACCCAGATCCGCCGCGCATCCGAATCATTCCCCGGGACGCGCGTACCCACCATCTACTTCGGCGGAGGAACGCCGAACGTTCTCCCGCCGGAGTCTCTTGCCTCGATCCTCGATGAGATTCGGCGCGGCTTCCGAGTCGATGCCGACGCCGAGATATCCAGCGAGGCGAATCCGGGAGTTGCCAGTAATCAGTCATCAGTGATCGGTGAAACCCGTCGCAGACTGCGGTCTGCAGTCCGCAGTCTGCGAGAAGCCGGCTTCAACCGCCTGAGCCTGGGAGTGCAGTCGCTCCACGACGACGAACTGCGCCGGCTCGGGAGGGTGCACACTGCGGAGGAGGCGGTCGAGGCGTTCCGGGAGGCCAGAGAGGCGAGGTTCGGCAACATCAGCGTCGATCTGATGTACGGCATCCCCGGCCAGACGTCGGCTTCGTGGCGGGAGACGCTCCGCCGGGTGATCGGACTCGGACCCGAGCACGTGTCGCTCTACTCGCTCACCGTCGAGGAGGGCACGCCGTTCCACGAGATGCAATGCGAGGGACGGCTGGAGCTTCCGGGCAGCGACATCGAAGCCGGGATGTACGAGGATGCGATCGAGATGTTGACCTCCGCCGGGTTCGCGCACTACGAGATCTCCAACTTCGCGCGGCCCGGCTTCGAGTGCCGGCACAACATCACCTACTGGCGGAACGAGCCGTACCTCGGCTTCGGCTCCGGCGCGACATCATACGTGGACGGCGTCAGAACGACCAGCGTCGCCGATGTGGAGGAGTACATCCGCCGGGTCGAGGCGGGCGAGAGCGTCGCGGAGTCTGAGGAGCATCTGACCGGCCGAGCGGCGGTGGGCGAGACGATGTTCCTCGGGCTGAGGATGCTCGGAGGAGTAAACCGCCAAGACGCAAAGTACGCCAAGGCAGAGGCGATGTTTGGACCGGAGATCGAGGGACTCATCGAGCGTGGGCTGCTGGAGCGCGAGGAGGGCTTCCTGAGGCTGACGCGGAGGGGGCTCTTCTTCGCGAACGACGTCTTCGCGGAATTCGTGTGATGCGGGCGACTTGGAATGCGATGGCCTGGCATCGCATTCCGAAGCTACTTCCGCTTGTTCTCCCGCACGACGATATGCCGCGGCTTCGAGCCGAGGTCGAAGGCCATGGTGTGGCGGCCCTTCGCGTCAGCGGTGAACACTTTCACGAGCTTGCCGTCGTCCAGAACGCTGTAGATGACCTTCGGCGTCAACTCGAAGGTCACGCTGACTTTGCCCTTGCCCGAGATCGCGCAGTCGATCCCGCCTGAGACCGATGCGGCCTCCCAGGAGACGTCCGTCCCTCCGGAGACCGTGAGCCCCCCGGCCCTGCGCAGGATGGTGACCCCGTACGGCTCGACCCGGATACCCTTCACCGTAACGCTCCCGTCCGCGTTGTGAACCACGGGCGTTCGCTCGAAGACGGCGCCCGGCAACTGCTTGAGGCCGAGGTCGAACTCGGAAGCCTCGCCGAACCGCTCCTTGACGAGGATCGTCGAGGCGTCGTCGGAGACGTAGACGCCCACGTTGTCCGGCGCGCTGAAGGAGGGCTCGATCCCGGCGAGCATCAACATGCCCTGGTAGAGCGGATTGAGCGTGTTGTACGGCTCCTGCTCGACCTCCTTGCCCCACATGGGGTCGTAGGCCATTCCGAGGTAGAATCCGCAGGTGTAGACCGGGTTGCCGTTGATGTCGTTCCGCACGGCGACCGACCTGCCGTCCAACTCCAGCACCGATTCCACCGGTGCTTCCAGCGTGTCGAAGCAGCCGATCTCGCCGTTCTCGGGGAACCGCAGGGCAAGCTTCCGGCCGCGGACCGCCTTCCCGAGGTATCGATCGAACTCCAGGTTCACGACGCCCGATACGGGCATCCTGAGGCTGAAGCCGGTCACGCCCGTGAGCCTGGCGAAGTTCGGATAGACGTCCTCGGGGGTGCATGGGTTGAAGTAGCAGTCCTGATCCTGGTAGAGGCCGAGACAGAGCCCCCGACGCCCGGCGGCGCGGGGGTCCGTGAGCCAGTCGTCGAGCATCTGCCACGTGCGGCCGCTCAGCATCTGGTTCTGCGCGGGCACGAAGATGAACCTGTACTTGCTCAGGCTGATCTTGCCCGGCTCGAACCCGCCCGGACTGACGTCCGAGTCGGGGAGGATATCGAACGGGATGTGAAGCTGATACAGGATGTTGGCGAGGTAGCGCGTGTTCGCGTAGTCGTACCCCGGGCTCATGCCGTACACAGCATTTGTGTTGCGGAGGATGAGCACTTCGGCGTTGCGGTTGAGCGTGAACGGCGCGGTCTCGATCTGCTTCAGGAGGCCGCCGATGGCATCGAGCGTGTCCGAGTCGTAGGCATCCGGCGCGTCGTAGGTTCGTCCGGCGATCTGGTTCCAATGGTAGCTCTGGAAGAACGCGCCGCCGCCGCCAACGATATCGACCAACCACCAGGGATAGTACGTGCGGATTCCCTCGCGGGTCTTGCCCCCCTCGCCCTCGCCGCATGCGAAAGCTTTCGGACCGCCGGCGCCGATGTACGGACCGTAGGAGGCCACGTTCTGGATGTACTCCCGGCAGGAAGCCCAGTGCGGAACGTCCGACGGCTCGATCTCGTGATCGTGCTGTCCGACGCCGATCACGTCGAAGCGGAGTCTCGCGCGGTCGAAGCTGATCATCGAGTGCCATGACGGCATGGACTCGAACGGATCGCAATAGTAGAGCACGTGATTGGGATCGGCGCTTCGGAGCGAGTCCGCCAGCGAGTTGAGCCGGCTGATGATGAGGCTCTCCCTCATGCGCCCGAAGTCGATCCACATCGGATCGCGGGTCAGGTTCTCCTGATACGTGCGCAGGTCCGTCAGTGGCGCATACGGCGGGTCCTCGGAGTGATAGTAGTCGAACAGCGGCAGGCACACACTGTCGAACGACCCCCAGGAGTCGAACGCGCTCTTCACAAACGGATATTGCGGCCACATCACCTCGCGGCCGTTCACGACCTTCTTCACCCACTGGGAGCGGTCGTCGGTCTTGTACCCGTGGCCCCAGACGAGCCTGAGGTTGGAGACCGTGCCGTAGTCCTGCTTGAGGAACCGTCTGTACCGATCGAGCATCTCAGGATCGTCGAGACAGGTATCGAAGTACAAGTCCTCCTCACCGACCATCGCCGCGATGATGACCGTGCGGCGGCTGAAGTAACGCATGATCCCGGCATAGGCCTGCGTCACGGCGTCCCAAAGCTCATCGTAGAGCATGATCTTCCCGCGGTACTGGGTGGGAACAACCTCGGGATGCAAGCCCCAGTAGAACGACGGCTCGATGTTCACGTATAGGCCGTGCGCCTGCGCCCGGTCGAGGAAGTAGTCGTAGATCTCGTAGACGTAATCGAAGTAGGGCAGCCTGTCACCGCGCGGCTGCTTCTCCACGGCCTTCCACGTGCCGTCGGGGTTCAGCAGCTCGCTCCAGTTCCAGAAGCGCGGCTGAACGTTGATGTTCGCCTGCTTCATGCGGGCGAAGTCTTTCTCGAGCAGATCGTAGTCGAACTCGGGAATGTTGAGTATCCACCCGCCGCCCTCTTTGGGCTGGCTGTAGACAGTGAAGAACGGGCGGAAGACCTGCCTGTTCCGCTCGAGCAGACCGGTCTTGGGGTTCAACTTGACGAATGCCTTATACTGCTCGGCGTACTCCGGGCGGACGTACTCGCCCTTGAACTCCGAGTACTTCGGATGGCGGCCCGGATCGATGATCTCGGCCATCCGCTGCCTGCGCTCGATCAGTCGGGCGCGGAGGCTCTCCCAGGATTCGGGGAGCACGCGGCCCCACGGCTCACACGGGTAGCCGCCGATGACCTTCACGGCGGGCCAGGATGAGTCATCGAACCGCAGGCTGTTCCATCCCTCGCGAGCATCGACCATGCTGCGCCAGGAGGCATCGGAGGCGATATCGGCGGTAGTACCGTCTTCGAAGCGGGCGGTCACCTTGCAAATGAGGCCCGCGGCATCCCCGGTGTCGGCGCACTTCACGGCGACCACGGAGTTCGCGCGGGCGATCGGCGCCTTCACCTCGAACTTGCGAGGCGACTGCCAGTCGTTCCCGGAGCCGATCATGCGGCCGTTGACCCACAGCTCGAACGAGTTGTCGGCGGTGATGAGGATATCGAATGCCGCGACGGGCCGGTCGAGCGAGACTACCTTGCGGAAGTAGGCGTTCCCGGAGTCGGGGTGTCGGACCCACTCGCAGCCGTTGAAGTCCATACCGAGCGACTGGCAGGCCCCCCGGCCGCAGACGGCGATCAGGATGAGGGATACGAGCAGCAATCGGGCAGCGAGCTTCGGGACCAAGATCATCCTCCGGTGATGCGCCGAACCACGCAGGCTGACCTGAGCAGGGGGAAGGTCGGCGCACCGTATATAGTGTTATACGTCGAAAACCGGAGTCCTGCACATGCGGTCTGCCCAAGAGGCGTCAGGAGGCACGCGATGTGCGTCCTCTCCCACAGAACCAACGAAAGAGGACGATAGCTCCCCAGAGCGAGACGTTGATCAGCAGTCCGGCGAACGCGGCCTGGACAGCCATGAACCCCTGGATGATGTAGCGGTAGTGCAGAGGCCGAAGCTCACGACCCCTGGCATCAGATACGCCGATGATCTTGACGGTGTGATCGCCCCACACGGTGACCTGCAATCGCTGCCAGCCATTGGGTAGCTCGCGCACTCTGACGCGCGCTCTGTGAAGCCCGAAGGGATGTCCGCTCGGGTTCCGGATCGGCTGCATTACCCCGATACGCCGTGCGTCGAGCCCACTGGGAATGCTGAACGAGTAGTCAGCCATGTTCTTCGACAGATCCCGGGCCTGCGAGTACGACATGGCAGTGGCTTCCCAAGCCCCCGACACCTCATCCTTGTGCACCAGCAGGACCGGGAACTGGTTCCCATCGCCCAACTCGAATGCAGGACTCAGCAACACGGCGCAGATGTAGTAGAGCAGCACCGGTATCCCGAAGAAGGTGATCAGGAATGGAATCACCAGTCGCCATCTGTTCGAAGTCAGCAGTATGCGCAGCATCGGTGGTCCTCCTCCCCGCTAGTTGCTCCGATATCCCGATCTCCGATCAGACCTGCGAGCAAGCTCGCTCGTGTAGTGAAGGCCGAGAGTCGATGAGCGCTCCCTGGCCCAGTCCGTGAGCCTCGTATGTCCGGCCGGAGGTGAGTCGACGCAGAGCAGGTTGTCCATCAGGCCGCGGATCTCGTCGCGCGCGTGATCATCACGTCGCCGACGAGCTTGCCGATTGCCCATCCTACGAGGTATCCCACGCCGGGCGGCACGGACACGATCGGCCGACGTCTCCCGATGATCTCCCCTACCGTCTCGACCAGCCCGCGATATGCGAAAGTCTCGGGGCCGATGGCGTCGATGATGACGTTGTCCGTCCGCGCGCCCTGCTCCACCGCGAGCCGAGCGAGGTCATCGACGTAGATCGGCTGGAGCTTGTACCGCCCGTCGCCGAAGATGCCCATGACGGGCAGGTAGCGCAGAGCCCACGCGATGTTGTTGACGAGTATGTCCTCCTTGCCGAAGAGCACGGTCGGGCGGAGGATGGCATATGACAGCCCGCTCTCCGTCAGGTCGCGCTCGAGGCGAGCCTTCCCGCGGAAGTACTCCAGGGGCGAATCCTCCGAGGGATTGGTGATGCTGATGTGCACCACCCGCTTCACGCCCGCGGCCTTCGCGACGCGGAAGAGCGCCTGAGTGTTTCGCACGGCGTCGGCGAAGGTGAAGCCCTTGTGGTTGAAGCGGACCCAGTAGGTATTGTAGAGGACGCTGACTCACTGGAGCGATTCGGTGAGCTTGTCGGGCTCATCGAAGTGGAAGGGGAATGCCTTCACGCGATCGCCGAACCGGTGCTCGCGGTGGATGGAATTGGTGAGCGTGACTACCTCCTCGCCTGCATCGAGGAGTCGCTGAGCGATGTACTTACCGGAGTAACCGAATGCGCCGGTGACTGCGTGCAGGCTCATGGGTAATCCTCCCGTCTGATCTCGACCGCTACGCCACACACTCCCATACTCCCGCACTCAGTCCCCGAACTCCTTCCTCAGGCCATCGACAAGCTCCTGACGGCGGTCGGCGGCGAGCCACGCCTTAACCTCCTTCCAGACCTCGGGGCAGTGGCAGTCGGGCTTGCCGACGGCGCGCCGGATGGCGTGATCGACGACCTTGCGGTTCTCTTTCGTCAGTTCGATGCCCGCGTCGGCGATGATGTCATTCACGTGACGAAGGTAACAGGACATGCGGCCCTCCCGGGAATGGAGTATTGGAGTGTTGGAGTACTGGAGTATTGGAGTGGTGGGTCTGCAATACTCCGATAGTCCAACACCTCCCTGTGTTCTCAAGATACGACTATGGCTTTCACATCTCTCCACCGGCGGCGGAGGGCCTCCCTGAGGTCGGGCCGGCAGATGACCTGCAGGCGGCGGCTGTATCGCTCGAACTCCTGCGCGAAGTCGGCGGTCAGGAGCGTGAACCCGAACGAGTTGAACGGCACGAACCTCCCCTCGCCGCCGGTCTGCGGCGTCACGAGCACCCGCAGGTCGCGGAAGTCCTCCAGGTCGAAGACGCTGCTCAGCCTGGGAATGTCGAGCAGCACCTCATACCCCATGAGATCGAGCCCCTCACGGTCGCCGAGCAGACGGCAGACGGCGATCTCCTTCTCCCGACGTCGCTCGGGATGGCGGTAGAGGTCCTTCACGCGCTCCATCTCGTCCATCGAGAGGGCGAACTCCTCCTCGCCGGCGGGATGCTCGGGATAGAGCGTGAACCCGCGCTTATAGAGCGCGCGTTCCTTGAGGCGCGCGGCGAGGTCGCCGGACGGGACACGATGCGCCTCGTCCGCGAGCGCCTCGATGAGGGCATCGTCGGAGAGCGAGTAGAACTTCGACGGATCGATCGCACCTGCGTCGAGGCCGTCCTGCACAAACCGTGTGAACATGGCGACGGTGATGCGGACGGCGTGGTGCCAGTAGATGTGGCGGAACATCATGTACTTGGCGAAGACGAGGCTTTCGAGCGGGGCGATCCCCTTCTCCGAGATGCCGAGCCGACGCCGTGAACCGTCATCATCGAGGACCAGCGACTCGATCAGCCGGTCGGTGTCGATGCTGCCGTACGGGACTCCGCAGGCCCAGGCGTCGCGCATCAGGTAGTCCATCTTGTCCGGGTCGAGGATGCCGCTGAGCATCCGGCCGGGGAGTCCGGAACCCTCCGGGTCCGCGATGACTCGGGCGACCATCGCCGGGTCCTCGATGCCCCAGTCATCCCTGAGCGCCGAGTAGATGCTGCCCGGAGACTCGTCGCCGAGGATGTAGTCGGTCGCGCGGTCCTCGTGGGAGGCGAAAGCGCGATTCGCGGTCTGTGATGCGTGACCGGCCGGAAGGATATCGACAAGGTGCGCGAACGGATAGTGTCCGATATCGTGGAGCAGCGCCGCCACGAGGAAGAGGCGCGCTTCCTCAGGCGTTATGCAAGGCGTGGACTCGTTGCGCCAACTGGCGGGGTTGAGCACGAGTCTCTGCAGCATCAGCACCGAGAGATGGTAGGCGCCGATCGAGTGCTCGAAGCGGGTGTGAGACGCGCCCGGGAAGACGTAGTGCACGAAGCCGAGCTGCCGTATCCTCTGCAGGCGCACGAAGTCGGGATGCTCGATGATCCGGCGCGCGGCGCGGCTGAGCGGAATGTGCCCCCAGATGGGGATGCGCAGATATCCGCCGTCCTGGGTGAAGAGAAACGAGAACTGACCAAGTGCCTGCGTTGGTTGAGCCATCGAGAACCTCGAACGGTAGGGAGATCCTTGTAGGAGCAGCTTCTAGCTGCGATCAAGCCTTGTAGGAGCAGCTTCCAGCTGCGATCAAGCTTTGTAGGAGCAGCTTCCAGCTGCGATCAAGCCTTGTAGGAGCAGCTTCTAGCTGCGATCGCGGCTGGGAAGCCGCTCCTACAATGCGTCGATTCATCGCGGCTGGGAAGCCGCTCCTACATGGCAGATTGGAAGCCGCTCCTACGATACGTCGGTTCATCGCGGCTGGAAGCCGCTCCTACGGGCAACTTCGGCGGGCGAGGAAGCTTTTCCTTGCGGTACCACAAAGTATGAGGCCGGTCCGCCTTCGGGCAGACCGGCCGATATCGCTTGGTGGAACGCCGTATCGACGTCACTCGATCACTTGTATGACCAGATCGCCGGCGCCGCGGAGCCGGATCCTGGAGCGCAGGTCGTTGCCGACCGTGTAGCACGAGCTAATGCCGGTCACGCTCACCTTGTCGTCGATCTCCGGAGCCGCGATGCCGGGCGCCAGATCGACGAGCAACTGGTCGAAGCCGTCGGTCATCGTGAAGAACGCCGGAGTCGGCGATGGATCGACCGAGACCACCTTGCCCCACGTCTTCACGAGCAGGCCGATGTTATTCAGCCCGATCTTGCCGAGGACGCCCCTCTGCCCGGTGGGCGGAGGTCCGACGAGATACTCCAGAGGCCCGCCGCCGATACCCTTGCCGCTCATACCGACGGCAGTCGGTACGAGCGAATCGGGATCGCTCCAGGTCACCGAGTCGGCATCGATCATGCGCTCGCCATCAACGGTAATCATCGCGCCGGATACGTCCGCGATGTCGCCGATAGCAGGCTTGGGACCGAGCCGGCGCACTCCGATGCCGCAGGAACGATCCTCCTCCTGGACATAGAAGCACTCATCGAACACGGCGCTCACTCTCCGGCCGTTCACCGTGACCGGGACTCCGTCGGCGTTCAACTTGCAGTCGCGCGCGCTGCCGAAGACGGCGATGCTGAAGGAACCGTCGGATGAGTCTGCGACCGACCCCTCGCCGTTTCGGACGATCCTGACACGGTAGGCGCCGGATCCGGCCGCTCCGGTCGTATCCCAATCGAACGATCCGGCGTTGTACGCAAGGCTTCCGGCTCCGGGAACGCCGCTCCAGGTCGCGCCGTCGTCCGGCGAGACCTCGATCCGCACGGTGTCGCCCGCCTTCCAGTCCGGCCCGACGGCATCCCACCGGATCGGCACAGTCTCGCCGACCAGGTATCTCTCGCCGCCGTTCGGGCTGCTGATTTGGAGCACCATGCCCTCGGTGATGAAGTTCACAACCTGCGAGCGCTCCGTGGCGGTCATGCCCGACAGAGGATTCTGGACCGCGTTCACCAGCGCCAACTGAGGCGCCTTGGTCAATGCGGACGCGCGGGTATGGCTCTGCACGCCGAAGTGCATGACTATCTGAGTCTCGTGCGGCCCCAACTCGAGAGCATACTCATAGCGCACGGTATCGCCCACGCGGCTGACCATGCTCGGCAGTTGAGGAGCAGCCGCACCGGCCACGACGTGCGTGAGCGTCGGGTCTCCGACACCGTCCGCATCGTCGGTGATGATCCACCGGTCGGTAGTCTCGAAATCGGTGTCACCGTCAGAGGTGCCGGCGACCACCGTCTCGCTGTCGGACCCCATGTTGGTGTCTATCCGCACGGTGTACACGGCGGCGGAATCGCTGTTGTTCGTGACCACTTCCAGGAATCGGGCATAGGCTCGATCGGCCGGCACGTAGATCTTCCGAGTCACCCGTATCCCCGAGGACGCGCCGTCGCTGATGACGATCTCGCGGTCGCCGTCCTCAGACTGGCCGGTCGCCGGCTCCGGGAAACCGTTCAGGACGAACGCGCCGTCGAAGGCATCGTTCGTGCCGACGAGGATGCTTCCATTCCGCTGGATATCCCACGTGAAGCTCTCGCTGTCATACAGGGTGATCGGCAGACCGATGATATGGCGCACCGCGAAGCAGTGTGTCTGTCCGGGAGCGCCAGCAGGTTCCACAGAGACATTCCCGGCTGCGCTGGAATCGGTTGCAGCGATGTAGTAACAGTAGCGGTCACCATCGACACTTGGGCCGGGGATGTCGGCGCAGTACCAGCCGGGTTCGCCGGACTCGCTCATCGGCAGCGAGTTGAATGCGCCGCCGTTCTTGCTCCAGTAGAGAGTCACGCTCCCTACACCGAGATTGTCGTAGACGCCTGCGCAGACTCTGTACGGCCCTTCGAGGTTATTGGTATCCTCCAGCGGGGTGAGGTTGATCATCGGCGCGATGTCGTCCGGAGCGATCACGAAGATGCTGTCTGAGACGTCCCTAACCGAGTCGCTGCCGTTCCATGTCACTCTCACCCGGTACTGGTCGGACGGGACAACCCCGGTGGTGTCCCAATTGAACGACCCTGCGTCATATGCGAGGTTCCCCGCCCCCGGTATGGGAGCCCAGGTAGCGCCGCCGTCGGAACTGGCCTCGATCCTGACGGTGTCGCCGGACTGCCAGTCGCTGCCGGCAGAGGCCCAGATGATCGGGATGACGCTGCCCGGCTCGAACCACTGCTCGCCATTGGGGTTCACGACGTCCAGCGATCGACCGACGATGGTGAAATTGACGACCCGCGAGCGCTCCGCGGAGGTCATCCCTGACAGGCAATCCTGAGCGGCCGACAGAGACGCGATCTGCGCGGCCTTGTCGAGAGCCGCGGCCCGGTTCGTGCCCTGCGCGCCGAAGTGCATGATGATCTTGGTCTCTTGCGGGTTCAGCGACAGGTCGTAAGTGTAGCTGATCGTGCCGATCGGGTAGGTGGAGGTCGCGCTTGGGATTTGAGCCGCCCCGGGTCCGGCGATGACGTGGGTAACCACGGGGTCGCCGCTGCCGTCTGCGTCATCCGTGACGATCCACTGGTCGATGGTTTCGAACAGACTGTCGCCGTCCGAGGTCCCGACGATCACCGTGCCGGCATCGGATCCCAGATTGGTGTCGATCCGCACCGTGTAGTTGGTGGCCGAGGCGCCCAGATTCGTGACTACCTCGAGGAACCTGCAGTAGGCATGATTCGACGGCACATAGACCTTGCGGCTCACCCGTATCCCGGTCGTCGCGCCGTTATCGATGATGATCTCCCGTCCGCCGTCCTCGAGCCCGCCTGTGGGCATGTTGGGAAAGCCCGCGAGAATGAAGCCGCCGTCGAAAGCATCGTTGCTTCCATCGGATATGCCGCCGTTCTGCTGGATATCCCATCTGAAGCCGTCGCCGTCGTTCATGGTGATCGGGAGCGGTACCACGCTGCGAGTGATGAAGCAGTGCAGTTGTGCGGGCGCACCCGCCGGCTCCAGCGTTACATTGCCTCCGACGGAAGCATCGACCGCGCGGATGTAGTAGCAGTAACGATCACCGTCCGAACTCGGGCCCGGGATCTGGGCGGAGTACTGGTTGCCGGTACCCACGGCGGTCATCGGGACCGCGGCGAAAGACCCGCCGTTCCGTCGCCAGTACAAGGTCACACTGCCGACCGCGTAGTTGTCCGTGACTCCCGCATATATCGTATATGGACCGGACATGTCGCCACTGTCCGCCAGAGGAGAGTGGGTGATGACCGGCGGAACGGTATCCGCGGCGATGGTGAAATCAGCGTCCGAGGTATCGCGGACGTTCTCATTGTAGACGAACACAGCCCTGACTCTGTACTTGAACGACTGCGGACAGCCGGCGGTGTTCCAGTTGAAGCTGCCGACAGAGCAGAACACGGCATCCGCGCCGGGAACCTGCGCCCAGGTTGCGCCGCCGTCGGACGAGTACTCGAGCCTCAGTAGGTCGGTCGGCTGCCAGTCAGTCCCGATCGGCGTCCACCTTATCGGCACGATCGATCCAGGCTGATACCATTCTCCGCCGTTCGGAGTATCGATCCGGAGGAAGCGGCCGGTCAGCACCACGTTCAGCGTGACCGGTATGAGCAGAGTCGGCTCCGAGTAGTCATTGCTGCGGATGGCGATGTCCCCGGTGCCGATGAAGCCGTCATTGAGTCCGGTGGCGTCCACGGTCACGGTGATATTCCTGCTCTCGCCGGGAGGGATCACCCCTTCCTTCGGTGTTTCGTCGAGCCAGGAGATGCCTGCGAGGATCGCGGAGTTGTACACGTTGAGCCGTCCGCCGGTCAGCGTCTTGTCGGCCAGAGAAGGCTTCTGATCGACTCCGCTAAGTATCCAGTGCTTGATCTGTTCCTTGGTGGCGGTCGGGTTGATCGATATGCACAGCGCGCATGCTCCCGCCACATAGGGCGTAGCCATGGACGTGCCGTTCTTGCTTGCATACCCCTCGGCCGGCACCGTGCTCACGACGCCGAGACCCGGAGCAGCGAGATCGACCGTGTTCCGCCCCCAGTTCGAGCCGCCGCCCGAGGGCCACACGGCCAGGTTGTCGTTGTGGTCGGTAGCCGCAACCGAGATAATGTTGGGAACGCTGTAGCAGCTCGGGTAGCTCGGCGAAGCATCCGTATCGACCGCGGAGTTGCCCGCGGCCGCAACGAACAACTGACCCGCCTGGTCCGCAGCGGTGATTGCATCGACGAGTGTCTGCGAATAGGCTCCTCCGCCCCAGGAGTTGCAGGTGAGGGTCGCGCCGTTGCTCACCGCATACTCGATGCACTTCACGGCGTCGCTGGTGTCGCCGTATCCGTCTGCCCTGAGGAACTTCAGGGCCATTATCCTGACATTCCAGTTCACGCCGGTGACGCCGAGCCCGTTATTCCCCACCGCGCCCAGGATGCCCGCGACGTGTGTGCCGTGCTCATAGTCATCCATGGGGTTGCTGTCGTTGTTGGCGAAGTCATAGCCGTAGACGTCATCGATGTAGCCGTTTCCGTCATCATCGACGCCGTTGTTCGGCACTTCGTCGACGTTCACCCACATGTTGGGGGCAAGGTCGGGATGAGTGTAGCAGACGCCGCTGTCTATGACTCCAACTACTACGCTTCTATCGCCGGTGCAGATATCCCAGGCTTCCGGCGCATCGATATCGGCGTCCGCTGTGCCACCGGTCTGACCGGTGTTGTGCAATCCCCACAACTGCGAGAACATCGGGTCGTCGGGCACATCGGCGGCGGAAAGGATATAGTCAGGCTCGACGTAGGTGACGCCGGGCATGCCGGCGTACTTGGCCGCGACCGCCTTCAGATCGGTTCCGACATCCACCTTGACCACGTCGGCCGATACCAGGCTGAAGCTGTGGACGACCTTCGCCCCGGCCTGGGCATGGATGCCGGCCCGCTGACCGGACTGCATCCCCTGCTCGATGCCTACGATCAGCCGTCCCGGCACGTGCGGCGCGGACCAGTCTATCGCGGGGCGCTCGATCGGGGCCTGTTCGGCCTCAACATCGAAGATCGCTTCCGAAGCCGCCCTCTCCATGATCTGCCACTGCAACGGAACGCAGCCGTTGTTGGTCAGCGTGATCTGCCTGCTGTCCGTGCCGTCCGGCGGCGTCTCGAACGTCAATGAGCTGTGCGATACGCTGATCGCGGCCCCGGCGATGTTGAAGCAATACTGGCCGGACGCCGGGCTCCTGGAAAGGTTGGGAACCGCCGCGGAGTCGCGCGCCGTGATGTAATAGCAGTAGCTGTCCGTGCAGCTCACGCTCGGGCCGGGGATGTTGGCGCGATACTCGCCGCCGACGCCCACCGGGACCATCGGGACCGGGGTGTATACCCCGCCGTTTCGGCTCCAGTAGAGTGTCACCACCCCCACGCCGAGGTTGTCCGTGATCTGAACGCTCACGGTGTAGGGCCCATCGGTATTGTTCGTATCCGACAGCGGCGTGTGGGTCACCACGGGAGGCGTGACGTCCACAGCGATCGAGAAGTCGCCGTCAGAGGCATCCGTCACTCCGGGATCGGTATTGGAGACGATCCTGACTCGGTAATTAGCAGACAGAGCCCAGCCGGAAGTGTTCCATATCCACGTGCCGTGGTTGTACGGGAGGCTCTGCGCGCCCGGGATGGGACTCCATGTCGATCCGCCATCCGACGAGGCTTCCAGCCTCACCGTATCGTCGAACTGCCAGCCGTTGCCGATCGCAGTCCACTTGATCGGGATAGTGCTCCCCGGCTCGTAGAACTCGCCGCCGTCCGGTGTCACGATAGTGAGTCTGGGAACACATGGGTAGGCGGACATGTCGCTCTCGACGTAGTCGATCGGCATGCCGTTCCCGGCGGACAGGCCGACCAGGCAGTCGCTCGACTCGACCATCCCGTAGGAGATGGCGATCTTCCCGTCGTAGAACATCTCGATCTGGAAGGTATTCGAGTTGCTCATACCGTACTCGCGCACACCCTGGTAGGTCACTGCGACGCGGTCGCCAAGCTGCCGATAGGAGACGTTCTCATTCGGAATCAGATCGGCAAACAGAGCCGAGATGCGCTTGAAGGCAAAGTGATTGCTGAGAGTGCTCTCCCAGTTGAAATCGCCGGTGTCGAAGGTAATGTATCCGTTGCTGCCGACGTAGAAGCTGCTTCTGGCCTCGCCGTAGAGCGATACCATCGCTCCCTGTGTCAGATTGATCTGGATGGAATTGTCATCACCGAGAGGAATGAGCGTTCCATGTGTAGGATCCGTCGGCAGTCCCGAGATCGGATGAGCGCACACTGAGTAGAAGTCATCCGAGCCATCGGGAATGAACTCCACGCACATGTTCCGAAGGTCGAACGGTTCGAGATCGAACAACTGGGTCAGATAATCCGTGCGCTTGATGATCGAGAAGCAGAACGACTGCCCGGGCTCCACGGGCAGTCTGCCGACGTTGTGCGCGGAGGACGAGTCGACCGCCTCCAGGTAGTAGCAGTATGTATCTCCGACAACGCTGGGGCCGGGTATGTCTGCAACGTATCTCCCCGTACCGCCGGCTGGCTCCATGGGCACGGCGGTGAAGGAGCCGTTGTTCCTCTTCCAGTACAAGGTCGCCGACGCAACTCCGAGGTTATCGGTAACATCGGCGTAGACCTGATACGGACCGCTGGCGAGCACTGTGTCGGTCAGCGGTGTATGCACGATAACCGGCGCAACCGTATCAGGGCCGACGGTGAAGTCCGCGTTCGACTCACCCTTTACGGTAGGATCATCGTTGTACACGATCCTGATCCTGTAGGAGGTCGATTGGGGATACCCGGTAGTCTGCCAGTCGAAGGCTCCCGCGTTGTACGCAAGGTTCTCGGCGCCCGTGATCTGAGCCCAGGTAGAGCCTGAATTCGCGGAGTACTCGATCCGGACCTTGTCGACCGACTTCCACGCGTTGCCCGAGTAGCTCCACACGATGCGCGCCGTGGTCCCCGGCTCGTAGCACTCTCCGCCATTCGGTTTGACGACCGTGAGAGCCCGACCGGCGATCACACATCCGGGGTAGCCGGAGAGGTCGCTCTCCACAAAGCCGGACGGTATGCCGAGTCCCGCAGACAGGCCCGACAGACCATCGGAAGCGGCGACATTCAGATACGACAGGACGATCCGGCCGTCGAAGTACATCTCTATCTGGAAGGTGCTCTGCGTGGTTGTGCCGTACTCCGTCACGTCCGCGTACGTCACGGCCACGCGGTCGGAGAGCTGTTTCCAGGTTACGCTTGTCGGGCTCGGGACCAGATCATCGAACAGCGCCGAGATACGCTTCATGCCGAAGTGGCTGCTGAGCGCTTCGAGGTAGCTGTCGTCACCCGAATCGAACGTGATGTACCCGTTGCTGCCGACGTAGAACTGGTTTCTGACGTTTCCGTAGAGCGATACCTGCGCTCCACCGGCGAGCGTCACCACCGCGTAGTCATCGTCATCGAGCGAGAGGACGGCCCCGCCTGTCGGAGACGTGGGAAGCTGTGAGATCGGCCGGACGCACATCGAGTAGAACGACTGGGACCCGTTCGGCACGAACTCGAGGGACTTGTAGGCAAGATCGAACGGAGCGGTGTCGAACAGCTCCGTGAAGTGGCCCGATCCCTCGGTGGACTTCGGCGTGATCGCCATCCGGTACTCGGCGTTCTGCACTCCACCGGCGCCGGTCACCCTCAGCCGGAGGGTGTAGAGCGCCCCGGTGATGCTCGTAACGTCCCAGTCCGCGAGCACACCGCGAGTCACCGGCGCCAGCCCCGTGGCGATGGTGGTCCATGTCGCGGGCTCCTGGCCGGGACCGTAGTCGAGGACCCACTGCGAGAAGTTGGGGCCGGCCGCCGTGCCCTCAATGCTGACTATGCCGGACACCTCGGAGCCGCTGTCGGGCGAAGTAATCAGAGCCGTCATCGGCTCGGGGGATGTGAGCGTGCTGTAGGCATTGATGCGTCCGTAGCCCGTATATCTGTCGAATCCGGGGGAGCGGACGTCGTCCGCACGCATCTGGATCGCCTGCCGGATCTGCTCGTTGGACCACGATGGGTTTGCGGCCTTGACCAGGCCCGCAAGACCTGAGACGTGCGGACAGGCCATCGACGTGCCCGCAAGCCTGTAGTACGCGCCGCCTACGATGCCGACTCCGGCGCCGCAGTCGCGCTGAAGCGGATCGGTCGTCCCGGCGCGAAGCGACAGGCAGTTGTGGAGCGCGCACTGAGGCGGACTGGTATTCCCGTTTCCACCCGGAGCTGATACGGCAGCCCTGATGCCCCAGTTGGTGAAGGAGCATGCTTCATCGTTCGTGTCGCTTGCAGTGACCGCGATGACAAAGTTGTCTGACGCGGGATGGAAATTCGCCAGGTCACTGGCCGAGTTGCCGGCCGCGGCGCAGAGGACTACGCCCTGGCTGTGAGCATAGGCGAGCGCCTGGTGGATCGTCTGCGAGAAGCCGCTCCCGCCCCAGCTCATATTGATGATATCGGCGCCCTCCGTAACCGCGTAAATGATGGCGTCGGCCAAGTCGGAGTCATAGCCGTCGCCGGAGTCATTGAGACCCTTCACGGCCATCAGCTTGCACGACCAGTTGATGCCGGAGATGCCTATGCCGTTATTGCCGACCGCGCCTATAGTCCCCGCGACGTGCGTCCCGTGGCCGTTGCCATCCATCGGGTTGTTGTCCTTGTAGGCAAAATCGTAGCCGTGGATATCGTCGACGCGGCCGTTGCTGTCGTCGTCGATGCCGTTTCCGGGGATCTCGCCGGGGTTGACCCACATGTTCGCCGCGATGTCCGCGTGAAGGTAGTCGATGCCGGTATCGATCACGGCGATCACGGTCCCGGAGTCGCCGGTCTCGATGTCCCAGGCATCCGGACACTTGATCATCTCAAGGTCCCACTGGTCGCGGTAGTTCTGTCCCCAGGAGTTGTTCGAGAGCCAATAAGGATCGTTCGGATCGATACGGCAGGAACTTCGGATGTAGTCGGGCTCGGCGTACTCGACCTCGGCCAGCTTCGAGTACTCTCTGGCCACATCGCGCGGATCGGCCTTCGCGGAGAACGTCAGGGTGTAGATGCCGTCGAGCTTTCCGGCGAGGCCGCGGGGAATATGCTTGCCCTCGGAGGCGCGACGAAACACCGGCCTCATATGCTTCGCACCGAACTTGGTGTTCAGCTTATCGACCGATGAGAGCTTCGTCGTTACCTCGCCCTTCGGGCCTTGCGCAACTTCCGGCGCGGACGCGAGCTTGATGATGATGCGGTCGGGCGCGTAGCCCAGAGCCGCGTTCTTATTCGAGTGTGTGCTGCCGTGCGGTCCCGCCAGGGTAGGAAATGACGCGGCTAAGAGCGCCAGTATGATTGCGGGGAGTAGCCGAATCAGCTTGCGTTGTCCACCCACGGACATACCTCTTCTTCGCACAGTCTTGCAGATCGCCCCAAGAGAAAAGCACGAAGCGCCGTGCGGAGGGGGACGACTGCGGCAATATGCCCGGCCCTCTACCGGACGATAGCCACCTGCATGACAACACACGAAGCGAGCAATAATGATGATAACAATCAGAAAGTACTACAGAAACAGTGCGTTGTCAACCTGTCAAAACTACCGGTTCTCACTGAGAATGCACAGGCACATGTCCAAGTATATGACGGCTTCTGACGCGGAATTGTTCTGCAAAGCGGCCGTTTCCGGGCGAATTCTTTCCTATATATAGTATCGGCATGCCGGCCTGATCGCACCAGAGGGGACACACCAGCGAAGGGCGGGGGATGTGTTCGCCCCCGCCCTTCACGGTCGCTGATCGCCGGGTCTCGGTGGAAAATCCTACGCGGCGGCGCCGAGCGTCTCCTCGCCGGGCTCCCACCCCACGGGGCACAGTTCGCCGGTCTGGAGGGCGGCCAGCACTCGGATCGTCTCGTCGACGTTGCGGCCGACGCTGAGGTCGTGCACGACGGAGTAGCGGATGATCCCCTCGGGATCAATGATGAAGAGGCCGCGGAGAGCGATCCCCTCGTCTTCGATCAGCACGCCGTAGCGGCGGCTGACTTCCTTAGTAATGTCGCTCAGCAGCGGATATGCCTGCTCGCCGATGTCATCGACCCAGGCCAGGTGAGCGTACTGGCTGTCCACGCTGGCGCCGAGCACCTGCGCGCCGAGATCCTGGATCTCCTTGTAGCGCTTCGTGAACTCGGTCACCTCGGTCGGACAGACGAAGGTGAAGTCCAGCGGCCAGAAGAAGAACACGACCCATTTGCCCTTATAGTCAGAGAGGCTGACTTTGGTGAACTCCCTGCCCATGACACCGTTCAAGGTAAAATCAGGAGCCGGTTGCCCAACTTTGACTGACATGATTGTCCTCCTTGGGAACTTGCGTTTGTGCTGAG
>Ga0116193_1000268_pt1 | contig 51221 bp, 55 predicted proteins | sample AD_UKC115_MetaG_FD_89892 | JGI IMG/M metagenome (GOLD analysis project Ga0116193, IMG submission 89892) | Active sludge microbial communities of municipal wastewater-treating anaerobic digesters from Hong Kong - AD_UKC115_MetaG | ecosystem: Engineered > Bioreactor > Anaerobic > Digestate... | reverse complement strand
GGCACGATGACGATCACCCCGAATTATCAGGCGCCTGCGAGCGCCGTGCTGCCTACGGATGCTGTGAGCTTGGATCAACTTATCATCAACTACATCAAGTCATTGCTCGGGATCAAGAAGTAGGGAAGCTTCGCTAGCGCCCGCTGAGGCTCAGGGTAGAATTTATGATGAACAGAGGTTATACTATAGCTAATGAAGCGCTACGAACCGAAAGCCATTGAGCCAAAATGGCAGCAGATTTGGGATGAAAAAAAGGCTTTTGTAGCCGAAGATTTTTCGAACAAGCCCAAAACCTATATATCGCCAATGTTTCCGTACCCAAGTGGAGCGGGCATGCACACAGGGCATACATTTGAGCACGCAATTGTCGACGCAATCGCTCGCTTTTACCGTGCCAATGGTCATAACGTGCTTAATCCCATGGGTTGGGATTCGTTTGGTTTGCCTGCCGAAAACTATGCTATCAAAACGGGTACGCCTCCGCAGCAAACCACGCAGACGAATATTGCGAATTTCAAAAATCAGCTGCAACGCCTGGGTGCGAGCATTGACTGGACGCGTGAAATCAACACCAGCGACCCAGAGTACTACAAGTGGACACAGTGGATTTTTACCAAGTTTTTTGAGCGCGGCTTGGCCTACCAGAAAGAATCGTTGCAGTGGTGGTGCGAAATCGACCAAACGGTGCTCGCGAATGAGCAAGTAGTAAATGGTAAATGTTGGCGCCATGATGGTCCTGATGATCCGCCAGCTGTGAAAAAAAGCATCAAACAATGGTTTTTCAAGATCACCGACTATGCTGACGCGCTGTTGGCCGAAATCCCCGACCTAAACTGGCCAGACAAGATCAAGACTGCGCAAACGAACTGGATTGGTAAGTCGCAGGGCGCAGAAATCAATTTTGAAATTGAACAAAAGCCTATTCGATATGTCATTTTGCATGGGTACTCAGGTAAGCCAAATGAAGTTTTCATACCTTGGCTAAAAAAGAATCTCGAGGATCGTGGACATGAAGTTTACGCTCCAGAGCTCCCCGATACAAAAACCCCCGATGCTGATGCACAAGCGGAATTTGTGCTAAATAATTTTAACTTTGATGAAAATACCGTTCTCATCGGCCACAGCTATGGTGTTCCGACGTCATTAAAAATTCTGCAGCGTTTGGGCAACCCGATTCGTAAATTTATTTCGGTGGCTGGGTTCGCTGAAGCAGGATTTGCTGATAATAAGAGACGTCCTTTTGAAGAAACTACCAACTGGAATTTTGATTTTGAGAAAATAAGGTCAAATGTAGGTGAAGTCGAGTTACTGCGAGCAAATAACGACTATGCAGTACCGCAGGAGCGTAGCGATTATTTACTACAAAAAATTGGAGGCAAGATAACAGACTTCATTGCCGAAAAAAGTCATGTCTGTGGAGTTGAAGAGCCAGTCGTATTACAGGCTGCACTGAGCTTCGTCAAAGTTTTCACCACGCGTCCCGACACGATTTTGGGCGCGACGTTTTTGGTGCTAGCACCTGAGCATCCGCTCGCGAAGCAACTTGCAACCGATGAGCAACGTGAAGCGGTAGAAAACTACATAGCAGATGCCGTCAAAAAGACCGAGATCGACCGCCTGAACGACACCAAAGAAAAAACAGGCGTATTTACTGGCAGCTATGCCACCAACCCTGCAACAGGCGCAAAGATTCCTGTGTGGGTGGCCGACTATGTGCTGTATGGCTATGGTACCGGTGCAATCATGGCCGTGCCTGCGCATGATGAGCGCGACTATGCGTTTGCGAAGAAGTTTGATTTAGATATAAGGCAAGTCGTTGCGAACTTTACTATTCTTGACGGTGATTTTGCACCACGAGATGATTGGCCTACCCGTGAAAAAGAGGTCGTCGACGCCATTATTACGGATGGCAAAGGGAATTATTTGTTGCAGATAGAGCGAGTAGATGGATCGGAGGATATTCACTTTGTTGGTGGTGGTGTCGATGACGAAGATGAGTCAGCTGAAAGCGCCATACGTCGTGAGGTTCTCGAAGAGGTTGGTTTTACTGATATTAGCAGCATACGCCAAGTAGCGCCATTTACGGCAGTAAATGCGCTGCGTAAGGCGAAAAATCGTAATCATAAGACATGGGGTGCGTATTATGAAGTTGTCGTCGATCCAACGAAACAGCTAGAGAGCGAAATCGACCAAGGTTTGCATAGTGTCGTATGGCTTCCAAAGGATGAGGTTGCCGAAAAAATTACCTGGCCAACTCACTTAGAGGGATGGAACAACTATTTAGATGGAAATGTGATTGACTCTGGGGTGCGTGAAGGGGTTCTCGTTAACTCGAGCGCGTTTGATGGCATGGCAAGCAGCGATGCTCGCGAAAAGGTCGTCTCGTGGCTCGAGGAGAAGGGCGTCGCGAAATTGAAAACGACATACAAAATGCGCGACTGGCTGATCAGTCGCCAACGCTACTGGGGCGCGCCGATTCCTATTATTCACTGCGAAGAGCATGGGGCTGTAGCGGTACCCGAAGATCAGCTACCGGTTCTGTTGCCAGAGGTAGACGATTTTGCGCCAAAGGGTGATGGTAAGTCGGCACTTGCCCGTGTCGAAGATTGGGTAAACACTACCTGCCCAACCTGCGGCAAACCTGCAAAACGCGAGACCGACACCATGGACGGCTATGCCTGCAGTAGCTGGTATTTGCTGCGCTACACCGACCCGCACGATAACGCTCAGGCATGGAAGCCCGAACTAGCAAACTATTGGTCGCCAGTGGACTTTTATGTAGGCGGTGACCACGCGGTGGCGCACTTGCTATATGTGCGATTTTGGGCGCACGTGTTCCACGACATGGGGCTTATTGACTTCAAAGAACCAGTTAAAAAGCTCGTATACCATGGCCTCATAGCCGCCGAAGATGGCCGTAAGATGAGCAAAAGCCTGGGCAACACGGTCGACCCACTCGAAATCATTGATCAGGGTTATGGAGCCGATGCCCTGCGCACATTTGAGCTGTTTTTGGGGCCTATAGACGAAAACTCCAACTGGAGTTCTACGGGTATAGCGGGTGTATATAGGTTTATCAACCGCGTGTGGACGCTGGTGCAAGAGTTTGATGCGTCGGACAAATCATTTACAGGCAATGACACAGCTGTCACACGCTTGCAGCACAAAACCACTCGCCGAGTCACTGGTGACATTCGCCGCCTGAGCTTCAACACGGCAATTTCGGGACTGATGGAGTACGTGAATGACCTATATAAGTTGAAGGTAGATGGCTTTTCTGACGCCGCATGGCGCGATGCACTGAGTACGCTCACGCAGTTGATTGCGCCATTTGCCCCACATGTGGCCGAGGAATTATGGCAGCAGCTAGGGCACGAAGGTTTGGTGCAAGACACCATGTGGCCTGCGTGGGATGATGCGTTGATTGTGAGCGACACGGTGACGATCATCGTGCAGGTAAATGGCAAGCTACGCGCCAAGTTGGAAGTAGCAAAAGATTTGGGCAAGGACGACATAGAGCAACTTGCGCTTGCAAATGAGCATGTGCAGACGTTTGTGGATGGCAAAGAGCCAAACAAGATCATTTACGTACCAGGCAAGCTGGTGAATATTGTGGTTTAAAAAGGGAACGGCCGACGCTTGTGGGCGTCGGCCGTGCAGTGTCCAGATCTCGACGCTAGCCGTAGACCTGAACACCATTGATCGTTGCGATCCTCCCGTCCTCGTTCGTGCAGGCACGAACGAGCATCCCCGGCTCGATCGGTTCGAGCTGGTGCTGGACCTGCTGTCCGGCGTCGATCATGTTCCCTGAAGTGCCCAGGTGGGCCTGTTCCAGGGCGTCGATGATGCCACGACCTTCGGTGACGTACGAGTCACTGTAGAAGCCGTCGCACTTGATCGGCTTTTTGTCGAAGCCTCCGGTGAGCCAGGCGATCCCAATGATGACGAGGAACGCGCTGCAGAGGATGACGCTCATCCGCTGACTGCGGGAGAGGAACGGTTTTTTCTGGTACGTGGGCTGGTTGCCCATGGCGCACTCCTTTTCTTGGTTGGAATGGTGCGTGATTATCATTATAGCATAATCACAATGAAAAAGCAATAGTTGGTACAGTAATTCATGAGAAACGAAAAGCCGCCAGATTCGGGTGAATCTGGCGGGTTTCGTAGTTCTGATTGTCTCATTTTCCTCCGAGGTTGATGGGGTCGTGATTGACGCCGACGCTGGCGACCGTGTGCGGATCACCGAACTTCAGGCAGGCCGAAACGGTGGTGCCAGCGCGCAGCAGATCGGATCCGTGAGCGGCAACGGCGGCCTCGCGCATGTTGGTCGGCTCGCCAGCCGTTGGAGGACTGTTCGGTGCGAGTTCGGCCACGGCTTGTCGCAAGAGCTCCTCACCGGTCGAAACGCCATCGGCCGTGACGGCCGTGCATGGACCAGCGGGAATCTCTTGCCCTGTCAGCTTTTCGCCCGATGAGAGCGAGCTCAACACCGCAACGCCGAGAATGATGACGAGTACGAGGCCAACGACCCACACGTACTCGACGTTTTCGTGCTTGGCGTACTTTGGAGATCCGGTCATCGGTGACCTCTTTCTCTTGGGATGGACTGTTAAACTACGTACCGTTCATTATAACATAATAACTATAAAATAGCAATAATAGCTTGAGGTAATAGCTAAAAACTGCTATAATCGGCAATAAGTAGTCGGAACTGATCTGTTTTGATGAGTTTCGAAACAAAGGAGAATATAATTCATGGCACAACCAAAAAAGCAGAGTAGCCCACGCAAAACAGGGCTTCGCCGTAGTCACTTGGTGCTCAAGTTGGCTCGCCGAGTAAACAAAACCTCACCCGTAAAGGTGAAAACAACCAAGAACGAAACGGGCAAAAAGCTCGCAAGTCAGGCGTAATTTGACCAACGCAAGATTTTGCATAAGTCATATAAACGCGTTACACTAAGAGAAATCATTAACAAGAAAGAACCAAACCGAACATGGCATCGAACCGTCACTTGGGAAGGATTGTTGCACTTCAGTCGCTGTACGAATACGAATTTCGTGTAGGTGCAGAAGACAAAAGTGTGTCGATTGACGAGATCCTCGGCCGAAATTTGGAGCGCTACAAGGATGAAATCGAAGATAAAGACTTCGTTTCATCGCTGACGCGGGGTGTTTTGGAGCAGCAGGATGAGCTGGATGAGCAGATTCGTCCCCTTGCGCCAGAATGGCCGCTCGAGCAGATAGCGCGCATTGACCGCAATATTCTTCGTTTGGGGCTCTATGAACTGCTGTACAGAGGCGACCAGGTACCACCAAAGGTCGCCATAAACGAAGCAGTCGAGCTTGCCAAGGCATTTGGTTCTGACAACTCAAGTAAGTTCATCAACGGCGTGCTCGGCACGGCGTACAGAACGCTTGTAGAGGGATCAGCCGATGCCAGCGCCAAAGTTTAACCGATTTAAACAATACTTCAACAGGGGTAAACCCTCAATCCAAGAAATCGTCCGCGAACCAACCGCGGGTGGTATAGTGTATCGCCGCGACAAAGACGGCCAGGTAGAAATATTGCTGATTCAAGACGCCAAGGATCGCTGGACTATACCAAAAGGCCACATAGAAGAAGGCGAGACGGCACAGCAAACAGCCAAACGCGAGATTGGTGAAGAGGCGGGGCTAAAAAACGTCGATGTACTGGGTTGGCTGGGCAAGATTCATTTTCGCTATCGCCGCGTGGACAAACTAGTGCTCATGACTACACAGATTTACCTAGTAAAAGCGCTGGGCGATACCAACGACATACAAAAAGAAGAGTGGATGAACGATATCAAGTGGTTTAAATTTCATGATGCGTTGGACGAGATTGAGTATGAAGACATAGGAAAATTGATGCTACTGGCTATGAAAAAAATTCGTCAGGAGAATCTGTAGTGAGTGGCATGCAAACAGCGCCCTACCAGGACTTTGCTCGCGAAAAACTGGGGTTTGAGTTTAAGAACTTGGACTATTTGATCACGGCACTGACCCACCGTAGCTACGTAAATGAGCACAAAAAGAGCGTGAGTGAGCACAATGAGCGGCTGGAATTTCTGGGCGATGCCGTGCTAGAGCTGGCGGTGACAGATGCTTTGTATCGCAATTATGCTGAGCCAGAAGGTATTTTGACAAGCTGGCGTTCCAGCCTGGTGCGTACTGAAAGCATTGGCGATGCTGGCGCAAAGCTCGACTACGAGCCGCTGCTGCGTATGAGTCGGGGCGAAAAAAATGGTAGCGACCGTGCTCGACAGCAGATTTTGGCCAATGCGTTCGAAGCGCTCATAGGCGCTATTTACCTGGAGCGAGGCTATGAGGACGCCGAAGCATTTATTACCAAGCATATTACTTCGAAACTTGAATCGATCCTTGCAAGCGGCAGTTGGCGTGATCCAAAATCGCATCTGCAAGAAGTCAGCCAGCGCATAGACGGCTACACACCGGTGTATAAGGTGCTGAGCGAAGAAGGTCCCGACCACGACAAGGTATTTACCCTGGGGGTGTATGTGGGCGACAAGCTAATGGGCAAGGGCAATGGCTCGTCTAAGCAAAACGCCCAGCAAGAGGCGGCAAAGGCTGCGCTGAGTGCGTACGAAAAACGCTAGTTCGACTACTCTTACGAGTTAGGCTGGTACTGTCGAGTGGCTGCGCGTCCCATTGGGTGGCGGGGTATGAAGGTCGCCTCTAGGTCGCTTTTTGGGCTATTGATGTCTATACGAGCGCGTGTACCATTTGCAACTTCATCTTCGAGCTGTTCTGCAAGCCGGTCATCTTCTTCCAACTGAGATTTTGCGTGAGGTGTTTCCATGGGCTTTATTAAACACGATGTGGCAAAAGATATCAAATGTACCGCTGCCTGTCATTCCAGACCCGATCTGGAATCCAGGCCATTATAAATCAACCAAGGTCTATCTTTTTTGTTCTTGTACGACCAAGAACCAAGTCGCTTCTTTTTGTGCCAACAAAAAGAAGCAAAAAGTTCGTGACGCTCCCTCACCGCGCTCAAATCACCAAACCACAACCACTGGCGCACCCAGAACTCGCGCCAAGACGTTTCTTGGGCTCAGACAGCTGGGTGTCGCGTCAGGCTTGTAGCTCGCTGTTTTGACGGGTGAGCGAGAAGTCACAGGGAAGATGATTTTGTTTTAATGCAGTAGGACTGCGAATGACGGGACTGCTACCGCTGGCCTGGAGTTTTGCCTTCGGAATGATAATATGGGCGGCCATCTGGATCGGTAATAAAAACAGGGCTGGCATAGCCGTAGTATTCTTCTGTGTCTGTTTGATATTTCGTTGCGGCATCAGCAAAGAGCTTTGCTGTATCGCTGTCAAAAATATTTGTCGCTATATCGGCAAGCCTCCCATTGCCCAGCCCAAGAGCTATTCCGTACATACCAGCTATCTTTTTAGTATCGAGTGTCCACTCTGTATGCTCCGGCTGGGTATCTCTCTCGAAAGAGAATTGGCTCGACTTAATCGCTGCAATAGGTATCGTTTCGTCCATACTACAGTATAGCAAATTATGAGAGGTCCAAGAAAGTGACCAACAGATTGACATCTGAGGTGAAAGTGTGTACAATCTATCGAGAACTAGAGATATAAGTAAATATCCATGGTTTTGCGTTTGAGCGAAGCGCAAGGCACTCGTGAAGCACGGAGCGAAACGTACTAGGTACGGCAAGCGAGTACTAGAGCGAAGTAACGCCGCGATTCGCCAAAAACCACCAGAGGTGGTGGCGCAAATGCATGGAAGAAGGAAATTGATACACAATATGCTCGCAATTCGTCTGCAACGACTTGGTCGCAAAGGCTACCCAGTCTACCGCATAGCCGTACAGGAAGCACAACGCCACCCAAGCAGTGGTCGCGTGGTTGCCTATGTCGGTAGCTACAACCCACATACCAAAGAAGTAAACCTCCAAAAAGAGGATGCACAAAAATACCTCGACAACGGCGCGCAGCCATCACCTCGTGTAGTCAAGCTACTCAAGGCAGAGGGTGTGAAACTGCCTAGTTGGGTCAAAGACGCTGATGTAACGAAACAAAAAGCGATCAAGAACGCTGAAAAACTCCGCAAGAATCAGCCAAAAGAAGAAGTAGTCGAAGAAGCTCCTGAGGTTGAAGAGGTAGCAGAAGAAGTTGCCGCCGAAGCTCCAGCAGTCGAAGAAGCCACCGAAGCTCCCGCTGAAGAAAAAGCCGAATAGTTCTACTGAACGAAAAACACCCTGTCGACAGGGTGTTTTTGTTTCTAAAAGCTAAAGACCCACAGCTGGTTGCTGTGGGTCTGATGGGTAGGACTGGGTGTTGGGCGGCTCGAGCTAGCCTTCTTTCGCCTTATCGTAGGCGCCCCGCAGAGCGTTGCGTGCCGCCGAGACACCGAACTTCACGGCCTTCTCGCGGAGCGCTTCGTTGTCCGAGAGGCGCCCGAAAGCGGTCTCGATCGCGGCCGCGGTGCGGTTGACCTGAACCCCGTCTTCCTTGACGTAGGGCTCGGCCAGAGGGAACTCCTCGATCACGAGGAGCGCCACCTTGTGAGCGATGCTGCCTTCGGTGAGGGCGGTGATCGCGGCGGACGACCTGGCCATGTCGGCCTGGCGGACGCGGAAGTTGTAGGCCTCCACCTCGCGAGCCAGGCGCGCCTCCTCGGCCGCCTGACGACGGTCGTTGTAGAGGTCGTCCATCAGTGTCGGGTTGTTGGTCCGACGCGAGGCCGAGCTCTTGCGGTGCGTCGAGATGCGCGGGGTGTGGGCGTTGCCCTTGGCCTTACGGGCCTGGGCGCGCTTTTCCACCTTGGTCGACTGGCTGCTTGCCATCTGCTTGTCCTATCTCTACTCGTCAGTGGTCTTTGGCCACCGATCGTAATTACATTTTAGCATAAGTTTGATAAAAAGTCAATATATTTCTATAAAATATATTTATATTTTACTCATCCTGGTCATGCTATACTAGGAGTACAAATACTGAGAATGACCGCAAAGGGGGCACTATGTCGACGATAGACCAGCAGTTCGTAGAATATATCGTAAAGTCACTTGTAGGGCATCCGGACGATGTCATCGTCGAGCGGATTATCGACGAAAAGGGCGTGTTGCTGTCGCTCACCGTCAACCCTGAGGATCTAGGGCGGGTGATTGGCAAGCGCGGCATCACGGCGCAGAGCCTGCGCACGCTCCTGCGGGCGCTTGGTACCAAAAACGATGCTCGCTACAACCTGAAAATCGTCAATAGCGATGGTGGTCGTGATGGCGGCTATACGAGTAGTAGTGACGATGCAGCCAGTGATGACGTGACTGTGGATAGCTCAACAGATGAATCTGTGGATAACGGCGATACTGAGTCTGATTACGCCAAAAAGTCCCGAAAAGAGCTTGCCGAGCTCGACGATCTTGATATATAATCATTAACAGTTCGAAGCGTGGCTTCAACTGCGAGAAAATGACGTGAACAGCTCATGCGAGCAGACCCGTACACCAGGTTTGAGAGCCTTATATGTCAGCGAAACCGCCTTTTGATGGGCGGTTTTTCTGTGGTACAGATCCTGAGAAATGAAAGAAGCCCACCGAACGAGCTCAAGCCTTGTGAGTAGTGAACTCATTCGGCGAGCTTCTTTCGATGGGCTACTGGGGCATGGAGTTCTTCTTGACGAACCAGGCGTAGTCCTGAGCGTAACTTCTACGCAGCTTGGATCCATCGGCATATTCACCGATGAAAACGACGATGTGCCCACTGCGACGAACGGAACTTACTCGGCACCACCGTGTTGTCTCCAGAGTCCTGGCACGAGTGATGGGCGACTCGGTGTCGATGTGGTTCGCATCACCGCGGAGCAGGCTGTCCTCGAACAGGACAACCATTCCTTCGACGAGTTGATCACCGAAGATCAGATCTTCGGTGTCGGGGTCGAGCAGATAGACCCGCGGGGCGAATCCATCAGGGATGGTGGTTGCAGGGGGGGTGCTGTTCATCTGATTACTCCAAATCCTGGTAGGTTCAAGCATTAGGACAATGCCAGTGGCTACATATTAGCATATATTTACAAAAAAGTCAATACCCTGTAGAATGTAACAGATGAGAAAGTTCCAGGTAATCACGCTATTTCCCGAGATGTTTACAGGGGTTTTTGGCAGTTCCATGATGTGGAAGGCGCAAAAGGATAGCTACGTCCAGCTGAGTACGGTAGATCTGCGCCAGTTTGGCATAGGTCCACGCAAGACGGTGGACGACACGCCATATGGCGGTGGTGATGGCATGCTACTCAAGCCAGAGCCACTGTTTGCTGCCGTGGAGCATGCCAAAGAGGTGGATCCAGAGGCAAAGGTGGTGTTGATGACAGCCCGCGGACAGCGTTGGAAACAAGCCACGGCACAGGCGTATGCGGACAGCGGCGAAAGCTATATTTTCATCTGCGGGCGCTATGAGGGCTACGACGAGCGTATTGTGACGCTCGTGGACTACCAGGTGAGTGTGGGCGACTATGTGCTGACCGGCGGTGAACTGCCCGCTATGACAGTGATCGACAGCGTAGTGCGGCTGATACCAGGGGTGTTAGGTGGCGAGGCGAGTGCCGAGATAGAGAGCTTTAGCGACGGCGAGACGCTGGAGTTCCCTCAGTACACGAAGCCTGCTGAATTTCGCGACATGGCGGTACCAGAGGTGTTGCTGAGTGGTAATCATGCGGCTATTGCCAAGTGGCGTCAAGAAAACTCACATAAAGCCGAATAACAAAGGTTACATACAAAAACACCCCCGTTATGGTAGGGGTGTTTTCTGTTGTGGTGGATGTCGTAGAGCGAACAGTCACAACATATTGTTTTTAGTACTATTTTGGTACTTATTTTTTGGAGTTATGTTTGTTTTTGTAACTTTCGCTGTTCATAAGATACATGACTGGGTAATAAAGCGCAAGAGTTATGACGAAAAAACAACGATATGGGGAAAAGGAGGGCGTATACTGAGAACATGACACGAATAAAAGCAGTCGCGGCACCCGCGCCAAAGTCGCAAACCTACGCCAGAATTGCATGGGCATATGCAGCGGTACTTGTAGTGATGGTGGTTGCGCAGTTATTTAGTTTTGAAAAATTTATACCACTTATAGCAGACTATTGGCTGCCTGGGGGTCAGGGCACTACAGTATTGGTAGCGGGCGTGATTGTAACCACGGAGGTATTTGCGTTGCCGTACTTGCTGCGCATGCCGTTAAGCCCTCTTATGCGCGTATGTAGCATTGGCTGTAGCTTTGTGGTGCCGCTACTATGGCTATGGTTGTCGCTGCGTGCACTTTTGGAGTCGAACGCTATTACCAACGGTGGTATATTGGGCGAAAAAGTAGTAGTGCCGCTTGAAGTGCAGCTGGTGGTTAGCCTGGTGCTTCTTGTGCTGGCGGTGGTGTCGTACTACGGGTTGTCTGGTCGCGCAAAGACTTATTTCAAAAAGTAGTTGTGTTTTACACGCTCCCCAGGTATGATGAAATTATTCTTAAAGCGAGGAGGGCTGTATGGAAGCAGTGCATAATCTAGAAAAAACTGTAGCAGAGTGGTATAAAGGTCTGCCGCATCTGCCAAAAGAGCTGCGTACGTGGCTTGGTACGAATGTTTGGTGGATCGTCATAGTTGGGGTTGTACTGTCGGTATTTGCCGCATTTGCTGCAATTAGCGCGCTGCTCATCATCCTTGGCCTTGGCGGACTAGGTGCTGGCTTGGGGGCTAGTTATGGCTATGGCTATGGTGCTGCAGTGAGCGCAAGTATTGGTGTGGCATGGCTGTGGTCACTCGTGGCTCTTGCGGGTCTTGTGGTGACACTAATACTCATGCTTATGGCGATTAACCCGCTAAAAGCAAAGGCGAAAAGAGGCTGGACGCTACTGTTTGTTGTACTACTCGTAAACATAGCGGTAGGTGTTGTACAGGGTCTTGGTGGCTTTAATATTGCGAGCATCTTCTTTGCGCTACTTTGGGGTGCAGTAGAAGGCTACTTCTTGTTCGAGATTCGTGATCAGTTTGGCAAGGCGCCAGCAAAAGTTGAAGCTGCAAAGAAATAGAACTACTACTTTATATAAAATACGCTCGGTGCATGCCGAGCGTATTTTATAGTGAGAAGTATTATTTTACTTCTTCGACATCGACCTCAATACCATTGCTGGTGTGGAGGAAAAGGTTAGCGATGAGCGAGATGATAACACCGTAAAGCCAGCCAATAAGGAAAGCAACAAGTGGTGCAACAAGCAGTGATAGGATGACCACGGCTACGCTACCGAAGAACTTTTCAACACCGTTCCAGTCCTCATTGGTCACGACAGCCGCAACGCCACCAAACATCACGAAGAAGCCTGCAATAAATGCCCAGATCGCTTGGATAACACCGACAAAGCGTGCTACAGACGCGACACCGAGACGACGAACTAATAGTTTTTTCATAAAAATCTCCCGTTAATTATAATAATTTAGTTATATACCGAACTGATCACTCCGTCAATGAGCAGGCTAGTCATCTGCTATCAGAGGTGCTATAATCTTTCTGGTATTAAAAAAGTAGATTGAGTATTTCTCTCTTGGCTCAGTGGCGAGTCGCCAAGTGGTAAGGCACTGGGTTCTGGTTCCAGCATTCGGGGGTTCGAATCCCTCCTCGCCAGCCAAGAGATAAGTACTCAATCCCTCATCCCCAGCCAGGTGAAAAGTATTCGAACCTCCTTGGTATGAGCATAGGGTTAGCTACGAGATGTGTGCTTGTTGCGCTCGCCAGGTATAGCGACAAAAGGCAAAACGGCAAACAACAAGAACGCTAATTGCCCAACGAAGAACGACAGGACTGAAACAAGTCCGGCTGTGACAAGTATGATGATATTACGTCGCCAAGCATCTTGTTTGATGGCTGGGGGGATTTTTTCTGAAAGGTACTCATTGTTAGCTGCGTAGCGCCACTCCCACGTACTGACGGCCGAAAGCAGGAAGAAGTTGAAAGGCAACAATACGCGTGCAAGCTCGATACCCTGATAAGCGCCACCAATACTCGTGGTGAGGGGCATGAATACGACAATCAGCAGACGCCATGTATTGATCATAGTGAGATGGCGGTCGGTCTGTGTGATGTATTCGAACTGGCGCATGTGGACTGCCCACATGCTACCTAGTAGTAGAAAACTGATAACGAAACTGATAAGTACTGTCGAGTGATCGTAAAGAGCGGCCGCTAGTTGGGCGCTATTTGTCACTGTACCGAAATCCTCAACTTTGATATCAAGGATAAGTAGTGTCATGGCGATTGCAAACACGCCGTCGGTCAATGCCTCCATGCGTCGTGTCGAAAATGTCTCGAGGGCCTTTTGAGCAATCTTTTTCATATGTTCATTCTATACTATTCTTGTGCGAGGTGTAGCAAAAACTACATTCTTTTCACATTTTTTCACGGCATATACTATATACATAAGCGCTAAGTAACTCGCTTATGAAAGGGGTTGAATGAAACGATTATCAACCAAAGCGATCAGCTCGCTATTAAAAGTGACAGTGAATGCGCGGCAGAATGTTGGGCAACACGCTGAGGAACGACACTTTGAGCGACTACTGCGGCGACATGATCGCAAGGGCGAGTTACGAGCAGGAATCTTGGGGATTGATGCAATGGTGTTTCGCGAACTCCAACGACGCGTAGCATTTGATGAGATTATTCACCTATATGGGTTTAAGACACAATATGAGTTCAAGGTGGCCCTTATAGGTAAACTACGTGACGAACTACTGCGAAGAGGCTGGAGTAGGCGGCGGATCGACGCTTTCGCTGCGTCTTCGCCCGTGGCGGTCTAGCAGCCTGGGTAGACTAGGCGTATACTGAAGCTGATGGACACGCTGATACATGTTATTGCTGACGGCGCCGTACTGCCTGTGGTAGTGATCGGCGCGTATGCATTGATTGCGAAGGTGCCCGCAAAGGGTCGCTACCAGGCGTATTGTCGCATACTCATGGCGGGACTTACGGCATATTTGGTGGCAAAACTTTTAGGCACACTCTATCAGCCGGCGGTAGAGCGACCTTTTGAGCTGATGGGGGTAGCACCAGGTGCGGCTTATTTGGATAACCCTGGATTTCCTTCGGATCATGCATTGTTTGTGGCGGCTATTACCTTTGCTGTATGGTTTGAGACGAAAAACAAATTGCTTACGGGTATACTTTTGGTGTTCGTCGCACTTGTATGCGTGGGCAGGGTGCTTGCGCTCGTACATACGCCACTCGATATTGCAGGTGGGCTGCTGGTAGCGGCTATTGGTGCTGGGTGGTATTTGACCGCACAACCTGTGCCGAAACCAAGCAAGCATTCTGCTTAAGCTGAAAAAAGACTGTGCATAAACTTTGCCTCCTCGCCAACTAAATGGTACTATAGACCAAAGAGGAGATTTTATGGATAGGTCAACCACATCTGAATCAGTCGTTCAATCACTCATTGAGCTGCGTCCGCAGACGCTGCTGCAGGTTGCGCTGCTTGGCGCTGGACTGGGTCTGCTTTCGTGGGTACTAACACTGTTAATTCGTCAGGTTGTGTTTGTACCGCTGTTTTGCGGTGATCCTACTAATTCACAATGTGTTGGTGCCACAGGAAGCGCGGGTGTGATTGCGCTCCTTCTCACCGGAGTTGTTGGACTACTTGGTTTGGTGCGCCTGGGCGTATATCGTCCGCTACTCGTTGTACTTGCGGCGACCATTGCGCTCTGGGGCGTTTCGATCTGGGTGGGTGATATGTACTGGTTTGAAGCTATTGCATGGTCGGTGGTATTGTTTGCACTCGTGTATGCTGCCTTTACGTGGCTTGTGCGTCCAAGGTCATTTGCATTTGCGGTTGTTTTGGTTATACTCGCACTCGTTGTTGTGCGTGTCGTAGCCATACTGTAAGAGCAGCAATCTAGGGTATAATGAGGTGGACATGGAACTGATTATTTTTGGGGTTATTTTGGTGGTGGTGATCGTGGGCTTCGCTGCGATTATTTATGTGCTCAGCGCTAGACTGCGTGATGTGCAGGCAGGCGGGTCAGTTGATCTGATCAAAGCCGATGTGACCGAGCTCAATCGTTCGATCACGCAGCTGCAACAGACCATGGGTGACAAGCTGGACAAAAGCCAGTCGAGCGTGCAGCTTTCGGTGCAAAAACAACTGAGCGAGAGTGCAAAGCTGGTTGCTGATGTAACCGAGCGTCTTACGAAGTTGGACGAGACAAACAAGCGTGTGGTAGACGTAGCGACAGAGCTAAAAATGCTGCAAAACGTGCTGCAAAACCCAAAGCAGCGTGGGGTGATTGGCGAATATTATCTGGAGCAGATTTTGAGAAATACGTTGCCGCCAGGCTCGTTTGCACTGCAGCACAAACTGGGCGAGGGCTTGGTAGTAGACGCAGTGATTCGCTATGAAGATAAGCTATTGCCGCTGGACAGCAAGTTTAGCCTTGAGAATTATAACCGCATGATCGAAGCTAGCGACGAACAACGACCAGCCCTTGAAAAGCTATTTAAGAGTGACATAAAGGGTCGCGTGGATGAAACGGCAAAGTATATAAAACCAAGTAAAGGTACGCTTGATCAGGCATTGATGTTTATACCGTCGGAAACAATTTACTATGATATATTGACCGAAAAAGTGGGCGTAAATGGCCGCAATCTTCTGCAGTATGCTGCCGAAAAAAAGGTAACCATAGTGGGGCCAACCACACTTTCGGCTATGTTGCAAACAGTTGCACATGGGCTGCGTTCGATTGAGATTCACAAAGACACAGAGAAGATTCGTAAGAATGTTGAGCAATTGCAAAAACACCTGATAGCACACAACGGCTACATGCAGAAACTTGGGAGTAGTCTAGGCACAACGGTAGGGCATTTCAACACGACCTACAAAGAGCTTGGCAAGATCGATCGCGACATTGTAAAGATCGCCGATACCGAAGCGATGGTTGAGCCAATTATGCTCGATAAGCCTTCGACGAGTGATGAGTAATTGAGTATGAGAGTATTGTTTGTTTGTCAGGCAAACGTAGGACGTAGTCAAGCGGCAATGGAATTGTATCGAGCAAAGGGTGGCAGTGCCGACTCTATGGGTACAAAAGTCGACACTCCGGGCATGACTCTTGCTGAGCGGCCAGGCGCAGCTAATATTGTGCAAATTATGAACGAAGACTATGGCATTGACATGATACATAATGTCCGCACACAGATCGCAGAGGATATAATAAATGGCTACGACAAAATTATTGTTATGGCCGAGCGCGATACTATACCTCACTGGTTATTCGCTGATAAGCGAGCGGTTTTTTGGACAGTTGATGATCCAAAGGGTCAAGATATTGCGACAACAAGACGAATTGTACATGAAATAAAACAAAAAATTGATCAGTTGCAATAAAAATAATTTAAACGTACTACCCTAAGATTTTTTGCTTTGTTATGCTATATGCATGAATATGCGAGACGAAGATTATAAGTACGATATAGGGCTTGTTCTGCTAGGTATCATCATTGGATATATCTCAACCCTTACGGGCGGAGTGGCTCTTCTTGTTTCCTTTGGTGGGGCTATTGCGCTATTGATTGGATATAAGTCACAATCAGCTACACGAGCTGCTCTATTGGGCGCATTTTTTGGGATTGTGGTAGTAACGGCAAGTAGTCCGCTGGTACAAGGACTAGGTAGTTTCAAAGTGGACATTATGCAGGTAGTGATGATTCCCTATATTCGAGATGTTCTCGTAGCTGCTCTCATGGCCGGAGTGGTTTCTGCAGTCTCATATAGTTTATTTGCAAAAAAATAATCCTGCTCATATGAGCAGGATTATTCTGGTGTATTAGCTGGCCAGCAGCTTACTTCGTCTCAACAACATCGCGTAGTGCGAAGCCGAGGATACCACCAAGAAGTGGAGCGATCAGGTACGCGAGTGCAGCGAACCAGTCGATTTTTGTCCAGTCAACAGCAGTAGCAGCAAGTGCAAGTGCTGGGTTGAGTGCAACATTTGCGCCAACGTAGCTAAGGGCAACGCTTGTAGTGAGCGCAGCAACAAACAGGCCGAAGCCTACGGTCATTGCTTTTGCGACGCGATCAGTCTTTTCACGAAGTGCACCCGCAACAGCAAAGGCAAAGATGGTCGCACCGAGCAGTTCGGCAAAGAATGCGTACCAGTGTGTCTTGTCGCTTAGGGCTGCCATTTTGAACACAGTTGCTTGTGATGCATAGGCACTTGAAGCTTCGCCAGCACCGTTGATGAATGCTGTCAGTACAACAAATGCTGCGCCCGCACCAAGCAGTTGCGCTACGATGTAGCCAGCTGCACGGAGGTGGCCGATCTTACGAGTTACCCAAGCACCAACAGTAAGTAGTGGGTTGAGGTAAGCACCTGAGAGCGTGCCAACTACAAGTACGAGTGTGATGAGCACAAAGCCCATGTAGAGTGGTTCACCCTTTGTCACAAGAAATGCACTTGCAAGCAGGAATGTACCGATGAATTCACCGATCAGTGCTGCAGCCAGTACGGTGCGGCGATCACCAAAGCGTGAGCTTGATGTAGCTGTTGCTTTTGTGGTTTCGACGGCTCGGACGGTCGTTACGGTTGATTTTGCTTTCGCGGATTGGCTTTTAGCCCGCGTGGACTTTTTGGCGGTAGAGCCGGCTTTTTTCGTAGCCATGAAATTCCCTCCTTAATAAGAATTATGACCACAGTATAACACATATGCCTATGAGTCCACAGTGAGTTATACTAGGCATATGGGAATTCTCTATAATCAACAAGATGGTCGCACTGAGCTACAAAAGCGTGTGGCGCAGGAACTGACAGACAAAGCCAAGAAAAAAACCAGCGAGCCTGGTGAATTGCCCGACGGCGTGGATGATTCGGCGTATTTGGAGGGAACGAAAAAAACCACGAGCTTGGCGTGGGCCTGGGTACTGATAGCGATCGTGGTCGTGGCGATACTCGTATGGTTCTTTATCGCCTCTGGTAATACGCTTTAAAGTGCACTATAATTTTTAGCAATGAGTAGTACTGATTCTGTCCGCGACGAGTTACTGACGCGCATTCAATTAAGCGAACAGCCGCACGAAGTTTTGCGCGCGTCCGAGCTGCGTGCTGTTGCTGACGAGATTAAAGATTTGCCTGCGGATGAGCGAGCTGGTGCTGGGCGTGCGCTAAACGAACTAAAGCAAGCCTTGCAGGCTGCGATCGATGAACGTCAGGCGCAATTAGACGAGGCGTCACTGGCTCCGATTGACGTGACTGCACCATGGGATGTGAACGGTAAGCTACCTGACCTGTTGCCGACAGAGTATGGCACGCAGCACCCGATTACACTCGAACTGGAACGGGTTGTCGATATCTTTACGCGTATGGGCTTTGACGCACATGAGTCGCGCCAGCTGGACGACGATTGGAATATGTTTGGTGCGCTCAATTTTCCCGAAGGCCATCCAGCGCGTGATGGCTACGATACATTTCGCACTGAGGAAGGCTATATACCACCGGCGCATACTAGCACCATGCAGAACCGTGTGCTACGCGATGGCAAAGCAAGGCTAGAAGCAGGCGGGCAGATCGCTAGTATTAGTTATGGACGCGTGTTTCGTAATGAAGATGTTGACCCTACGCATGAACACACGTTTTATCAGCAAGAGGGCGTATTTGTCAGCGAGACCGCAAGTTTGGCACAAATGCTAGGTACTCTACGGGCGTTTTTCGAAGAATATTATGGGCAAAAGCTTGCTATCAAAACACAGCCTGCGTATTTTCCATTTGTCGAACCAGGGCTAGAGTTTTTGATTGAAAAACCTGCGCAACTTGGCGGTAAAGGCGGCGACTGGTTAGAGATGTTAGGTTGTGGCATGATTCACCCAAATGTTTTGAGAGCTGCCGATATTGATCCAGAAAAATATCGTGGTTTCGCCTGGGGTGGCGGTGTGGAGCGCATGATTATGCTGAAATACGGCATCGAAGATCTGCGACACTTTGAATCTGGAAAACTAGCATTTTTGAGGAAATTCGCATGAGCCAACAGTTCTCTGACCTTATTGAGCAGGCGGCAGCTATCCGCGACCATTACGACGAACTGCAAGTAGTGGATGGTCATAAAAAGTGGGACGCGGCAGATCGTATGGCAGGATTTATTGCCGATGTTGGTGACTTGTCAAAGCTCATTATGGTAAAGAACGGTCTACGTCGTGGTCCGGAAGATATTGATGCCGCACTTGCACACGAACTGAGTGATTGTTTGTGGAGTATTTTGGTTATTGCCAATGAATTGAACATTGACCTAGAAGCGGCGTTCACGAAATGGATTGATCAAATGCACGAGCGGATCGAGCGAGAGAAGGTAGAAGCATGATTATTTCTGTTAACTGGCTCAAAAAATACACTGATATCGATATTTCGATCGATGAGCTGACAACACTGATTGGATCGCGATTGGTTGAGATCGAGGATGTGATTGACTTGGGTAAAAAGTATGAAGGCGTGGTGATTGCAAAGGTGGTAGAGTGCGTACCAATCGAAGACAGTGACCACTTAAATGTGACCAAGATCGACGATGGCGGCGTTGTAAAAGATGTAGAGCGTGATGAGAATGGTCTGGTGCAAGTGGTGTGTGGGGCACCAAATGTCCGCGCAGGATTGACGGTTGCATGGTTACCGCCAAAAGCTACGGTGCCAGAAACATTTGGCGACGAGGAGCCGTTTGTACTTGATGCACGCAAGCTGCGCGGCGTTATGAGTAACGGTATGCTCGCCAGCGCCAAAGAACTGGATTTATGGGAAGATCACACCGGAATTATGGAGCTCGAAGATGAGCATCGGGCTGGCGAAAGCTTCGCCAAGGCCTACGAACTAGACGATTATTTGCTAGACATCGAAAATAAATCACTGACACATCGCCCTGACACATTCGGCATCATCGGTTTTGCGCGCGAAGTAGCAGGCATCATGGGCAAACAGTTCACGACGCCACAGCGCATGACACTTGGTGGAGTGACCTGGCCAGAAAAGACAGGCAATGTAGAGACGCCAAGAGTCACAATAGACAACCCCGAACTCAGTAGCCGCTACCAAGCGGTAGTACTCACCAATGTTGATTGTAAAATTCCACTGTCGCCACTAGAAACGCAGACGTACTTGGCGCGCGTGGGCGTGCGTCCGCACAGCGCCGTAGTGGACGTGACCAACTATATGATGATGATCAGCGCGCAGCCATTGCATGCATTTGACTATGACAAGCTAAAAGCCGTAAATGGCGGCGAAATTGATATACACGTACGTGGCGGGCGTAGCAGCGAAAAGCTGGTATTGCTAGACGGCCGTGAGATTGAACTGAGCGAAAACGATATTGTGATTGCCAATGGCGACACAGCTGTGGCACTCGCCGGTGCGATGGGCGGCCGAGATACAGAAATCGACGATAGTACCACAACGGTGCTGCTAGAAAGTGCGTCGTTCAACCTATATAACCTGCGCAATACCCAAATGCGTCACGGGATTTTTAGCGAAGCAATCACACGCTTTACTAAAGGCCAACCTGCCGAACTAACAACGCCTGCGCTGGCGGGTGCGGTTGATTTACTGCGACTAGCAGCGGGTGCTGAGCTGGCAAGCGATGTAGCCGACGCGTACGTGACCAAGCAAGAATTTCCAAAAGTCTACGCCATGGCTGAGCATATGAACGCGGCGCTTGGCACGGCATTTACAACCGATGACATTGTGCGCACACTGCAAAATGTGGAATTTGACGTGTCGGTAAATGATAAGGGCGTAATCGTGGCGGTGCCACCGTATTGGCGAGCAGACATTCACATTAGCGAAGATTTGGACGAAGAAGTGGGCCGACTGAACGGCTTCGACAATATAACTCCAACACTACCAAAGCGTGATTTTACGGCCGTGTCGCCCGATGAGTTTGACAAGTTCCGTGCACGCATACGCAAAATTTTGGCCCGTAGCGGCGCAAACGAAGTGCTGACATATAGTTTTGTGCACGGTGACCTGCTTGCAAAGGCTGGGCAGAATGTTGAAAACGCCTATAGAATCGTCAACAGTATTAGTCCTGATTTGCAATATTATCGCCTGACGCTTACTCCAAGTTTGCTGAATCTTGTACATCCGAACATGAAGGCTGGGTATGATGATTTTGCATTGTTTGAACTCAACAAAACACACAGCAAGGTGTTTGGTATGGACGAGGATGTGCCAAAAGAGACTGATTTGCTAGCACTGACTATTCGCAAAAAGGCCGGCACCGTAGGCTACTACGATGCTAAGCGGCTACTGGATTACATAGGTGAGCAACTGCATCTGGTATTCACCTATGTGCCAATTGATTCTGAGCCTGGCTACGACGAAAGTGCACCCTATGACCACAAACGTAGTGCGATGGTGTACGCGGACGACATATATATAGGAATTATTGGTGAATACAAAACGGCGGTCCGAAAAGCCTTTAAGCTCAATGGTGCCGTAGCCGGATGGGAGCTTGATCCACGTGCACTTCTGCAGGCCGCACAGGCAACCGGCAATACATATGCGCCACTCAGCAAGTATCCTTCGACTGATCGAGATGTATGCTATAAGGTATCGGCTGATGTTGCATACAAAACCATTTACGACTCGGCGGCAAGTGTTGCTAGTGAAGGCGTGCGTGTTGCTAGCACCCCGATTGATATTTATCAGGCAGACAGCGCACCGACAAAAAACATCACCCTACGCTTTACAATTACACCACTCACGAAGACGCTTTCGTCAGATGAAGCGAATGGTATAGTTGATGCAATTTCAAAGAGTGTTGTTGCAGCAACGGGCGCCGAAATTATATAGAATTTTCGCTCCCAAAGCTTGCACCTTATGCTATCATAAGCAGTATACATATGACGGGGAGACGAAAAAAACAGCTAACACCGCTGCGTGTGATATTGGGAGCTATTTTGCTGCTTGGTATTGCTGTGCTTGGGTTTAGCTTGCTACTGCATGGTAAAGAGATCGCCGTGCTTAACCCTCAGGGAATTATAGCTAAGCAACAGAAAGATCTAATGCTGTTCACGCTGCTACTGAGTGTGATTGTGGTAATACCTGTCTTTACAATGCTTGGTCTGTTTGCCTGGAAGTATAGGGCAACAAATGAAAATGCTGCTTATACCCCAGATGCCGATGGCAACAAGTGGCTTGAACTGTTGTGGTGGGGGATTCCTATTCTGATTATTGGCATACTGAGCGTCGTGACATGGGTGAGTACGCACCAACTTGACCCGCAAAAACGCATGGCAACAAGTGGTGGTGACTCGATAAAGGTGCAGGTGGTGGCCTTGCAGTGGAAGTGGCTGTTTATCTACCCAGACTACGGCGTTGCATCGGTCAATGAGCTACGCATGCCAGTAGGGGTACCGGTGAACTTTGACATTACGGCCGACGCACCCATGAGCGCGTTCTGGATACCAAACCTTGGTACACAGGTGTATGCCATGAATGGTATGAGTGCCAAGTTGAGCCTGCAGGCAGATAAAGCGGGCAACTACAGGGGGACCAATACGAATATCAATGGCGAGGGTTATGCGGGCATGCACTTTATGGCAGTTGCTGTGCCAAAAGATTCGTTTGAGCAGTGGGCGGCAAGAACAGCAAAAGAAAACGATGCCGATGATAGGCATATGGACTGGAGCGCCTATGAGGAGCTGGCAAAACCAAGCAAAGATAATCCTGTGGCGCATTGGCATCTGCACGATGTAAACTTGTATAGTAAAATCATACAAAAGTATATGCCGTCGAGTCATAGTAGTACGGATACGACAGATGAGAGCCATGATCATGGAGAGGAACGCTGATATGCTAGGAAGGTTAACATGGGATGCGATTCCAAAAGATCCGGTAACACTTGGCGCCGCTGTGGGCATAGTGTTTGGCGGCTTGGCGTTTGTGATCGGCATGACGTATTTCAAAAAGTGGAAATGGTTGTGGCAGAATTGGCTGACCTCACTTGACCCGAAAAAGATTGGGGTGATGTATATAGCCGTCGCCGTTGTTATGCTGCTACGCGGACTGGCCGATGCTGGCATGCTTCGTGCGCAGCAAGCAATCTTTGCCACGAGCGCGCATAGTCCTATATCGCCCGAATTGTTCCAGCAAGTCTTCTCGGCGCATGGAACGATCATGATTTTCTTTGTGGCTATGGGCGTGATGTTTGGGCTTATTAACTTGATTGTTCCATTGCAAATTGGTGCACGCGACGTGGCATTTCCACTCCTTAACTCCATTAGTTTTTGGCTGTTTGCTGTGGGCATGGTACTGATCAATCTCAGTTTGGTTGTGGGCGAGTTCTCGGCTGCTGGCTGGTTGGGCTACCCGCCGCTGTCTGGGCTTGAGTACAGTCCCGGGACGGGTATTGATTACTGGATATGGAGTTTACAAATTGCGGGCGTGGGGAGCTTACTGAGCGGCGTGAACTTTCTGGTGACGATATTTACCATGCGCCGCAAAGGCATGTCGCTCATGAAGATGCCAGTGTTTGTCTGGTCGGTTGTGGCAAGTATGCTGCTAGTGGTCGCTGCCTTTCCAATTCTCACGGCAACACTTGCCATGCTGTCGCTTGATCGTACGCTTGGCATGCACTTTTTCACCAGTGATTTTGGCGGTAATCCCATGATGTACGTTAATCTCATATGGGCATGGGGACACCCGGAAGTGTATATTTTGATTCTTCCGGCATTTGGTATCTTTTCAGAGATTGTGCCGGTGTTTAGCCGCAAAAGATTGTTTGGCTATAAGAGTATGGTATTTGCACTCATGGCGATTTCGTTCCTGTCGTTTGCCGTGTGGTTGCACCATTTCTTTACCATGGGGGCAGGGGCAAACGTCAACGCATTCTTTGGTATCATGACCATGGTTATTGCTATACCGACGGGTGTGAAAGTGTTTAACTGGATATTTACCATGTATCGCGGGCGCATTCGTTTTACGACGCCAATGGTGTGGTTTATCGGCTTTGCGGTGACGTTTACAATTGGGGGCGTGACCGGTGTGTTGCTAGCGGTGCCTGGCATTGACTTCCAAATGCACAACAGTTTGTTTTTGGTGGCGCATTTTCACAATATGATCATTGGCGGCGTCCTGTTCGGTTTTTTTGCGGGGATTGCCTATTGGTTCCCGAAGTTCGCTGGATTTCGACTGCATGAGGGGCTTGGCAAGGCGGCGGCGTGGTCGTGGATTATTGGCTTTATGGTTGCTTTTTTGCCACTCTATGCGCTTGGGTTTATGGGTGCGGCACGACGCCTCGACAGCTACGACCCGAGTCTTGGCTGGCAAGGATTGTTTATCGTTGCCGGTATTGGCGTGCTCATCATCTTGCTAGGTACGCTTCTGCTTGTCGCGCAGGTTGGCTACAGCATATGGAAACGCAAAGAGCTCGCCTGTGGGCCTGATCCGTGGGATGGCCGTACGCTTGAGTGGTCAACGTCAACACCTATCGCTGAGTATAATTTCGCAACGCTCGATCAAGTGACACATCGCGATGAATACTGGGAACTAAAGCAAGCACACAAAAAAGCATCAACTGCGTACAGCGACATTCATCTACCGAAAAATTCTGGCTACGGTGTATACATCGCTGCGGCTGCGTTTGTGTTTGGATTTGCAGTGATATGGCATATATGGTGGTTGGCACTGATAGCGATTGTTGTACTCATTGGTCTTGCGATCGCTTCCACGCTTCGTACTGACACAGAGCGTACGATCTCAGCCGACGAAGTTGCCGCCACAGAAAAACGATTGCGAGGTGCCCACGTATGAGCGAAAAGGCCGAAGAAAAAGCTTTACTTGGCAGAACATCGGTTGGGTTCTGGCTGTACCTTATGACGGACTGTATGTTGTTTGCCAGCTTGTTTGCAACGTTCGTTGTGCTGCGAACGGCAACAGCCGATGGTCCGAGTAGCCGCGACATATTCGAAATGCCGCTGGTACTGACCGAAACGATTATACTGCTTGTCAGCAGCTTTACTTGTGGTCTTGCGCTGCTTGGCATGAAGGCTGGTAAGGTGCGGCAAGTCATATGGGCGCTTGCACTCACGTATATGCTTGGTGCCGCGTTCCTCGTGATTGAGCTGAGCGAATTTGCCAAGCTGGTGAGCGAAGGTCATAGTTGGCAGCAGAGCGCATTTTTGTCGGCATTCTTTACGCTGGTTGGTACGCATGGGCTGCATATCTTGATTGGCCTTATATGGCTAGTGGTGCTCGTCGGGGTGATACTACGTAGGGGTATGACCGCCAAAACGATTCGCCAGTTGACGCTGTTTGGCCTGTTCTGGCATTTCCTTGATCTTGTATGGATATTCATCTTTACAATTGTGTACCTGATGGGAGTTGCTGTATGACATTGAAAAAATATGTGATTGGATTTGTTCTGTCGTTAGCACTTACCCTTTTGGCGTATGTGGTCGTGACAGGAGGTGTTGTTTCGGGCACGGCGCTGCTCTGGCTGCTCGGTGGTCTTGCGCTTGTGCAGATGATTGTGCAGCTTGTGTACTTTTTGCATCTCGGTGAAGAGGTAGGGCCGCGCTATCGCTTACAATCGTTTCTGTATATGGCAGGAGCATTGGTGATTATTGTTGTGGGTTCGATATGGATTATGCAAAACCTCAACTATAACATGATGAATATGTCGCCTGACGAAAAAACGCAGTACATGCTTAAGGAACACGACAAGGGCTTTTAGTACGTGCGGGAAAAACTGAGAGCCTATTACCAATTAACGAAACCTGGCGTTTTGTACGGTAATGTATTGACTGGTGCAGCAGGCTTTTTACTCGCGGCAGCGGGCCATGTAGATTGGCTACTGTTTGCGGCGGCGATTGGAGGCATGACACTCGTGATTGCGGCGGCATGCGTGATTAATAATTATTTGGACCGCGACATCGACAGTGTGATGGAGCGCACGAAAAAACGACCAAGCGTCACAGGTGTAATAACGGGCAGTCACATGGTGACGTACGGCGTCGCACTACTTGTACTGGGTGTTGGCGTACTGTATTTATGGACGAATCTCCTTGTTGTGATTATTGGTATCGCGGGATTTGTTACCTATGTGTGGCTCTATGGTGCTCTGTCGAAGCGACGATCGATTCACGGTACCCTCGTAGGAAGTATATCTGGTGCCATGCCGATTGCGGGCGGCTATGCAGCAGCTAGTGGACAAGTAGATACGGGACTCGTTATTGCATTTCTTATCTTATTTTTTTGGCAGTTCCCCGAATTTTACTCAATTGCGATTTATCGTCGCAAAGAGTATGCTGCCGCAGATGTAGCGGTCATGTCCGTGGTAAAAGGTGTTCGATCAACAATCATACAGATTTACATATATACAGTATTGTATGTATTGAGTACGCTGCTACTTACCATCTTTGGCTACACAGGAATTGTGTATTTGGTTGTGATGGCGGTGGCTGGTGGGTATTGGGTATGGTTGGCGGGCAAGGGCCTCACGGCAAAAGAACCTGAGGCATGGGCGCGGAGGATGTTCCGCATTGCAATGTATACTATTCTGCTTCTCTGTATCATGCTTGCAATCGGGCCGGTGCTACCATAAAAAATCAATGATACACTGTTAACTATGGACACGGTTTTTATAGCAAGCTTGTTTGTATCGATCTTTTCGCTTGCCCTGACGGTGATTGGTCTTCCTGCGCAGATCATCAAGAACTATCGTGAAAAAAGATCAGGACAGCCACTCTTGACTGTCGCAATCGCACTTGGTTTTTATGCGTCCCAAATATGGCTTTTTGCTATTACAGGCGCTTGGCTACCGTTTATTTCATTTGTGATTGGTTTTTGCATGTGGGGGACGATTTTCGCACAGTATTTTCTGTACCGAAAACACAGCGGTGTCTGAAAGGCGCTTGCCATATGACGCCATACCGCTTATGATAGTGGCAATATGAAGATTACAATTGTGGGCGGCGGCTTTGGCGGCGTCAAAACCGCTCTAGAACTGGCAAAAAATAAACATAATCATGTGACGCTCATTAGCGACAAGGAAGATTTTCAGTATTTTCCAGCGCTCTACGGTACCGCTACAGGCTATAGTCATCTGCAGTCATGGGTACCGCTCGGTACGATATTTGCAAATATACCGAATGTCACTGTTATTATCGACACAATTACGAAAATTACCCCTGCTCAAAAAACAATTGTTGGCAGTAGCGGTACGACGTATGAGTATGACAACATTGTGTTGGCACTCGGAGCAGTCACGACATACTTTGGCATTAAGGGGCTTGATCATTTTGCTTACGGCATAAAGTCCGAAGACGAGATCCGACGCTTGAAGCACCACTTATATCAGCAAATTGCTGAAGAGGGTGCGCTTGATAAGCATTATGTGATTGTGGGCGGAGGTCCAACGGGTGTGGAGCTTGCGTCGGCACTTGGGTCATACATTAAGCGACTGCAAAAGCACCACGATGTGCCAGGCCGTAAGGTGCATATCAGTCTTGTAGAAGCATCGCCCCGACTGCTTGCGCGCATGAACCCGAAGACAAGTGCGAAGGTAAAGAAGCGGCTTGAGAAGCTTGGGATAGATGTAGAACTAGGTAAAAAGGTTGAATCGGCAACGGCAGAAGGCTTGATGGTGAGCGGTAAGCCCTTGCAGAGCCACACGATCATATGGACATCGGGTGTCGCGAATAATCCGTTTTTCAAGAACAATGCCGAGCATTTCGAATTTGCCCCTAATGGCAAAGTAATCGTCAATGATTATTTGCGCACAAAAGATGGTGTGTATATCATTGGCGACAACGCCGCGACGCCATTTAGTGGCCTTGCGCAAACGGCATTACACGACGCACTATTTGTCGCGAAGAACTTTAAGCGTCATCAAGCTCGGAAATCACTCAAAAAGTACAAAGCGGTTATGCCACCGGTTGTCGTACCCGCTGGTGAAAACTGGGCAGTGTTTGAATGGAAGTTTATTCGTTTGAGTGGCTGGCCTGCTGGCTTGCTTCGTCGCGCTGCCGATATGATTGGGTATCACGATATACTACCTCTTGGTTGGGCGCTTGGCGTGTGGCGTGCGCAGAGCGAAGTCGAAGAAGACTACTTTACGCCAACACCTCAAAAAAGATAGGTTTGTGCTGTTGATTCGGCAAGAATAACGCGTGGGCTATGCTATAATTGTGTAAGCAAAAAGTGAGGGGAAATATTTTATGGCAGCAACAAATGCCCAACGTATTGGTATATGGGTAATCGCAATCGTGATGACAGTAGGAACGATAGGTTCGTTTTTTGCTGTGATCCTCGCGAACAATAACGCAAAGACCGATCAGCAGACGCAGCAAGAGCAATACCAAAAGATTATTGAAGAAATGAAAAAGTCTTACAAGCCACTTGATGGCTACGAGGCAACGCCGTTTGATAAATCATCGGTAACAGAACTAAAGGTTGAAGTGCTTAAGCAGGGTGATGGCGCCGAGCTTAAGGCGGACTCTAAGATCAGTGCCAACTACTTTGGCTGGACATATGACGGACAGATTTTTGATAGCACAAACAAGAATGGCACGGTGACGCCGATTGAGTTTAGCCTGGCTGGCGTGATAAAAGGATGGACAGAAGGCTTGACTGGTCAAAAGGTCGGCTCAACGGTGAAGCTACTTATACCTGCCGACAAGGCATACGGTGATGTCGACACGGGCACGGGGCAGCCAACAGGACCGCTGGCGTTTATTGTAGAAATCAAAGAACTGAAATAGATGCTATACTAAGTATAGTAAACAAGGATCTATATGACGGAAATCAGAGAAACAGTAATGATAGGTACGGGGCCAAGCGCCCTTGCGGCGGCGGTCTATACAACCCGTGAAGACATAGACACGACACTATACGAAAAAAGTGTGATAGGTGGGCTGGCTGCAATCACCGACATGGTTGATAATTATCCTGGTTTTCCAGAAGGCATAGAAGGAATGAAGCTTGCGGGTCAACTGCAACAGCAGGCGGAACGTTTTGGAGCCAAGATTGAGTTTGGCGATGTAACGGGCCTGACAGTAGGTGATGACAACGTAAAAACGTTGATTATTGACGGCCAAGAAGTAAAAGCAAAAACTGTGCTGATTGCAACAGGCAGCGACTATAACAAATTAGGTATACCGGGTGAGGCTGAACTATATGGTCGTGGTGCGCACTACTGCGCAACCTGTGACGGGGCATTCTACCGCGAAAAACGCCTGGTGGTAGTTGGTGGCGGAAATTCTGCTATTCAAGAAGCGATCTTTTTGACACGCTTTGCGACGCATATTGATTTGCTTGTACGCAGTACCATTAAAGCGAGCGACGTATTGCAGCAGGATCTGCAAAAGTACATTGATGATGGTAAGATCACCGTACATCTTGGTGTGGTGCCAACGGCAATTGTTGCCGAAGAGGGCAAGGTGACGCATGTCACGGCTAAAAAAGGTGATGAAGACGCACGTTTTGATACAGATGGTGTGTTTATATTTGTTGGACTAAAACCAAATACGCAATTCCTTGGTGATAGCGGTATCGAATTCGATGAACAGGGCTTAATCAAGACAGACGGGCACCTCGAAACGAACCTGCCGGGCGTGTTTGCTAGCGGTGATGTTCGTAGCGGCGCCACTATGCAAATTGCGAGTGCCGTTGGTGAAGGCGCTACTGCGGCACTTGCTATTCGTGAGTATCTAGACGATCTTCATCATAGCGAAAAAGTTCCCGCTGCTACGCTTTCGGCGTAAGTGCGTCGTTTAGCTTGTTGGGGTAATTAGTGACGACCCCGTCGAGGCCACGCTGTTCCATGCGTAGAGCTGTTTTTGGTAGGTCAACGGTATATACGTAGGTAAAAATACCAAGCTCTTTTGCTACTGCAAGGGCGATGCTATTTATATGAAGACGGTGAAAGCCTACTGCTGAAAGGTTTAGTTTTTTGTGGTAGCGCATGTAAGTGAACGGGTTTATATGATGAAGAAGGGCAAGATTCAACTCGTCGCCATTTTCGCGTAGTAACACGAGTGCCTGGGGCTTAAACGATGAAAAAAGGATATTGTCCCAGTCGCTGTCGCGGGTGATGTATAGCTTGATTGCCTCGCATACTGCGGGCACGCTTTTTGTTTGTTTGATTTCGATATTGAGGAGTATTTTGCCAAAAAATACATCAAGTACTTCTTGAAGTGTTGTGACAGTCGTCGCCTGTTGTAGCTCAGCAAGCGTTGTCTGGCTGAGCCATTTCCCCGCCAGGCGAGGATTATGTGCCAGAACGGGTACTCCGTCGCTTGTAAGTCGCACGTCAAATTCAAGTATATCGGCTCCCGCATCGACACCTGCCTGTAGTGCCGCGAGCGTGTTTTCTGGTGCCAAGCCGGCAGCACCGCGATGTCCAATAACGAGCATAGGCCAATTATAACGCAAATACTTGACCCGCGTGAGCCGCATGGTATACTCGAAGAAACATAAGGAGTATGGATGTGAACTACCGTGTGGGTGAAACGTATGTGCGTGTAAGGTTGGCCATGTTGCTAAGCATGGCTGTTGTTTTTTGTTTTTCGCTTGTGGCGTTGTTTGCGCCTAGCGCTCATGCTGCCACTGCCACCGCTGTATCAACCGGCACCAACCACACTTGCGCCGTCGTAGATCGTAAGGCTAAATGCTGGGGTGATAACACTAACGGCAAGCTGGGCAATAATTCAACAAGCGCTGCGACATCTCCAGTAACCGTTTACACCAAGGCTGCCTATTCGGAACAGGTTGATGTGTGTGAATGGTTCGTCTGCCATAAGGAAACCAGAAATTATGCAGCCTCTCCCCTTTATGGTAAATCCGTTACCAAGATTAGCGCTGGCGACACTCACACTTGTGTCGTAGCAAATGCGCGTGTTTATTGTTGGGGTGATAATAGCGATGGTCAGCTTGGTAATCGTGGCACGACGAATAGTAGCGTGCCAGTTGCGGTAGCGATTGACAGCAATAGTGCTCTCTTGGGCAAAGAAGTAGTTGATGTGAGCGCCGGTGCCGACTTTACGTGCGCGGTAGCGAGTGATGGCACAGTGGCATGCTGGGGTGTGAATGACCATGGGCAGCTTGGTATTGGCACAACAGCAACGGCGAAATACCCTATGGTTGTGTCTGGCGGTGCGCTCAGTGGTAAGAAAGTCAAGAAACTTGCGACCGTAAAGGGTCATGCGGCTACCATGTGCGCGATTACCAGTGAAGGCAAGGCTCTATGCTGGGGACAGGGTTATGCTGGGCAAACCGGTAGCGGGGGCGCGAGTAGCGTTTCAGACAGTTACCATAAACAAAACACGGGAGCGGGCAACCAGTGCATTAATTTCTCTAATGGCATGTACAGCATGAATGGTTATACGCTTGATGAATCATCTGATGCCAGCAGGCCTGTTGCTGTCAATACTTCTCTGACGTTCGAAAGTATCATCATTACTGGCGACGGGGGCGGTGTAATAGGCTCAGTTGCCGTAAGCAATGCAAACACGACTACTACGTATAATCGCAATGGGTATGGCTATACATTTATTACTGCTCGGTCGAGCGGTAGCCCAAGCCAAGCATACTACTGGGGTGGTTCAACATCGTATAGCGTTACTATAACGTGCAAGAACCGTAACGGTCACGGTAGTGCAGGCAATAGCACGTATTTTGATGCAGCCGTCACTCGTACGTATAACGGTACGAACACACCGATTGGTCCACAATATCAGGGTAGTGGTACACCGCTTAGCAATCAGTCTCTGTCAAATATTTCGGGTAATAGTTATCCAGGGGCTGATTTCGGCAGTTTGTTCTGTGGAATCCGTACCAATAACGCAGCATATTGCGATACTCATGGATCAAGTGACCTCACGGCTGGACAAACGGGCAGTAACTATACGCCTAAATGCACAACAGTGAAAAATGGTTGGGGCTTCGACGTAACAACTTGTGATCCCGCGCCAACTGGCCCTCAGCAAGTCTATGCAGCCGGATGGTTGTCTGGCAAAACAATGACGGCAATTGACACAAGCTTTGACGGTTCGACTTGTACTGTCGCTGGTGGTGAAGTGGGTTGCTGGGGTGTGAATGACGATGGCCAACTAGGCGTTGGTGACAAGACGAAAAGAATTGCGCCTGCAAAGGTAGGGGTGTAACGGGGGGTATATGGATCATAAGCAATCAACACCAGAGACAGAGACCGAGACAGTAGAGGATGTACCGCAGCAAGCGGAAACTGAAGATACTACATCACCGGTTGCTGCGTCGCACATAGTTGCCCCAAAGAAACGCTCACGAGTACTGTGGTTCGTACTTGGTGGTATTGTGCTGCTAGCACTTTTCGCAGCTATTGCCTACTTGCTTGTGGCACGGCCATGGCAACAGCAAGCGAAGAGTACAGACACGACAACTTCAAGCGTTACTGCAGTAGATCTGAGTACGGCGCAGACGGTTGTGAATGAGGCAAAAAAGAACTTGGCTGGAGCGGTACTGAGCGCTACGAAGCTTGATGGATCGGGCGCCATTGCTGCTGACGGTACACCTGCATATGCGCTGCCACTACAGCAAGTGACTGGCAACGACTTCGCGGCCGTGCCTGCCACGGGTGTGGGTATTGGGTATTCTAGTAGTGCAGCAGTGGCTAGCAGCAATTACCAGGCATTTGAAAAGTTTTTTGCCGACAATCACTTTAGCCTTAAAACAACCAACAAACAGATTAGCCCACTATTTGTGAGTGTATCGGTGAGCTCAGTAAACTATGCAGTTTATGTGTCGGACAGCGTTGCGTGTGCCATTTGGCATGCTGACGCATCGAAAATTGTGGCAGATAGGCATGTTTCTGGCCTGGGCTGCGCAAATAAGAGTGATTACGAAAGTGTCGCGTCAAACCTCAAGGTGCTCGCTGCCGCTTACAAGCAAAGTAGTGATGGAAAAGACAGTGTAACGATCGGTATGCCGACTGACTACAGTGCAAGTGGCTATGACGGCGTGGCGGTGCCTCAAGTAGACGGTGTTCAACTTGCAAGCGAGGGCTCGGCGGCAACCACAAAAGCGTATTACTACAAGCAAAGTAGCGCGAAAGATTGGAAATTTGTAGGCAAGAGCGATGGCGTACCTGCCTGCACACTATTCAGTGATGATACACTGAAGCAGTTGTTCAAAGACGTGAAATGCTCGTAGCGCTCCGTTCGAAGCAAAGAGTCCTGTCTGCTATAATCAATCAGTAATTAGTACAAGAGGAGATGATATGGCAGACTTTAACCAAATTCTTACACCTGGTGATGTTGATGGCGGCGTTGTAAACGTTGTTATAGAGATTCCACAGGGCAGCAGTCACAAGATTGAATGGAACCGCGACCTTGCGGTTATGCAGCTTGATCGTGTGGAGCCTGCAATTTTTGCAAAGCCAACCAACTACGGTTTTATACCACAGACGCTCGACGAGGATGGCGATGAGCTTGACGCACTGATTGTGACGAATGAACCGCTACCAACGGGCGTATTCTTGGAAGCAAAAGTAATTGGTGTGATGAAGTTTGAAGATGATGGAGAGGTTGATGACAAGGTTGTCGTTGTGCCAACCGATGATCGCAACACTGGCAACGCAATCCAAACACTTGACGATATTCCTCAGCTTGTTAAACAAATCGAACATCACTTCAATCACTACAAGGATCTCAAAAAACCAGGCACGACAATCGTGAAGGGCTGGGGTGACGCCGAAGAGGCAAAAGTAGTGATTCGCGAGTCAATTGAACGCTGGAATAATCGCTAACTATGGCGACGACGCAACCTGTTGCAAAGGCAATAATTCTTGATTCCCAAGCTCAGTTTTTATTGTTGCAGCGGTCTGATACGCACCCAACACTCGCTGGTTTTTATGATTTACCAGGCGGATCAATTTCGGAAAACGAGGAGCCAGGGGCGGCGGTCATTCGCGAAGTGCAAGAAGAAACAGGGTTGCATCTTGCTATTGATCGTATAAAAATACTTTACACGACAACACAATTATTACATGGCCGAAGCTATCCAACACTGCTCTATATAGCGTATCTTGCAGAACAAGCGCCAGAAGTACAGATGAGCTGGGAGCATAAATCATACGAATGGGCACCACTGGATCGACTAGTTGAGGTTGAGCCACAGTTAGCTTCAACATACCGCGAAGCACTTGAGTATATACGTGCGCACGATATCTTGGAAGATATAGCTAACTAGCTTTTTTTGCGAGCGGCCTTTTCTCGAACAATTGCGGCCGCACCGCTGACCGCCTGTAGTAAGCCGAGTTTACGCAACTGCATGCGTAGTTTGGCACGGGCGTGGCTGGTGGTGATAAGCTCTTGCCAGTCGCTTTTTGGTAGTGACAACTTACGCGTGATCACCTCTACTACATCACCGTTGTGGAGCGGCTTGTCAAAGGCATGAATGTTGCCGTTTACGCGGAAACTATATGCATGTTTGCCGATGTCGCTATGTACCAGGTAGGCAAAATCAAGCGGCAGGGCACCTTCGGGTAAATTGTAAATATCGCCATTTGGTGAGTACACAAAAATGCGATTACCAAAGAGGTCGATGTGTAGTTGATCGCGACTAATCTCCTCGCCGTCACGCAGACGCTCGGCGACTTCTTGCATTTGGGTAATCCACTGCATTTCAGCGGGTAGTTTGACCGCTTTTTTTGCTTTGACGTAGTCTTTGGTCGATTTTTGCGCATGATAATGAAAGCTTGCCGCGAGTCCACGCTCGGCGTAGTCATGCATTTCCTCGGTGCGTATTTGAAACTCGACGATCTGTTTGCTCGGGGTAATGACTGTTGTATGGAGTGACTGGTAGCCATTGGGTTTTGGCACGGCAATGTAATCTTTGATACGGGCAATCATAGGCTGATACATGCCATGTAATATGCCCAGCACGCGATAACAGTCTTCCTTGGTTCTGACGATCACACGGAGTGCCATGAGATCGTATATGTCGTCGATATTACCATCAACTTTTTGCAATTTCTTATGTAAACTATAGATGCTTTTGACGCGGCCGTTGATTTCAAATGTTATACCCTGCTTTGCAAGCTCACGCTCAACCTCGACGCGCACGACACCAAGTTTGCGCGTGCTTTTGCCAAGGCGCTTTTTCATCAGTGCCTGCAAGTGTTTGAATTCTTTTTGGTCGAGGTAGCTATAGGCAAGCTCCTCGATCTGCATACGCACCCGACCCATACCTAGGCGATCGGCCATGGGTGCAAATACGTCCAATGATTCGCGGGCGATTTTTGTCTGTTTTTCGCGTGGCATATGTTGCAACGTCTGGAGGTTGTGTAGGCGGTCGGCGAGCTTAATGATAATAACGCGTACGTCTTGCCCCACGGCAATCAAAAGTTTTGATAGGTTATCAGTGGTTTGTGGCAGATAATCACCCAAGTCTTTCATACCTGCACGCGCCTGACTGACTTTGGTGACGCCGTCGACCAAAAACGCTACATCTCGTCCAAACAGATTCTCAATTTCCTCAAGTGTAGCCTCGGTATCTTCCACGGTGTCGTGTAGTACACCAGCGAGCACGCTGTCGATATCCATGTCCCAGTCGATCAGATTGCTAGCAACAGACAAAGGGTGGGTGATATAGGGCTCGCCACTCTTGCGCTTTTGTCCTTTGTGCTTTTCTGTGGCGTAGTCAATGGCATGCTCGAGCTCGGCAAGTTGGTTGTCGTCGTAGAATGCTTTGGCTTGCTGCAATACCTCGCGCTTTTTCATATAACAAGTATAAACTATTTACAGCTACGACACCTCTGCTATACAATCAATATCGAAAGAACTAATGCTTTACAAAAGGGGCGGAGAAATGACAGCAGCAAAACTGGGGATCAATGGCTTTGGGCGTATTGGGCGAAATGCCTTCAAGATTGCGTTTGAGCGCAAAGATTTAGAGATTGTGGCAATTAACGATTTGACCGACACAAAAACACTGGCGTATTTGCTAAAGCACGATAGCAACTACGGTACCTATCAGCACGAGGTAGGGTCTGACGACACAGGAATTATCGTGGACGGTAAACACATAAAGGTATTGGCCGAAAAAGATCCGAGCGTACTACCTTGGGGTGATTTAGGGGTTGAGTTGGTTATTGAATCAACAGGATTCTTCACAGCTAAAGAAGATGCCGAAAAGCACATTGTCGGCGGCGGCGCTAAGCGTGTGATCATCAGCGGTCCAAGCAAATCAGAAGGTGTTGATACCATTGTGCTGGGTGCAAACGACGACAAAGTAGGCAGTGCAACAGATGTCATTAGTAACGCGAGCTGCACAACAAATAGCTTGGGTGCCGTCATGGCGATCTTGGACGAAGAGTTTGGCGTGGAGAAATCACTATTGACAACAGTACATAGCTACACCGCAAGTCAGGCAATTCAAGATGCGCCAAAGAAAGACCTTCGTGAAGGTCGTAACGGTGCTGAGAATATTGTGCCTACGACGACCGGTGCAGCGATTGCCGTGACAAAAACGCTGCCACAGCTTGAGGGTAAATTTGATGGTTTGAGTATTCGCGTACCTACCCCAGTGGTCTCGATCAGTGACGTGACGGCGCTGGTAAGCCGTGATGTGACGGTTGAAGAAATCAACAACGCATTTAAAAAAGCTGCCAAAGAGCCATTCTACCAAGGTATCTTGGCGGTAAGCGAAGAGCCACTAGTGAGTCGTGACTATATTGGCAATAGCCATTCTGGCACGGTCGACCTATTGCTTACAAAGGTCGTAGGGGGCAACTTGATTAAAATAGCCGTGTGGTATGACAACGAATGGGGCTATAGTAATCGCTTGGTTGAACTAACAGCCGATATTGGCAAAGGCCTACACAAAGCCTAGCAAGAAAAAGTCCCGCCCAAGACACAGCGGGACTTTTCATTTAAAGATAAAACGCTTATACTTATGGCATGAAAGTATACTTGGGCTCTGATCATAATGGGTTTCATTTGAAAGAAAAAGTCTTTGCATATCTGGCAAAGCGCAATATTCCAACAGAGGACATCAGCGGGAAGACGCTTGATCCTAACGATGATTTTCCGCAGTTCGCACAACTTGCTGCGCTGAAGGTGATCGGTGACGAAGACGAAGATCCAAGGGCGATTTTGATATGCGGTGGCGGGCAAGGTATGGCCATAGCGGCCAACAGGTTTAGGGGAATTCGTGCGAGCGTGATCTGGGATAGCGAAGAAGCTCGCATGACTCGCAACGACAATGATAGCAATGTGCTCAGCTTACCTGCTCGTGTACTTGAGCAGCATGAAGATGCAGTATGGCAAGATATTGTCGACACGTGGCTGCATACGCCGTTTGCCAGTGCGCCACGCTACAAACGCCGCAATGATGAAATCGACGAGGTTGCATAGGTGGGGGTGATTGTACCAACTGTTTTGGCCCCTACGCCAGAAGAGTACAAATCTATTCTTGAGCAAATCCATACATTTGCCGAGCGTGTACACGTTGACCTGAGTGATGGTACGTTTGCACCTGACTCGACAATTGGAGCAAACCAGATATGGTGGCCGCAGGAATGGCAGGCCGATGTGCATGTCATGGCGGCGCAGCCATCGCAGTACATACAGCAGCTGATCAACCTCAAACCGCACATGATCACTATGCATGCCGAAGCTAAAGAAGACATATTGCCACTTTTGCAGCAGATCAAACAGAGCGGTATACGGGCAGGAGTAGCACTTATGCGAGCAACAGTGCCTATGGACGCTGCAGAACTTATTAGTGCCAGCGATCACGTAATGATTTTTAGCGGTGATTTGGGCAAATATGGCGGTACGGCAAGCATGATGCAGCTCGAAAAGGTGCGATTGGTCAAAAATATCAATGCTTCGGCAGAAATCGGCTGGGATGGCGGCATTAATGTAGAAAACGCCTTTAGCTTGGCGCAAGGCGGTGTAGATGTGTTTAACGTAGGGAGCGCCATACGAAAAGCGCTTGACCCTAAAGCAGCCTACGATGCGCTAGTGGCAGAAATAAGCAAGCAAGGAGCAGTTCAATGACACAACTCACTATAAAACAGCTCGAACACAGGGCCTATGTGCTCCGCGAAGATGTGATTCGCATGCTTGAGCGCGCGGGTAGTGGACACAGTGCGGGTCCACTTGGACTTGCCGATATTTTTGCGACACTTTATTTTGATGTCATGAAGTACGATCCAAAAAACCCACTTTGGGGTGATCGCGACTACTTTTTCCTTAGTAATGGCCACTGTGTACCGATTCAATACGCAGCAATGGCCGAAGCCGGATTCTTTCCGAAAGAAGAGTTAATGACACTTCGTAAGCTTGGCAGTAGGCTACAGGGACACCCCGAACGTACAAAATTGCCCGGACTTGAAAACACGAGTGGTCCGCTAGGGAGCGGATTGTCACAAGCTGCCGGAGTGGCACAGGTGCTGCAGTATATCGACAAGCAGCCGCATAGGTTTGTGTACGTAGTGACGGGCGATGGCGAGCTGGACGAAGGCAATATATGGGAAGCGGCGATGTTTGCTGGCAAATATAAACTGAGTCAGTTGATTGTTTTTGTCGATCGCAACAACATACAAATCGACGGTACGACCGATCAGGTTATGCCGCTTGAGGACTTGCGCGGTAAGTGGGAATCGTTTGGTTGGCATGTACAAGAAATTGATGGCCACAATGTGGAGAGTATTCGCGACGCAGCCAGTATGGCACGAGCGATTAAGAACCAGCCGAGTGTTATCATAGCTCATACTATTCCTGGCAAGGGTGTGGACTTTATGGAGTATGACTATCACTGGCATGGTGCGCCGCCGAATAGTCAGCAAGCCAAAGAGGCACTTCACAAGCTACGCACGCTCGATGGCAAGATTACAGGAGAACATCAATGACCTACCAACTTGTAGAAAATTTATTTGCTAAAGATGTCGTTGCCGAGCCTATTCGTGCAGGCTTTGGTCGTGGGCTTAAGGCCGCTGGTGAGGCAGATGAACGTGTTGTTGCACTGTGTGCCGACCTAACAGACAGCACCCAAATGAGTAAGTTTAAAGAAGCGTTTCCTGAGCGTTTTGTTGAAATTGGCGTCGCCGAACAAAATCTAGTAACGGTGGCGAGCGGCATGGCGCGTGCTGGCAAAATTCCATTTACGAGTAGCTATGCAGCCTTTAGTCCAGGGCGTAATTGGGAGCAGATCCGTACAACAATTTGCTTGAATGATCAGCCGGTTGTGGTTGTAGGTAGCCATGCGGGTGTGAGTGTGGGACCAGACGGCGCAACACATCAGATGCTCGAAGATATCGCCCTCATGCGCGTGCTACCAAACATGGTAGTGATTGCTCCTGGCGACAGCGTAGAGGCAGAAAAGGCGACTCAAGCAATTGCTGCTAGCGGTAAACCGGCCTACTTACGCCTTGCTCGCGAGAAAACGCCGATTTTTAGCCTTGAGAAATCACCATTCGAAATAGGCAAGGCGTATGTGCTACGTACGGGCAAGGACATCACGCTGCTTGGTACCGGTACCATGACGTACCAGCTGCTTGTTACGGCCGAAGAGCTCAAAAAGCATGGCGTAGACGCCGAAGTTGTCCATGTGCCAACAATTAAGCCGCTCGACGAAGCGACAATTCTGAAGAGCGTCACCAAAACAGGTCGTGTCGTTACGGCCGAAGAAGCGCAAATAAATGGCGGCTTTGGCGGGGCGATCGCCGAACTGCTTGGTGAGAAAAAGCCCTTGCCACTACTGCGCATAGGCATGAAGGATCGCTTTGGCGAATCAGGTGCGCCTGACGAGCTACTTGAGCATTTTGGACTGACTGGCAGTAAGATAGCATCAAGTGTACGGGAATTTATAGGTGATACTAAACAAAAGCGCGGCAAGAAATAGGAGGAATTATGAGTTTGACCATACCACAAATCAGAGCAAATACTATGCGAGCACGTCACCTGTACCAGCGCACTAGGCGACAAAAGTTTGCTGTGGGGGCGTTTAATATTGATAATCAAGAAACCCTGATAGCGGTCAGTAAGGCTGCGGCCAACCTACAATCACCAGTACTCGTAGAAGTAAGCGACGGTGAGGTAAAGGCAATCGGACTCGAAAACATTCGTGACATGGTCGACAATTACAAGGCTGAGTACGGCATAGAAATGTATATCAATCTTGATCACAGCCCTACGGTAGATGATTGCAAGCGAGCGATCGATGCAGGCTATGAATTCATCCATATTGACATATCACAGGCCAACCACGATGCAACCACCGAAGAGATTATTGAGAAAACCAAAGAAGTGGTTGAGTATGCCAAATTTACCGGCGCACTTGTAGAGAGTGAGCCACACTACTTTGGCGGCTCATCGAACGTGCATACCGAAAAGATTAACTACGAGGAAATCAAGAAAACATTCAGTACACCAGAGGGCGCTAAGTCGTTTATAGATGCCACGGGTATAGATACGTTTGCTGCAGCTATCGGTAATCTGCACGGCAAGTACCCTGTGCCAAAAGAGCTTGACCTAGAACTATTGCAACAGATTCGTGATGCGATTGATATCCAGATCAGCCTGCATGGCGGCTCTGGCACGCCGCTCCATTTCTTTGAAGATGCAGCCAAGATTGGCGTCAGTAAGATCAACATCAACAGCGACATGCGCTATGTATTTCGCAAAACACTCGAAAAGGTCTTGGCTGACAACCCAGACGAATACGCCGTAGTTAAACTTATGCCAACCGTGTACGAAGAAGTTCAGAAGGTTGTAGAGGAAAAGATCCAGGCTTTCGGAAGCGCTGGCAGAGCAGTCGTTTAGCTACTGCGTGTTTTCAAGACGTAAAGTGTAGATGAATCAAAACATAAGTGCTATACTAGCAGCAATATGAGTGGGCAAAATACAAAAATAGTTGCTGTGGGCGCGGCGGTACAAGACGTTTTTTTGAGCCATAGTCCTGAATTTGCGCCAGTCAGCGACAAGTCAACGCATGAGCAGTTTATGCAGCTTGACCTTGGTGCCAAGGCAGATGTGAATAATATTACATTTAGCACAGGTGGTGGCGCCACCAATGCGGCGGTGACGTTTGCTCGCCAAGGACTGCAGGCGGTGTTTATGGGTACGATCGGGCACGATCCCGCAGGGCATGCAGTGATCGATGATTTGGACCGTGAAGGTGTCGACTCATCACATATTAGTTACAATGAAAAGCTAAGCACAGGCTATTCGGTATTGCTGCTTGCACCTAGCGGTGAACGAACTATTCTGACTTATCGTGGTGCATCAACTCATTATGATGCGAAGAATTTTGACCTTAGTAATGTCGACGCAAACTGGATGTATGTGTCGTCTATGGCAGGCAGCTTTGAGACGCTCGACAAGATCTTTCACCAAGCACGTCGTAAGGGCATGAAGATTATGTTCAACCCGGGCAAGGGTGAGCTGAAACATCCCCAAAAACTCCGAGCACTCCTAGAAGATGTCGAGATACTTTCGGTTAACAAAGAAGAAATGGCAACACTTGTCGAAGGCACGAGCATAGAAGAGCTTGTGATGCATGGCCATCATTATGTGCCCGTGGTGATTGTGAGCGACGGTCCCAACGGTGTATGTGCAAGCGATGGCAAAACGATTGTAAAGGCGGGTATGTATGAAGACGTACGTGTGATTGATCGTACCGGTGCAGGCGATGCCTTTGGATCGGGCTTTTTGAGTCAGTGGGTGCAAGGCAAGCCGCTTGCAGAGTGTATTGTGTTTGCTAGCGCCAACTCGACGTCGGTCGTGCGCTTTATTGGCGCCAAAACAGGCATATTACATAAGGGCGTGAAGCTGCACGACATGCCACTTCATGAGCAACCAATCAAACCATAAGCGTGATATAATTTGAGATACCTATGGCACACGTATTAAAACAACTTTTGGGCAATGATCATCCTCTGTTTACGCAAAATATCATGCAGCTCGAACGGGCAGCCGGTGATGTGGGCGTGGACATACGATTGATCGCAGATATCACTGAAAAGGCGCACGAGGTCTTACGCGAGCTTGGGCTTGATCCAGCTGATAGTCACGGCCGGGAAGTGTATAACGCACTGATCGTACGAATAAAAGCGGGGCACGGGGGCGAATTACTAGATGGCAAAGATTACGTGCTGCTAGACTTTAATGATGATATTGTGTCATTTAATGTGCAGGATGTGGTAGAGAACGCGCATCACGAGCTTCCGTATGAGCAGCGCACATCAGCGCATGGATTACGACATTTGCGAGCAGAGATCATCCGCCGCTATGCCGAACATGATCGTACCGATAATGAGCTTGTACATAAACTCGCCGAGGAAATAGGACTTAAACCGTCGCATGACGAAGGACACCCAACCATGGACACAGAGCAACATGACGAACAATCAGGTAAACCACGTGTGCTTGCGATCGGTGATATTTTTACCGATGCGTTTATAAAGCTTAACGAAGATGTAGCGAGAATTGATACGGATGAGAATGGTGAAAAGCGCATAAGCCTACCGCTCGGCACAAAACCACCGTATGATCAAGTCGATATTGTGCAGGCTGTCGGCCCTGCGCCAAATGCTGCTGTCGCTGTTGCGCGGCTTGGTCTTGATGTAAGCCTCGATTCATTTATTGGTGACGACGAAGTAGGCAAGGAGGCTATAGCGTACCTCAATCAGCAACACGTTGAGACTGAAGACATGCTGGTCGAGCAAGGAATCAAGACGAGCTACTATTTCGTGCTACGCTATGGAGCCGAGAGAACAATCCTTGTGAAGAATGAGCAGTTTGACTATAAGTGGGATCCTCCCGTTAAGAAACCCGACTGGGTGTATCTAGCATTGATCAGTGATGCATCGTGGCGGTATCATGAGGGCCTACTGGCGTATCTTAAAGATAATCCCGAGATAAAGCTTGCCTTTCAGCCAGGCACATTCCACTTTAAGTGGGGTGTCGAAAAGCTTGCTGAGATTTATAGGCGCACTCATATCATCATTTTGAATCGAGAAGAAGCAGTTGACATAACAGGCAGGAGCTACGACTCAATTCGTGACCTTGCCAATGGACTCCACGATCTGGGGCCACATATCGTGGTGATTACCGACGGACCAAATGGATCGTATGCATCGTACGATTTCAAGCTTGTCACGATTCCAAACTACCCCGACCCAGCGCCACCACTCGATCGTACTGGTGCGGGTGACGCATTTGCTTCGACTATTGTAGCGGCACTTGCTATGGGTGAGACTATGGATACAGCGCTTACCTGGGCACCGATCAACAGCATGAGTGTGGTGCAGGAACTTGGTGCACAAAAGGGTCTACTATCGCTCGAAAAGCTTAAAAAGTATCTGGCATCTGCACCAGAAGACTACAAACTAACAGACGTTTCGGAGTAAGATGAGCGACGAAGAACTATCGGCACTGGAGCGTGAAAACGCCAAAAATCACCTGCTCATACGCCAAAAGCTGATTGATTCTAAAGAGGGCAAGCTGGGGAGCGTGATTGATGAGTTTGAAAAAGCCTTTGACATACTGAGTAAGCATGCACGTACGGTCACGGTATTTGGCTCGGCCAGGCTGCCACAGAATGATCCAGTGTGCAAGCAGGCATTTGCTGTCGGCTGGGCACTCGCCAAGCATGGCTATGCTGTGACTACAGGCGGCGGCGGCGGGGTGATGCAAGCTGCAAACCATGGCGCAATCAAAGCGGGTGGCGCATCGATTGGCTTCAATATTCATCTACCGACCGAGCAGAAGCTCAACAAATACACAACTGACCACTATGAGTTTGAGCACTTTTTTAGTCGCAAAGTCGCTATGACACTCGATGCGAGTGGTTATATATATTGCGGTGGTGGCTTTGGTACGTTTGACGAGTTATTTGAGATCCTCACGCTGACACAGACAGGTAATATACCGAAGGTTCCAATCATACTCATGGGTGTTGAATTTTGGAAACCTCTCGACAAATTCATCAAAAAGGTACTTGCAGATGAGTATGATGTGATCGAACAAGATGATCGCGACCTCTATGTGATCACCGACGACATAACTGAGATTGTCGAGCGCATTAATCAGCGCACGCTCGAAGAAGCTCGCGAAGAAATGCGTATTCGTGCCGAAAAGATGCAACGCCGATGGGAAAAACAGCGCGAAGAATAATCACCATTGCGCCCTGCATAAGATACTGATACTATGGCTCTAAGAAAAACATAAGCGGGGTAGGGTATGCGAAGAACGGTGTCTGGTAGTGCTCATGTACTTATTATTGGAGTGGTCGCTGTGGCGCTTATTGCGGTGCTTGGTTATGTGTTTTGGTCGAACGTCGTCAATAAAAAGGTGGTCGCCGAAGCTGCCAGTTATGCAGAATGCGTAAAAGCAACAGGGAGCAAAATTCAAACAACCTACCCGGAAGTCTGCGTGACGGCAGGTGGTAAATCATTCACAAATCCAGATCAAAAAGTTGCAGCGTCGGATAAGCCAGCGGCTAAAAGCTTCTGTGCACCACTCGAAAAGCTTTGCTTTGATTATCCAGACGACTGGGTTGTGACAGCGCAGAAGGTCGATGCCGAAACAGATGGTGTGATGGAGCGGTTTGTGATTAGTGATGCTAGTGGTCGGGCGTGGCTGAAGCTCGATACGGGCATGACTGGCGTGGGTGGAGCGTGCGGCAATGATGACAACTCGCGGGTGAAGATTCTTAAGACTCATTCGACTGCGATCGACACGGCATATGCGGCGGGCTGGGCGGCTTACAATGGCACCGCCAAAAACTGGACAATCAACATGCAGCTCACAACTGCCGAGGCAGCGCAAAAAATCGGCGAGCTTGACCCTTGTGATGTCGGTCTTGGTATACTAAACGGCAAAAATGCCAAAGCAGATGGTATTCCATCGCCAGGCGCACTGGCATTTCGTTATGCGATGAGTGTCGGAGACGCCCCTACGTACACATCAGAAGCAGCAGCGTCGGAGGCGTTGTCGTCTGCGGACGCCGTAAAGGCGTATGATATCTTGCAGAGTGCTCACTATAAATAGCAAGCCGCAAAGCTCTGCGTTATACTATAAAGATGAGTCAAAAGTTTCGCTTGGAGACAAGTTACCAGCCGACAGGTGATCAGCCGACGGCGATTGCTCAGTTGGTACAGGGGCTGGAGGCCGGTGAAAAAGAGCAAACACTTCTTGGTGTCACGGGTAGTGGCAAAACGTTTACTATGGCCAACATCATCCAAAATCGGCAAGCACCAACCCTGGTGCTTGCGCACAACAAAACGCTCGCTGCGCAGCTTTATGGTGAGTTTAAATCGTTTTTTCCCGACAACGAAGTGCATTATTTTGTGAGCTATTTTGACTATTACCAGCCAGAAGCTTATATAAGCTCGAGCGACACTTACATCGAAAAAGACAGTAAGATCAACGATGAGATTGATCGTCTGCGTCATGCGGCCACGAGCGCACTGTTGATGCGTCGCGACGTGATCATCGTGGCGAGTGTGAGCTGTATCTATGGTATAGGTAGCCCCGACGATTACTCGGACATGTCGATCACGCTCACAAAAGGTGAACGCAGGCAGCAGGACAAATTTGTGCGCCAGCTTACCGACATACAGTATCAGCGCAATGATATCGATTTCCATAGGGGCACGTTTCGAGTAAAGGGCGATGTAGTAGATGTATTTCCTGCGGGTAGTGACGTAGCGTATCGTATAGAATTTTTTGGTGATGAGCTCGAGCGCATGACACGGATCGATCCGTTGACCGGTGAAATACTCGGCGAACCACACGAAGTGCAGATATTTCCAAGCAGCCACTATGTAACTCCCAAACAAAAGTTGGCACATGCGATCGACGGCATACAAAAAGAATTCGACGAGCGACTGAAGTGGTTTACCGAGCATGATAAGCATCTTGAAGCGCAGCGGCTCGCGCAGCGTACCAAGTACGACCTCGAAATGCTTGAGCAAACAGGGTTTGTAAAAGGCATCGAAAACTATAGCCGCTATCTGACCAATCGCGAACCGGGCGAACAACCGGCAACACTCATTGATTATTTTCCTGATGACTGGCTACTGCTTGTTGACGAGAGTCACCAGTCGTTGCCGCAAGTGCGTGGTATGTATAACGGTGATCGGGCGCGCAAAGAAGTATTGGTAGAATACGGATTTCGCTTGCCGTCGGCCCTCGACAATCGCCCGCTCAAGTTTGAAGAGTTCGACAAGCATATCAACCAAGCAATCTACGTTTCGGCGACACCAAGTGAGTACGAGCTGAGTCATAGTCCAGAACCGGCGCAGCAGATTATTCGTCCTACCGGGCTGCTGGATCCGCAAATCATCATACGCCCAACAAAAGGCCAGATCGATGATCTGATCGCGGAAATTCGGGACAGGACGGCAAAGCACCAACGTGTGCTCGTGACAACACTGACGAAGCGTATGGCTGAAGACTTGAGTACCTATCTACAGGAGCTCAACATTAAGACCGCTTACATACATAGCGATGTCGACACGATGGAGCGCGGCGACATACTCAACGACTTGCGTAGTGGTGTATATGACGTGCTGGTTGGTATTAATCTGCTCCGCGAAGGACTCGATCTGCCCGAAGTGAGCATGGTAGCGATTATGGATGCAGACAAAGAAGGCTTTTTGCGAAGTGAGAGCGCATTGATTCAAACGATTGGTCGCGCGGCTCGCCACGAAAACGGCACTGTATTTCTGTATGCCGACAACACGACTCGTTCCATGCAAGCAGCGATAGACGAAACAGATCGCCGCCGTGGTATACAGGAGGCATACAATAAAGCTCATGGGATCACGCCGACATCTATCGACAAAGCGATTGGTGAAGGACTACGAGCGATCATACCGAAAAAAGCTGACGATAAACCAAAACTTGACCTCAAGAAGATTCCAAAAGATGAATATGCAAGCCTCATTAAAGACCTTTCGGGGCAGATGGATCTTGCTAGCGCGAACCTCGAATTCGAAAAGGCCGCCGAACTACGCGATCTCATAGAAGACATTCGCAGCAAAATGTAAATAGTCCCCACAATACAAACTCTCGGTTTTTGAACCACTCTCTTCGGTATAAACCCACTTTTCCTCGCTCATCGTATCGACTGATACGCTTCACTCAGAGAAACTGGCTTTATCACTCGAAGTGAGCAGGCTCAAAATGTCGAGATTTGTATCGCGGGGACTATACCACTGATATGATGCTTATGCTACACTGGTAGCTAAGATATGGAAGAGTCTTCCCAGAACCCGTATATTCCACAGGAGTCGGAACAGATACGGCAGAAAGTGTACGAACGCCAATCGCCACTGGGGCGGTTTGTGAAATGGTCGTTAATTGCAACGATTGTTGTGGCGGTGCTGGTTGGCATAGGGTTGTTTTTCGTCGTACCGCGGACCACGGCGGTTGATCAGCCCGCACGTGTAAAATTAGCCGACGCGCTACAACCACCAGATCAAACCCTCAAGCGCATACAGGTTGATTCTGACTCTGGTTTTAAGCTCAACTACGATAACCGTGTGTACAGTAGCTATGCAGAGGTTGGCGATAGTACTTCGGGTACCGACGGTAGTGCAGCAGTGATTGCTGGGCAAACATACGAAAACAATGATCTTCGTGTCACTCGTGCCTATAATTACGTACGCATTCGGCCAATCGAAAGTGTCGAGTCGTCTCGCTCGCTCGCAACATTGCCACCGCAACTCGAGCTGTTTGCCACTGTCACCGACAAAGATCTTGTGACGGCGGCAGCGAATGCAGAAAACAAGGGCCTGTCAAAGCTAAGCCTATTTGTAAAACTCGACGGCGACAAACGCCAGGCGAAAAAAGTTGCCGACGACAATACAGTTGTCACGATTGACGTCAGTAAGCCAGTGTCAACAAAAATAGGTGATGTCGATTACCAGAAGGTTCGCTACACAACAACGAACGACAATTACCGTGTATCAAACGTAAAATATGATGACTGTTACTATACAATTCAAAACAGTCAACCGTATTCGATATGCGTAACAGGAGTGCGGCCGACCAATGTAAGCGCAGCGAGCCTCGTTGAGCAGGTGTTTGATTCGATTACTTATCAGCAGCCAGCAACGGCTACCGATTCCACGACTGAAAAAAAGACATCGTACGTCTTGCCAAGGATTACGCTTGCAGAAGCGACGCAGCAGGACACCACAGATACGTCGTCGGACACAGAGGCAACAGCTGACGCGGGTGAGTCACCGCTACTCACCGTAACGCCTGAGTATTATGCCAACGCCGATAGCCTCAAAGCGATTGCCAAAAACCAACCAAGCGTTGCGCGCATCGGTACGCTTTATTGCGCTGATCTCGCACTGAAATATGAGAGTGGTGAAACAGCAACAACCCTCACAGACGCGTGTGCGGGCACGGTATCGAGCGGTGTCTTTGTCAGCAAAGACGGCTACTTGGCTACGACGGGTCATGCTATTCGCGCACAGAAAAAAGCGGCGATCAATGGCTATATAAACTTCGCAACCGATCAAGATCAGGTGCTTGATCGGTTGCAACGAGTGCTTGACTACTTACTAAAAGCAGGGCTCATCATGGACAGCGATGCTGACTACCTGAAGACAGGCGCAAAAGTTGGCGACCAAGAGGCGCTTGCGAAGATTGAAAACATCACCTCGGTTATACCAGACAAGTTCATTACGCCGGTCAAAGAAGAATATAGCTACGCGGTGCAGCCCGGAGAAAAGCCAATCGTCATCAATCGTACTGACAGCAGTAAGCCTGCATTCGCGTATTCAGACAGCGTACTGAGTGCCAAATATGTTGCCTCAGACTATGACGCGGCAAAATCTGTCCAGGAGAAGTTCGACAGTGCCACGCCACAAAACGACGTTGGCCTTTTGAAAGTTGAAGGTAATTTCCAGGATGTCTTGCCTGCCAAAAATAGCGATTTTAAGGCAAACGATATGCTAAGCACAATTGGCTATACCGCTTACACCGACAGTTCACTAACAGTCGATAAGATCAGGAATATACCAGTTGCCTCAACGAGTAAGGTAGAGCAGGCATATACCAAGAATCAGTCACAGCTAGTACAGACAGATACGCCAGTGCTGCCCGGAAATGATGGTGCGCCGGTATTTAATGCTGGTGGCGAATTGGTTGGATTTGCCGTCTACGGTTTTGCATACTGCCCAGACCAGCAATGCTTTGCAAACGGTACGGTACGTTCTGTGAGCGAATTGCAAAAGCTTGCAAGTGATCAAAACATTTCTTTTGCTTCGCCAAGCAATGCAACGCTGGCTTGGCATAGTGGTGTTAATCAGTATTTTGCTGCTAACTATGGGGCAAGTGCCGGTTCGTTTGCCACCGCAGGTAGCGACTACGGATTTAATCGCTGGGCTGAACCGCTCGAAAAATTGGCGGCTAGCCTTAAGGGCAGCGAAAAAGATACATCATTCATGAACCAATTGCAGATTGTCATGATTGCTGCACTGATCGTACTTGCCATAGCAACGGTGATTCTTGCGATTCTGTACTGGTTGCATAGGCGTCAGATTGGTCGTCTGCAAACGGGTCTTTATGGCGCCATGGAGACACAACAGGTCGTACCTCCTGTGCAGCCAACTAGCCCAACTGCGCTTCCTCCTGTACAACCAGCCCAGCAAGTGGCAACATATCCGCCGTCGGCACAGCAAGCACAGGAGCTTCCGAGTCAGCCATTGCAACCCACTCAGTACCCACCGCAAGTGCCGCCTCAACCGCAGCAGCCCCAAGACCAGCCACAAGACCCTTTCTACAAGTAGTACTACGCAACTATTGCAAAATTATGTCAAATGTGCTACAATGAAAGTATTGCATTCGAATTGAATGTCGAGCCTCTTTCAAAGAAGCGCGCATTACGGAAGACTATCGCCACAAACTGTAGGCCATAGCGGCGCCTCCACCGAAATATCCTCTCGCTGTTCTCTAGGACGTATTGTCCGCAAGACTGCATACTGAAAAAACGAATAACGAAAGGGTTATTTTCTATGGCATTTACACAAAAACGAACGAATCGTCCTTATGGCGCACGTCCTTCGACAACACGAAGCTTCGGCGGCGGTCGCCGCAGTGGCGGTGGCGGACGCAAGGGTCCTACCAAAAAATTCATCCATCCATCAAAATTCATCAATAAAGCAGTTGCTAAGACAGACGAAGTCGTCTACGAAGCAACGCATACGTTTGCTGACTTCCCATTTGGATCGCAACTCCACTACAACGTGAGAGAAAAAGGCTACGAAACACCAAGCGCTATCCAGGATCAAGCGATCCCACATATCATTGAGGGTCGCGATGTGATCGGTCTGGCAAACACTGGTACTGGTAAGACGGCTGCATTTTTGCTACCAATCATTGAGCGCCAAAGCGGTATCATGCTTCGCCCAAGCGTGCTTATAGTGGCGCCAACTCGCGAGCTGGCTCAGCAGATCGATGAACAGTTCCGTGAATTTAGTCGCGGGCTCAACCTCTACTCAACGCTTATTGTTGGTGGTGTGAATATCGAGCGTCAGATTCGTGAGCTGAAGCGCCGCCCGCACTTTGTCATTGGGACGCCCGGTCGTCTCAAAGACCTAATGCAGCGCCGCATGCTCAAGCTCGACAACATGACGACACTTGTCCTTGACGAGGCTGATCGTATGCTCGACATGGGCTTCCTGCCAGACATCCGTCAGATTGTTGATGCGATGCCTCGCGAACGTCAAACATTGTTCTTTAGCGCGACGATCACACCTGAGATCGAAGCACTCACAAAAACATTCCTGAACGACCCAGTTACTATATCTGTTCGCACAAGCGAAACGAGCGAACATGTTGAGCAGGATGTGATTGAGGCGAAGGACAAAACGCATAAAGTGGAGCTACTTACCGAAATGCTACGTGGCGAACAGTACGACAAGGTACTTGTGTTTGGTGAGACAAAGTTTGGCGTGCAACGCCTTAGCGACCACCTCGATAAAAGCGGCATACCGTCTGCAGCGATTCACGGCAACAAAAACCAGTCGCAGCGCCAACGCGCACTGAAGCAGTTCAAGGATCAGAAGGTACGCGTACTTGTAGCAACAGACGTTGCGGCGCGTGGACTCGACATCCCAAATGTCTCGCATGTGATCAACTTTGACACACCGCAGACCTACGAAGACTATGTACACCGTATCGGCCGAACAGGTCGTGGTGGTGCGCGCGGTCATGC